>Ga0115564_10001566_pt1 | contig 20827 bp, 20 predicted proteins | sample COGITO_mtgs_1105_7_FD_88680 | JGI IMG/M metagenome (GOLD analysis project Ga0115564, IMG submission 88680) | Pelagic marine microbial communities from North Sea - COGITO_mtgs_110523 | ecosystem: Environmental > Aquatic > Marine > Epipelagic | place: Germany:Helgoland, sampling site Kabeltonne...
TAACCTTATTTTTTTTTGCCGCCTCTAAGAGGTTTAAAAATCCATTGACGTTAACTTCGTTGGACGTAAGTGGATCTTTTATGGAGCGTGGAACAGAACCCAATGCAGCTTGATGCAATATACAATCGACTCCTTGAGCTGCTGAGACAAAGGTGTCTAAATCTCGAATATCGCCTTCAATAAAAGTAAAGTTGGAATGGGCCAGAAAAGGGAGAATATTGTGCTCAAATCCAGTTGCATAATTGTCTAGTCCAACCACGACATAGCCTTTGTCAAGCATATATTCACATAAGTTTGACCCTATGAAGCCTGCCGCTCCTGTGATGAGGATTTTCATTTTAAAAGAACTTTAATTTTATTCATTAATTTATCACTTGAAAGGACAAGTATCATCGTCGACACTAAAAATAATAGTAATTTTTCTTGAAAAGGTATGATCATGAATAAAATCAAAAAGATATTTAATAAAATCACTGAAAAATGAAGTATTGTATGACGCTTTGAAAAATTAATCGGATACAATAATTCAGAAAAATACCATAGGGCAAAGTATGATACTAACGAACTTAACAGAAATGATAGTGGCACTGCAATTAAGCCTATTTTTGGGAGAAATATCACTAAACCAAGTAGATTCAATACAGTGCCCAAAATAAAAGAATAAGAGTTGTATTTCGTTTTGTATTTAATTGCGGGTCCAACTCCCACAATTTGAAGTAAAAAAGACTGTATTAAGAATGAAAAACTAATCATAGGAATATAAATGGCAGCCTGATTATAGTCTTCTGTCAATACGAGCGAGATTACATCTCCAACAAATATTGTGAAAAATATTATTAGAACGCTTATGATTAAGGAAAGCCAATGATGAACATTACGGAAAATCTGTTTGTGATTAGCCTCTTTTTTAAATGTTTTCCAAAAAAACTGCGGCCAAGTCATTCTAAATGCAGAACCTATTAACTGAAAAACAGATGCTATTTTAATTGCTGCAGCATAAATTCCAATTTCTTTAAATGACAAAAAAGAAATCATTAAAAAACGACTTCCATAAGAATTAATCCAACCACTAGCTACTCCTGGGATTAGGGGAAGAGAGTATTTCAAAGAGGGTCCAATAAACTTAATAGAAAATGTTTTTCCAAAATCGTTCTTTGAACTTAAGGTTATAAAGATAACCGCTAAAAGCAATCCGAAAAATTGTCCCCAAAAAAAGCTAGATATCCCAAAATCATAGAAATATACTAAAACAACTGGGGTGATTAAATTTGCCAAAAAAAGCAATCCTTGAGATTGAATGAATATTTGCTTCTTCTCGGTAAAACGGATGATAACGATTAGCAGGCTGTTCATGCAAAACAAGGGTAAACTCAGCAACGAAATATTATATGCGCTAATGTAAGCTAATGTATCAAAAATTAAAATGTTAATTGAGTTTCCAAATACCCACAAGATTATTGTTATTATAAAAGACAATAAGCCAGAAAATAAAAATAACGTGGTTATTAATTGTTTTCTTTCTTCAGTTTTATACTCATAAAAAAAACGAGACAAGGAGGACTCTAGTTGAAGTAATCCCATAATAGAACTTAAGGTTATGATTATAGTCAAAAGCTCTAATACGCCGTACTCTTCAGGACTAAAATAAAAAGTATAAAAGGGAAGTAAAATAATGGACGATGCCTTTGATAAAGCACCTCCAATACCATATAAGATAAAATCTTTAGTGAGTCCTTTTAACATATTAAGTTTTGTAAATAATATAATTATTTATGGCCCTAACCTCCTTTATGTCAAGCTTAGAATGAAGTTTATCAATGTCTGCTTGAGAATATAATTTAAGGTTTATGATAATTAAATCTGTTTTATGAATTTTGTGAAACTCTAAAAGACCATTTACACTGTGAATAGCAAAATTGTTATTATGATAAAAATTGAATTCAACAATGTCTTTATAATGTCTTGTTAAGTCTGTCTTTACTATATTGAAATAGGGAATTAAGAATTTAGAAAAATTAGAATCATTAGAGGAAATAATTGTTTCTCTAGAGAATTTGTTTTTTAGAAAATGGGTGATTTCGTCATGATCATGATTAGAATACTCTTTGAAAGAATAAAAAACGAATTTTGTCAATGCAATAAAAGCTATGCTTAACAAAGCAATAACCAGTTGAATATTATAAGGAACATAATATAAAAATGAAATCGAAATCAATGGAATTACAAATTCTACATATCGCTGTGGTTCCCCTAAAAACCTAAAAGGTCTTAAACTGATTAAAAAGAAAAGTGCTAAACTTGATGCTATTATCGAGTCTATTGTTTCTAAATTATTTATTGCTCCATTTTTTAAAAGGTAATAGATAAAAACCCATAAAAAAGGAAAACCATAGATCAACTCAAAAACAGGATTTGAATAGATATAATATAAAGTCTCAACCTTTTCTTTTTTTAGTTGACGTAGCTTGATCCAAAAATCATAGATAAAGTCTCTGTAAATACTTGGTCGAGTTTTTAAAATATAAATTGGCGCAAGGTATAGGGCATAATTCCTCTTATGATTATACTGTCCTCTGAAGAATTCTTTTGAAAATTTAGGAAGTAAAAGTCTAAATAAAACTAAACTGATTACAACTGGAATTAATAATTGTAACTGGCTAACAAATAATGAAGTAACAAGTGAGACGAAAAGAATATATTGAAATGCAAATTGTGATCCTAATAGTGCTGTAAAAGAAAATACTGTCATCATTATAATCCAAGTGATTGATCCTTCCCCTTTTAAATAAAACACTAAACAATAGGTAAAAATCTGGCCTATCAAAAGGCCAAAGCCTCTGGCAGTCAAACCCATATTTTTTGCATTCCAATAAATATATGAAAATGGAAATATTAAGTATAGTATGTTAGCTTTTAGAATAAAAAACCAATCAGCTAAACCGATTAGATGTGATAAGAAGAAATTGAAAAAAAATATTGAAATAATGGTAATCACAAAACCAATTCTATTTGGATTATTTATTGCAGTTTTATAAAAAAAACAAGCAAGTATATAATGAAAGAGTATAGGGTAAGTCGAGTTTTCTTCATTGTAGCCACTGATTTTTTTTACACCGTATTTAAAACCGTTTAGTTTTATTTTTTCAATTATTGAGACATGGATGTAATGGTCTGAACCAAAAGAAGTTTTATTATTTTGTTTTTGAGTCATTATCGAATATTAATTCTATTTTTTGATTTTTATTAACGATAATATCTCCTATTTTTCTGGCAGGAGTTCCACCAACTATTGAATAATCTTCAACATCATTTGTTACGACTGAATTCGCAGCAATTAAACAATTATTGCCAATGGAAACCCCTTTTCCAACAAATGCTCCTGTTCCAATAAAACAATTATCCCCTATGCTAATAGGTGCATACTCATAGCTTTCCACTCCACCGCTCAATGCCCATTTAATTGAGTCGTGAGAAACTATATTTACTTTGGACGAGATGCTACAGTTTTTCCCAATCTTAAGACCTCCCGTTCCATCAAGAGCCGTGAAAGGTCCTACCCAAGTGTTTTCCCCAATTTCAACATCTCCTGTTATGGATGAGGAGTCGTAAATAGTTATATTTTTTTCACCAAATAGAAATTTACCTTTTTCTTTCCAATCGGTAATATCCTCCATCGTTGGATTAATACGTCTAAATTTATTTAAGGTATATGACCATAGTTTTTTTTGAATAGAAAGAATCTTGTTTAATAAGTCTACTTCATCTTCAGTTAAATTTTTTTTCATAAGGATTTCTGTTTTGGTTTGTAATTTAAAAATCCACCCTTAAAATCTTGTCCAATGCCATAATCAATTGTTTCTTGTATTGTTTGTTCTATAGATGCTCCAGAAATTCTCGCCTTGGCAGCTATTTCTCCAACTTTTAATCCTCCAGCAAAAAGCTTAATCATAGGAGTGGAACCAAAAATATTTGGGAGTACACTTAAATACCCAAATTCTGCAACCTTCTCTGGATAGATAAAAAGATCATTTTTTAAAATTTCAATTAGGTTTATATTTCCGCATAGATGACCTATTGCAGGGGAATTATGACATTTTTTTAATTTTCCTGGATCAATTAATCCTTTTGAACCAATTAGTTGCTGGGGATTTGCATGTTCCGCAACTAATATTGCTTTTATATTGTTTACTTCAAAAAGGGAATCTATTTGATCGTAACTAAATGGGGTTAGTTCGGTCAAATCTTTTCTATAATCATTTGCAAACCAAAGTACTGATTTATTAAGTGAATTAAGGTGATTTGCTATTAATGTACCTGTTAAACCCCCTCCTAGTATAGCAATTGTGTCTGAAGAATAGTCTACTCTTATATGATTTAAAATATTAAGAGCTAACATGCCTGGATACATGAACATATTAATTGACTCATATCTTTCATTTGTTCCAATTACAGGTATATTTCTTTTTTGACAACTTTTTATGTCAATTTCTGATGGTCTAAATTCCCAGGTTTCCCAAAGAAGTGGGATAACTGATGTAGGTTTTAACTTAACTATTATTTTTTCATTTATGGGGCGAACCATTCCAGAGTTAGTTATAATATCTGCCCATTGCCATTTTTCAAAGTCCTTTAGAGGTTTTACAACTATTCTTTCTTTAATATTTAATTCACTGGCCTTTTCCTCAATTTCATTTTTGATTTGATCAAATTTTCCATAGCTAGTGTCTTTACCTAAAGCAATAACATTTGCCCCTGCTTTTGCAGCTAAAAGTGGCATTATCTGATATTCCTTTGAGGCTGCTTCAGTTATAACATTGAGCCCATGAAGGTTTAAATCAATTTGTTTAATTATTTCGTCAATTTGTTTCATTTGCTAAATAAGTAATTATAAGTTCCATTAATTTTTCCTCCCATAATTTCATTAATACCGTGTTTCTCACTTAAATTAAAACCAAATTTTAATAAAATTTGATTTAATTTGATTTCATTCATTTCTTCCGTTTCAATTAATATTTCTTCTAAAGAATCACTGTTTAGGGTTGTCTTAGCCCCTTCTATAACTGAAAACTCAGCACCATCAACGTCGATTTTAATGTAATTAGGGTTGGTTAATTTATGACCCAAAATTAAATCGTCTAAAGAATATGTTAAAACCTTTTGTTTTCCCTCAAAAATTATCTTTTCGAAATCTTTTCTGAAATATTTTTCTAAAACTTTTGAATGTGCACCTTCATAATCCTCTAACTTATTCAAAGTTAATGACCCGTTTTCAGCATCTAAAGCAAGACACATGGGCAATATTTCTCCTAAAAAAATTGATTGATTAAATTTTATGTTTTTAGAGATAAGATTGAAATTTTGATTGTCTGGCTCAATAAGATAGCTTTCAATTTTTTTCGATGCGGACGCTAATAACCCATAACAACCGTTAGAAGCTCCAATATCAAAAAAACACTTGTTGGGTTTAAACCCTTCAATCCACTTGAGTGTACTCGGCTCAGTTGAATTAAGATTCTCAACAGATAACTGAGTTAGTAGATTAGGAGTAAAGAAGTTAACTTCTTTGTTATTAAAATTGAAAATAGTTATCTCCCTTTCTGAGGGACCTCGCAAAACATCAAAAAAATCACCTTTCAAATTATGCTTTTTTAATTTTTCTAAAATTGTCGAATAATAACTGGTTGTAATAATTATGATATCATAGGATGTAGAAGAAGACCTAACCTCATCAAAAGAAACTATCTGTTTATTGTCTATAAATTGTCCATTTTTAAAATCATCTACCAAGAACTCAATTTTAATTTTTGGATTTGCCTTAATTCTATTATATGCATATACACCATAAGACCCTAATCCATAAAGGACAATCCTTTTTCCATAAAGTGATTCAATATCAGTTATCATTAAAAGTATTTTTAAGTTGTGTTAAGCTTGGGAAGTCGTTTTCAATAAGTTCTTTTTGTGGGTGATATACTTTATAAGGATGAGGAAATCCTCTTCTGATAAATGAATTTTCATTAATATCATTATATCTGAAATGCATCGACCATCTTATTTGTTCCGAGATATTATTCCCTGACCTATGAACAGTGAAAGCAGAAAAAATAACTAAATCTCCTTTTTCTACTGGAAATGGCACAAATTTTTTCTCTAAAGTTTCATCAATTTTTATGTTTTGAAATAAATTCCCATCTTCAGTTTCTTTAAGGCCATTCAAATGACTTTTTTTTACAAACTCTACTGGTCCAAGAGCAGCATCAATATCTATTAAAGGTATCCATAATATTAGAGAGTTTAAGCTCCCTTGCATACTTCTCCAGTCTTGATGAGCTGGAGTCTTGTAGTGAGCTTCTTCTTTTGCCAAATGCCTTGAATTAAAAAAAACAATTGGTTTAACACAGATTACCGGATGTTCTAATCCAAATTTATTTAAAATCTCTTTGATCGTATTTGATGATGCAAAATTATTCATATTAAGAATGTGCTGAGCTGCTTTGGCACAGCCCAAGAAATCACTAAAAGACATCTTAAACAACTGATAAATACACTTGTTAAAACTATCTTCATTACCCAGCTCAAAGAATAGGTTATGTTTTAAAAAAGCTGTGTTGAAAATATTTTGAACCTCTAATTTAATTTCGCTTAATATATTCAAGTCAATAATAGACTTTATCACTACAACACCATTCTCCTTGTATTCCTGTATGTGTTTTTCTTCAATCATTCTTGTTCTATTAAATTTTTCAACACGTCTCTAACACCAATATGCTTTTTAGATATATTTGAGATCTTATTAAAATCATCATGAAATCCCCTTGTCTCATCATATAGTTTGAGGGAATTAGAATTTAATGCAACATGAATCGGATGAAATAAAAATAATTGTACTCCCTCAAAATTAGTAGTTTTAAATTCTGGAATTGTAAGGTCAAATTTATCATCATTTAAATACAACAATGCATCATCTGCGAAATAAATCGGAATCTCTACAACGTCGTTGATGTTTTTTATTGGTTTAATGTCCTTTTGCATGTACATAAAGTAATTACTCGTATAGCGAAGTCCCTTTTCTTTATATATACTATTCCATCTTCCACTATTTGTAAGAGAATGACTTCTAGAAACTATTGCTTCTGGGACAATTTCTAAAATTTCTTCGAAAACTTTATTTACAGATTTTCCTCTCTCTAAATTTAAAATAGGGTTGAAGTTAGGATGAATTGCTAATTCAAAATTACTGTTTGACCTTATCTCTCCTAGGACAGGGGTTTGATGAGTTACAAAAAAGGTAGCTTTTACATTGTTTTGATTTAACAAATCTAATGTGTCTAAAATGATTTCATCAGAAGCCCAATCAATATCAAAAGTGAGAATTCTTTTACCTTCCCAAGTAGATTTGTTATCGTAATCAATTTCTTTGAAGTGTTTAAACATAACCTATAATGTTGCTATACCAATTCCATCAATTCCAAAATCATTTCCATTGTACAACATGATTTTCCTATTACCTATCTTCATTACTTCTACTTTATCCAATGCTTTAGAATCCCATCCTTTTTGTGAGGTATTTAATTTTACAAGGTTGTCTTTTCTTTCCCAATTGATTCCATCAATAGATTCTGCATACCCTATTCTATATTCCTTTCCTTTCTTTTTAAAAGGATACCAGGCCTTATATATATCTTCCTTTATAATTGACATTCTGGAAATATTAGACTCATCTTCTTCAAGTTGCAAACAGACTTTTCCTTCTCTTTTCCAATGAATACCATCCTTAGATTCCGCATACTTTATATCATAATAAGAGACTACTCCTAAATCGTTGAAAGTGACTTTTTGACCCGATAAATAATACATCCTCCATAAGTCATTTTCTTTTAAAACTGTTCCACCAGACACCATCCAAGGATCATATTTACTTCTTTGCATTATCGGTGCTTCAGAATATTTTTTAAAAGTAATTCCACCATCCAAGCTAATAGCTAAACCTATAGCAGTATAAAATAGGGGTTTTTTTAAGCCAGGATTCCATCCTAAGTAATATAAATATACACATTCCCCGTGCTTAACAACACTTGTTGCTTGAACTCCATGATCATCAAATAGACCATATTCTCCTGGGCTAATTATAGGGTTTTCTGAAATATATATGATTTTTTTTGTGGAAATACTCCACTCAAAAAAACCTACATAAGATTTATTATCTAAATCCCTCGAACAAAAATAAGTTCGCATCAAATCTTCTCCCAAAAATAATGATGTTGGGATAGCGGCATGGCTTTTCTGCCAATAAATATCTTTATTGGGTTTATAAATCAAACCTCCCTTTTTCCAATGCTGCTTATTCATATGTGATTGGTGAAATATTTTTTAAAGTGCATTATTAGTTTTTAAATATTAATACTGTAAACTCAAACAACTCATAGTCGTGTAAAACCGTCACATTTTTCCCGAATTGTTTCAAACAAAAACTAAGCATTTTTGATGGATCTTGGTAAAACAAATTCTCATTTCTGAAATCAACTGCCGTTGTTAGAAAATTAAATGCAATACCTTTTTTAGAAAAAGCATACATTTCTATTATTGTTTTTTTAATATATGCTTCCCAATCAATTACTTTATTATCAAAAGGGGTATTGAAGATTCCAGAAGTAATTGTATAATCAGCTACTGTTTTTAATTTTGAGCTATTATACAACTGAAGTTTTGAAGTTTTACCAATGTATTCTTTACACTTCTCTAGCATAGGCTCACTAATGTCATATCCTTTGAATTGACTTAAATTGAAATCACTTTTTTCAAGGAATTTAAAAAGCTCTCCATAACCACAACCCAGTTCATTGATTGTAAAACTATCGTCTTTTGCTTTTATAATTTTTAAGAGTTTTTCAAATCTTAAAATCTGAGATTCAGAAGAATTCCAGCCAACTGCACGCGAGTCAATGCCATAGGCTTTTATATTATCTGAATATAGCTTTTCTATCTTATCTAAATTCATGATCTTGAGGGAAAAGGGGTTGCTTTTGTTCCAATATAGGTTTTATTCTCAATTGTGTTTTTAACTATTAAGCATCCTGCGCCTAGAACTGTATCTCTTGCAATGATAATACTATCCCTAATAGTTGAATTTACTCCTAAAAAAGAATATGCTCCAATTGAACAGTGACCTGAAATAACAACATGTGACGAGATGAATACATTATCGTTTACTATTGAATGATGTCCTATATGATTTCCACTCCAAAGAATGCAATTATTTCCTATCTCTACAAAAGGTTGAATGGTATTGTCCTCAAAAATGAAACAATTATCTCCTATTTTCTTAGCGTAATTTGTACATTTCGAACTCACATAAGTTAAAAGTTTATATCCTTTCTTCTTTGCTTGATTATAAAACTTTGTCCTTGTCTTGTTACGATCATTATATCCAACAGCTATGTGCATTTCATATCTGTCTGGAGGGTATTGTTCCTCTATTTTTTCAAATGGGACTAAAGGTTTTCCATAGATTTGATCACTATCAATGAAGTCTGAAGTTGAAGTAAAAGCTACAATTTCATATTCACTATCAATAGTCAACAAAAAATCCATAACCTCTGCCTGCCCTGAAGTGCCAAATAAAATTGCTTTCTTGGTTTTTTTCATGATTTATATTTTAAATATTTAAAAGGTATAGTGTAAAAATAAGGGTAAGAATTCAAAAGAAAATCAGAAGATAATTCTTTTAAATCTTTATTAAAAACCTTAGTGTAGTAATAATATTTTTTGTCAATTGCGCCCCATTTTTTTTTAAAATCATACACTCCCTTTTGCTCTTCCCATGTCCCTCCCCAATTCCAATATGAATATCCATCATCGATAGCATCTTTCATGGCTTCGTAAATCAATAAACTACTTGGCTGTAAATTTCTAAATTCATTAAGAGTACATGGTGTAAAATATTCTACAGTTTGATTAAAATAGAATAGTAGCAGAGCAGCTACTTTTTTTCCGTCAATTTCTGCTACATATAATTTATATCTCGCTTTGGTTTCTTGTTTATAAATCAAGTTGAAAAAAGAAGCATCTTTTGACTTTCCTCCAATACTATGCATATTTTCTTGATGTGTTTTAATTAAAAAATCAAAATCATCTCTAGAATTACTAATTCGTATGGAAATATTCGATTTTATGGCCTTCCTTATATTTCTTGGCCTCGGGTTTGAGAATGCTTGAATTAAAGTTTCCTTTGTTTCAGGAAGAGTTGTCAATTGACCAATTCTATGGTCTTTGAAGGTAAAGTTAAAGTTACCTTCCAAAAATTTTAGAGAAAAATCATCTAGAGGGTTTGTAATTAGGGTCAAGGCTGCTATGTTTTTTGATTTTGAATATCTTAAAACTTCTAACAAAAGCATTGACATAACTTCATTTTTTCCTTTAAGGTTTAAACAATTATCTAGGAGAAAAGATCCATTACTCCCATAAAAAGGTAAAGAATTTAATACGGCTCCATATTTAGCATTTTGTTTTTCAAAAAGAGGAAGGCAACCAACTATTTTTTGACCTACTAGGACTATATAGTACATTGAATTTGCTTCTAAGTATTCGGTAAAGAAGTTCTTATAGAATAAGCTAACATACCACAAAAAATTATGATTTCGAAGAACAAATTTATTGTATTCCTCAAAATTAGTATGATCTAAAATAGTTAAAGTAGCTTTCATTAGGTTTTATTCAATTTTTTAAAAATATTCTACACCACCACTCAAAATTAAGAAAAGACCAAATCAAAAGCCGATGATTTTTTTCCTCATTAAGGTGCTCATAAACTATTTTTTTTATGTAATCTTCATTGATATATTCTGTGCATATTGTATCTGAATGCAATAAAATTTCTTTTATATAATCAGCATTTTCTCCACGATACCAATTTTCATCGGGAGCAGAAAAACCTTGTTTTTTTCGATTTAGTATTTGTTCTGGTATATAATCTTGCATGGCCTTTCTTAAAACATTTTTCCCGTCATCGTGTTCACGATATGCCTTTTTCTTGCTTTCTACATTTTCATCAATTTTATCAATTTCTTTTTTTAAATCTCCCAATTTGTGTTCAACGGGTACTTGCATGGCAAAATCAACTAAATCATTATCCATAAACGGGAAACGTTCCTCCAAACCGTGAGCCATAGATAATTTATCTCCTACTAAAAACAACCCTGGCAAAAAGGTTTTTATTTCAAAATACAAGGAGTTGTTAATGTGATCTTGAGGAGTATCGTATTTTAATTTATCATTGAATGTAAAAACTCGTTCAAACACTTTTCTTGGAGCATCTAAGTCAATTTGGTTTAGAACGTTTTGTGAAAACAAAGCTTCTTTTTCTTCTTTAGGAACCAACCGTTGCCAAAAATCATAGTATTGATCAAAAAAATCTTCTTGGCTTAAAGAATCAAATACTTTATAATAGCGCCAAGGGTAACCACCAAATAGCTCATCACCACCGGTTCCTTGTAAACAGACTTTAACAAACTTTGAGGCCAATCGAGCGATATAATAATTAGGGTAAGACATTCCGACTCTTAGGTCCTCTAGATGATACACCAGCTTGGGCAAAGACCAACGAATATCTCCAGCATTCATTACTTGTTCGAACTGTTCTGTCTTTAAATGGTTTGCCATTAGTTCTGCATCACGACGTTCATCAAAATTAGCTTCACGTCCAGTCACTTCATTCATATCAAAACCACAGGTAAATGTCGATAGTCGATCGACTTGCTTGGAGGCAACTGAGGCAATTGATCCAGAATCCATACCGCCAGAGAGATAAGCTCCAACAGGCACATCAGAAACCATTTGTCTTGTTACTGCTTGTTCAAACAACTCATTTGTTTGTTTTTTGGCGTCATCGAAACTCATTGCATCTTTTGTTTTTGAAAAATCATAATCCCACCAAGAATTATGTTTTACAAACTTAGTTTCGCAATCTACTACTACAGTATTTGCAGGGGGAAGCATATTTACTCCTTTAAATAAAGTATTGTAGGAGAAAATGTTTTGAAAGGTGAAGTATTCATTCAGTGCATCCAAATCAACACCTATTTTGTAATCTGGGTGTTTAATGATTGCTTTTATCTCTGAAGCAAAAACAAGGGTCTTGCCATTAAACCAATAATAAACTGGTTTAATACCGTAACGGTCTCGGCTAATGTATAATTTTTTTTCTTCTGTATTCCAAGCACCAATGGCAAACATACCGTTAAAACGTTCAAAAAACGAGGTGCCGTAATCAACAAGTCCTTCACAGATAACTTCCGTATCTGTTTCTGATATGAATGTGTGACCCTTTTCTATTAGTTCTTCTCGCAGTTCTTTGAAGTTATAAATACAACCATTAAAAACAACAATCCATTTACCGTCTTTTGAATGCATGGGTTGTTGCCCGTTATTAGATGGGTCTAATATAGCCAAACGTTTATGAACAAAACCTATGTTGTCCTCCACAAAGGTTCCCTCACCATCAGGGCCTCTGTGGGTGATTTGATTTCCCATTTCCGCAATTAAATTTGTATTAACTGCTGAGCCATCTAAATTATATATCCCAAGGATTCCACACATTTAAGTAATGCTTTTTAAAGAATGAACAATATATTTGAAATCTTCTTGAACCATTCGATTATGTAAAGGAATCGAAATGGATTTATCATTTGCAATCTGAGCTCCAGGATAATCTTGAGGTTGAATACTATATTTTTCCTTATAAAATCCTAGCATATGAACCGCATGTGTTCCTGGCCTTGTAGAGATTCCAGCTTCTTGCAAACGTTCCATAATTTCATTACGTGAACAGGGTGCTTTTTCCTCGTCAATGAGCAACACAAAACTTTGCCAACCATGTTTATAGTCATCTGAAAAATTTGGAAGCGAAAGCCAAGAAATAGAGGCTAATTCTTTTTTGTAGTAGGTAGCCCATTGCGCGCGTTGGTCAATAAATTGATCTAATTTTTTTAATTGAACTACACCTATAGCGCCCTGTAAATCCGTCATACGATAGTTATATCCTAGTACATTAAAATCAGGAAGTATATAGGGTTTTGCACCATGATGACGTTGTTCTTCGGAAATAGAAGCCCCATGATTTCTTAAAATTTGCAACTTTTCTCCAAGGTTATCGTCATTGGTTGTAATCATTCCACCCTCACCTGTTGTGATCGATTTTCTCGGATGAAAAGAAAAGCAGCCCATCAATCCCAATCCACCAGCAGGAACTCCTTTATAGGCTGATCCTGCAGCACAAGCTCCATCTTCAATTAATGGAATATCTCCTGCAACAGCTTTAATTTCATCCATTGGTGCACACAAACCAAAAAGGTGCACAACCATAATGGCTTTGGTTTTTGGAGTAATTTTATCTTTAAGCTGATCTGGATCCAGATTAAAGGTTTTGGGGTCAATATCACAAAAAACAACTTCAGCTCCTTGATATAAAACTACGTTTGCAGTTGAAACCCATGTAAAAGCCGGAACAATAACCTCATCTCCGGGCTTTATATCTAGTGCAATAAGAGCAAGATGCAGTGCTGTTGTTGCGCTTGTTACTGAAACAGAATATTTTACCTTATGCCGTTTTGCAAAAGCATCTTCAAATGCACGGACTTTCGGCCCAGCGGTCAACCAACCTGTTTCTAATGGTTCTTTTAGTGCTTGCCATTCTTCGTTACCTGTTACTGGAAGTGATATGGGTATGATTCTTTTTTCCATCAAAATTAGTTTATATAATTTTCTATAATATGATCTGCAATTGCCAATGATGCTGTTGCTCCGGGACTCGGTGCATTTAATACATGTATTTGGCGACCCTCTCGGATAATATTAAAATCCATTTGTAATTGTCCCTCTTTAGAAATAGCCTGCGCTCGAATGCCAGCTGGCCCTGTTTCTAACATGGAAGCATCAACATCAGGGATCATTTTTTGCGCTTTGGCTATAAAATCTTTCATGAATAAAGAAGATTTAAACTCATTCATTGAAAAGAGTAAATTATTCCCAACAAAACGCAGTAAACCAGGATAGGTTAATGATTCGAAAGAATCCTTGAAAGAGAAGCTAGTTTTGGAATATCCCTCGCGTTTAAGAGCTAAAACTGCATTCGGACCAACTTCTCTACTTCCATCAATCATACGCGTAAAGTGTACCCCTAAAAAAGGGAATTTGGTGTCTGGAACAGGATATACTAAATGATTTACTCGGTCTTCATAGCCTTCTTTAAACTTCAAGTATTCTCCCCTAAATGGGACAATTTTTAGAGGTGACTTTTTGTGCGTTAATTTTGTGAAATTTCTATCACTCCACAAACCTGAACATGAAACTAATTGATCAAATTCCTTATCATTATTGTTGCAGTTGATAATAATTTTATCCTGCGATTCCCTTTTTACATCTAATTTTGAAATATTGTAATGAATTTCTCCATGGTGTTGAAGAATCATATCTGCCATTTTGTGCATGACAGCTTTATAATCCACTATACCTTCTTCTGGTACAAGTAATGCTTTACTAGCCCTCACAAAAGGCTCGCGCAACTTCAACTCTTCTGCAGATAAGTAACGAAGTCCTACCAATCCGTTTTTATTTCCACGTGCAGCCAATTGGTCTAGGGCTTGGACTTCATTATCCGTTGTGGCAACCACAACTTTTCCACAAACATCATGTAGAATGTCGTGTTTTTCACAAAAACCTATCATCTCTCTTATTCCGTTGACAGATAATTTTGCTTTTAAAGAACCTGGCTGGTAGTATAGACCACAATGTAAAACACCACTATTTCGTCCCGATTGGTGGAGCCCTAATTGATTTTCTTTTTCAAAAACAGAGACGCGTATCCCCTCTAAACTCAATTTGTACCCTAAGGCAAGTCCAATAATTCCTCCCCCTAAAATGGCTACTTTTTTCAAAATTCTAAAATTTTTATAATGTGCTCTTTACTTATGTGACCCGATGCAGAAAACCAATTTTCTTCAGCAATTATTTCTATTGATTTTATCTTTCTATCGAATACAAAAGGGGAATTGCTTTGAGCCTGAATGTGGCTAAACGGTTTGAGAAACCAATGAGGAGATTTTAGATGAGTATTGAAATTTTGAAAATACTCCAATAAGAAAATCTCCAAAACTTTAAGTGCATTGCCATTAAATTTGTTGATTCCTTTTAACCTTTGGTAATCTTTTAGTTGTGTTATGTTCATTTCTTTGGTTAAAAACACTTCGGCTGGATCCAAAGAATAGCCAGTTAATTGTTTTTTATCAAAAACTTCCCATCTTGAAAAGGTAAAATAAATATCAAAAGGAGCCATGTCTTTTCCTTGAACTTGCTCTTCAACATCTTTTAAGTCAATTACTTTTAGTTTGTAATTCAATGAATAAGGTATTGAATACCATCCCAATTTTGGAAACAACGGAGAGAAGAGACTAAATAAAATACATATGACAATCATACTTAAACTATTACCAAAATTAAACGCAGGTTTTTCTTTATGCAAATAAACTATCAATAACGCATTGAAAACAATCCATTTCCAAAAAAAAATCGCTGACAAGAAAAATACACCTGTATTTAAGAGTATGAAAAGAACCAAAATAAATATTGAATACCGTCTTTTGAAAAAAAGAAATAATCCCAAGAATTCAATAATAAAAGCAAATAGTAAAAAGGGGACTTGAAAAGATTCTAATATCTGTTTTATTGAATCAACATACTTAGAATTTAGATCTAACAACCATCCTCTCGCCAAATATTGCCGAAATGCTAACGTGAAGTCTTCCACTAAAAACCAATCGAAATAGTTGGGTGATATTTTAACTTTCATTAATACAGGAGACAAGTAGGAACAACAAACGATAATCAAACAACCCAGTAACCACATTCGTTCATATCGTATGTTTTTGTTTACTCTAGATGAAATTAAAAACATCATTGAGCTACATAAAGTAAAAGTGAGTATGGTATAAGGCAACAACTTGTCCGTTATCGAAAAACTATCGAAAGGAAAGTTAAATGATGCAAAAGAAAGAAAAAGTACTGGCAAATAAACTAACATAGCCAATGGGGTATAATAAACTAAAATTGCAGACAACAAGAGTAAACTTCTTTCCATGAAATACCATTGCTCTGTAAAGTAGTTATAGGAAGACAATGCATTATTATAAACAAATATTAAGGCCGTAGCTAGAAGTAAAAGGCGAAATACTCTAGACACTTTAAAGAACTTCCAGCTTAATTTATTTTTAAACCAAAAACAAAAAAGAGCACTACAGATTAAGTAGCCAAAGCCATGAACAGGATATTCTTTAAAGTAGCTTATGACCAACGATTTTGAAAAAAATATACTTTCAGTTTTCAAATATTCTAGTCCATTATGTAAGAGTACAGCTACATCCTTTGTTACAATAATTTTATGAAACACCAAATAATAAAACCCAAAAGCAAGTGTTGTAATTACTAAACTAGTAAAAACAAATATTTGTTCAAAAAACGCATTGCTTTTAACTATTTTATTCATAGAAACGACTTAAAACTTCTTTTGAGGGAACTTTACAAACATCTTTTTTGCCAAAAATACGGTATCTGTTTTTGGCAAATAGTGCGTAAAAACAGTTACTAAAAAAATGGGGGGAAAGATTCAAAATAGCACCTAAAAATCTGGGATACCCTTTCAAATTAGTAAGAATAAAAAGCATCGCCTTCGAACGCTTAAAAAAAACACCGTCATTAAATACTACTATGGTATCCAAAGAAATAGTCATTTTATGTTCCAGAAAAAAATCTTGTGCAAATTCAGATTGTAAAGAGGCGAATGAGAACATTTTATCTTTATCATATTTTAATATGAAGTCCACTGTTTTGTCGCAAACATTACATACACCATCAAAAAAAACAATATTATTTTTTTTCATTCTCAAATTAATCTTGATCTACCCCTGTGGCGATTCGCCATTCAATTAGCTTTTGTAAGCCTTCTTTTAGTTTGTATTGATATTTAAACCCAAGTTCTTGTTCAGCTTTTACCCTTGAACCGATTCTGTTTTTCACCATTGCCCTTGCATCGTCTTCTGAGTACGGATTGTATTGCACTTTTAAATCAGATGACTTTAATTCAAGAATTAGCTCACAGAGCTCGTTAATTGTTGTTTGAACTTCAGTTCCTACGTTATACATCCCAAAATCCTGATCACTCAACAACGCTTGAACGTTTGCTCGAGCAACATCTTCTACGTAAATAAAGTCGTAGGCTTGAGATCCATCTCCATTAATTGTAGGAGCTTCGTTGGCCTCAATTTTATTGAGCATGATGGGAACCACACCTGTGTAGGCTGCCGTTTGATCTTGGTGTGGGCCATAAACATTCATATAACGAAGGCCTATAATTTTTAATCCATAACGATCATTAAAGGCAGTTGCCATGGCTTCTCCTGCAATTTTAGAAGCACCATAAAAGTTTTTATTATTGAATGGATGCTCTTCTGTCATTGGAAGTTCTAGCGCATCACCGTAAACGGAAGCTGAAGAAGACCAAATAAGTTTTTTAACATTATGCTTTACACAGGCTTCAAACACATTAAAAGTACCCGCGATATTGACATCAAAAGCAGTTCTAGGGTAATCTTTACAATGCAACAACCACATGGCTGCCAAACTTATTACATAATCTTTTCCTTGAACTGCTGTATCTAAAATATCTGTTTCTCTGATATCACCTCCAAAGGGGAAAATACTACAACGTTCATCATTTAATTGCTCTTCAAGATATTGTTTATTTCCACGTGCAAAATTGTCATAAATAACAACTTCTTTGACAGGATGCTTTAATAATTCAGTTACCACAAAACTCCCAATGAATCCTGCACCTCCGATTACTAATATTTTTGAATCTTTAATTTCCATTACTTTTGATTTCTTATTTTACTTACAATTTCTATTGAATTCTTGGCATCGCTCAATCCATATCCCTCTCCATTCAATATCTTTTGATAACTTATCGTATGAAGGTCTGTAAAACCCTTGCTAAACTCAATTTCTTCTCCTTCTATTGAAAGTGTTCTGAATGTAGGTAATCCTTTGTCTTTTGCCTTTTGGGGCAAATTTTCAGCATTGATGCTCAAATACCAATTTACCTTTGCTTGTTTGAATTGCAAGGTTCCAGAATTGGTGTCTTTAGTTTTTATATCAACTGTAGAATTTTCCATAGGACCAAATATCCATTGTAGCATATCGAAAAAATGTACCCCAATATTAGAGGCTATCCCTCCTGATTTTTCTTCATTCCCTTTCCAGGAAGTGAAGTACCAATTGCCTCTTGATGTGATATAGGTTAAATCGATTTCATATACTTTATCTACTTCTCCATTAATTATTTTATTTTTCAATTCTAAGATGGCCTCATGATGCCTTAGTTGAAGAATGGTATGTACCTTGTTTTTATACTCTCCCTCTAACTCAATTAGGGCATCAATATTCCAAGGGTTAAGTACAATAGGTTTCTCGCAGATTACATCAGCGCCAATTCTGAGACCATAGCGTATGTGTGAATCATGTAAGTAGTTTGGAGAACAAATGGATACATAATCAATAACAGTTCCTGCTCTTTTTATCTTTTCAACATGACGATCAAAACGTTCAAACTCTGTAAAAAAGTGTGCCTTTGGGTAGTAACTATCCATTATCCCAACTCCATCATAGGGATCGTAGGCCGCAATTAAGTTATTGCCCGTCTCCCTAATCGCTTTCATGTGTCGTGGAGCTATATAGCCTGCAGCTCCAATAAGAATGAAGTTTTTCATGCTTTACTAACTGAGTTATTCTTTATATAATACTTTTCATTACTTTCTGGACAAATTGCTTCCTTGTCTGCATCAAAATGCAAACGATGACCGTATTCGCTCACCCAGCCTATTTGTTTTCCTGGATTTCCCACAATTAAAGCATAGGCCGGTACTGGTTTAGTTACCACGCTTCCTGCTCCAATAAGTGCATATCGACCAATGGTATTGCCACAAATAATGGTTGCATTGGCGCCAATAGAAGCTCCTTTTTCCACTCGTGTTTCTACATATTGATCTCTACGTACTATAGCAGAACGAGGATTGATAATATTGGTAAATACCATCGAGGGGCCTAAAAAAACGTCATCCTCGCAAATTACACCTTTGTAAATAGATACATTGTTTTGCACCTTTACATTATTTCCCAATGTTACCCCTGGAGAAACCACAACATTTTGCCCTAAATTACATCGTTCTCCCAAAACAGCTGTAGCCATAATGTGACTAAAATGCCAAATATTCGTTCCAAAGCCAATGATACAGCCTTCGTCAACAACGGCTGTTTCATGTGTAAAATAATCTGGTTTAGTTATCATCTTCCAATAAAATATTGATTAATTGCTTTATTTGTCTTTATTACATTCCTCCCATCAAACACCTTCGCTGGTTGCATCATTTTTTTTGCAATTACATTCCAATCGTAAGATTTAAACTCATCCCATTCGGTTAGAATAGCTACGGCAAACGAATTTTCTAAAGCTGTTCTATAATCTACATGAACAACACAGCGTTTTAGTTTAGCGGCTACTTCATGTTTGGAATCATTTCTAGCCTCCCACAAAGTCGTTAAGTCTTGTCGAATGCGATCTTCTTTTACCATGGGATCATAAACATGCACCTCTGCTCCTTCCTCTAATAAAATATCAGCCACATAAATGGCGGCAGATTCTCTCGAATCATTCGTGTCTTTTTTAAAAGCCCAACCCAGAAGGGTAACTTTTTTTTGGTTGACAGTTCCGTTTAACCCTTCAATAATTTTAGCTGCAAATCGGTTTTTCTGATAGTCGTTTATTTTGACGACCTGATGCCAGTATTCGGCCACTTTGTCCAGACCATAATGACGACACAAATAAACCAGATTTAAAATATCTTTCTGAAAACAACTCCCACCAAAACCAACGGAAGCCTTTAAAAATTTAGGCCCAATTCGATGGTCCATCCCAATAGCTTTTGACACTTCATTTATATTTGCACCCGTTTTTTCGCAAAGAGCAGATAGGCTATTGATCGATGATATTCGCTGAGCCAACATGGCATTTGAAGCCAGTTTAGATAGTTCGGACGACCAAACGTTAGTGGTTAGTATTTTTTCTTTGGGAATCCATTCTGCATATAAGGATACAAGCGCCGCTACAGCCGCTTGACCTGATGGGGTGTCATCACCCCCAATCAACACACGATCCGACTTAAAAAGGTCCTCTATAGCAGTTCCTTCTGCCAGGAACTCGGGATTTGACAACACTTCAAAGTTGACCTCATTAGAATTGGATGATAAAACTTCTTTAATTTTTTCTGCTGTGCGAACGGGGAGCGTAGATTTTTCAACAACAATCTTATCTGTAGTAGAAACCGCTGCAATTTGTCTTGCACATTTTTCTACAAAAGTAAGATCAGCTGCAAAACCTTTCCCTTCTCCGTAGGTTTTTGTAGGGGTATTCACCGCCATGAAAATTATTTGGGCCTCCTCTATGGCTTTATCAACTTCTGTAGAAAAAAATAAATTTCTCCCGCGAGCTTCAGCAACCACTTCTTTTAATCCAGGCTCGTAAACAGGAAGTTGATCTAGATCATCGGAATTCCAAGCTTCTATTCTTTGCTGATTTAAATCAACAACGGTTACTTTAATAAGAGGGCACTTAAGAGCAATAACAGCCATGGTAGGTCCGCCAACATATCCTGCGCCAATGCAACAAATATTATCTACTTTCATACAATAAGATACTCGTTTGATTTGGATTGGGCTTGGTCGCTAA
>Ga0115564_10001581_pt1 | contig 20687 bp, 19 predicted proteins | sample COGITO_mtgs_1105_7_FD_88680 | JGI IMG/M metagenome (GOLD analysis project Ga0115564, IMG submission 88680) | Pelagic marine microbial communities from North Sea - COGITO_mtgs_110523 | ecosystem: Environmental > Aquatic > Marine > Epipelagic | place: Germany:Helgoland, sampling site Kabeltonne...
ACAGATGCGAGAATCGCAGAAAATTGGAATAACCGCGCAGGATGTCACCGTTACCTATCGCAATGGCACCACAGCGTTGCGCAACGCCAGCTTTGATATCCCCACCGGAACAATCACTGCATTGGTTGGGGTAAACGGGGCCGGAAAATCAACACTTTTCAAAGCATTAATGGGCTTTGTTCCAGCTGCCAAAGGTAAGATTTCAATTCTGGGGCATCCGGTTAAAGCCGCCTTGAAACAAAATATTGTGGCCTATGTCCCGCAGGCAGAGGAGGTTGATTGGAGCTTTCCGGTTCTGGTCGAAGACGTCGTTATGATGGGCCGCTATGGGCACATGGGTTTTTTTCGAACACCACGATCTGCCGATCATGCCGCGGTCACTGAAGCCCTCGAGCGGGTCAACATGACCGAATTTCGCGACCGCCAGATTGGCGAGTTATCTGGTGGGCAACGCAAGCGGGTGTTTCTGGCAAGGGCGCTGGCGCAAAACGGGCAAGTAATACTGCTTGATGAGCCATTCACCGGGGTCGATGTGCAAACCGAAGACGCGATCATCACTCTGTTGTGCGAAATGCGCGATGAAGGGCGCGTCATGCTGGTTTCGACACATAATCTTGGGTCGGTTCCAGAGTTTTGTGATCGTACAATTTTGGTCAAAGAAACGGTTCTTGCCTTCGGGCCGACCGCAACCACCTTCACCCGAGAGAACCTCGAATTGGCTTTTGGTGGGGTGCTGCGGCATTTTGTTCTCGGCGGATCTGATTTACACGACGATGATGACAAGCGCGAAATTCGAGTGATCAGCGACGATGAGCGGCCGTTTGTAATGTATGACGACAACCCAAAGGCGCCAAAGGATGATTGATACGCTGCTGATGCCGTTTTCATACAATTACATGTTCAACGCCATGTGGGTCAGTGCTTTGGTCGGTGGCGTCTGCGCCTTTTTATCCGCTTATCTGATGCTAAAGGGTTGGTCTCTGATCGGCGACGCGCTTAGCCATTCGATCGTTCCGGGGGTGGCCGGGGCCTATATGTTGGGCCTGCCTTTTGCCTTTGGTGCGTTTGCCGCAGGCGGCTTGGCCGCGGGCGCAATGTTGTTTCTCAATCAGCGCTCCGGATTGAAAGAAGACGCCATTATTGGGCTGATTTTCACCTCCTTTTTCGGGTTGGGATTATTTATGGTCTCTCTGTCCCCGATGTCGGTGAGCATTCAGACGATTACAATGGGTAATATTCTGGCAATCACTCCCCACGACACGCTGCAACTTGCAATCATCGGATTTGTTTCACTCAGCGTGTTACTGGCCAAGTGGAAAGATCTGATGGTAACGTTTTTTGATGAAAATCACGCCCGCTCCATCGGGTTGAATCCCGACCGCTTGAAGCTGATGTTTTTCACGCTGCTTTCGGCGTCCTGCGTTGCTGCTTTGCAGACTGTGGGTGCGTTTCTGGTCATCGCGATGGTGGTGACGCCGGGGGCAACGGCCTATCTGCTGACCGACCGTTTTCCGCGGCTGCTGGTGCTGAGTGTGGCGATCGGATCTTCGACAAGCTTTCTGGGGGCCTATCTCAGCTTTTTTGTTGACGGCGCGACAGGTGGGCTAATTGTCTCGCTGCAGACTGTGACTTTTCTTGCGGTCTTTGTCTGGGCACCCAAACACGGCTATTTTGCAGCAAGGCGCCGATCCGCTGACGCAGTGCAGGTGCAGTGATGTTAGAGACGCTTATCCAGCCATTTCAGTTCAGCTTTATGACCCATGCGTTCTGGATCATGGCAATCGTATCGATTCCTACGTCACTGCTGTCGTGCTATCTTGTGCTCAAGGGGTGGTCGCTAATGGGAGATGCCATCAGCCACGCTGTTCTGCCTGGCGTTGTGGTCGCGTATTTGTTGAATATTCCGTTGATAATCGGGGCATTCTGCGCTGGCATGCTCTGTGCTTTGGCAACTGGTTTTCTCAGTGAAAACAGCCGTGTCAAACAAGACACTGTAATGGGAATTGTGTTTTCAGGGATGTTTGGATTTGGCATTGTTCTGTATACGAAGGTCACCACTGATGTACATCTCGATCATATCCTGTTCGGCAATATGTTGGGAGTTAGCTCCGACAATCTGTGGACTGCAGGCGCTATATCGCTTGGTGTTTCGGCGCTGTTGTTGGCAAAACGCCGCGATCTGCTGCTGCAATCGTTTGACCCTATTCAGGCCCAGGCCGTAGGTCTGCCTGTCGGTTTGTTGCACTATGGCATGTTGGCGATGATTTCTCTGACGATCGTCGCCACGCTTTCGGCTGTGGGAATTATTTTGTCAATTGGTCTGTTGATTGCGCCCGGAGCGATCGCTTTTCTGGTCACCAAACGCTTTGAACATATGCTGGTTGTATCTGTGCTGGTGACCTTTGTGTCTGGCTTTTTGGGTATTTATGTGAGCTTTTTCATCGACAGCGCCCCGGCGCCAACAATTATCTTGATCCTGACAGGTTTTTTTATTGCGGCGTTTCTACGGGCTGCGAAGCTGACACGTCAGGCCACCAAAACACAGACATAACACCGTGACACACGAAACTCTCTTGACCCAATGCACATATCACTGCATTGGGGTTTCATGGTTCTCGGAAAGGTCTGTGCCGATCTGAGATGAAAAGGGAATACGGTGCGGTAACCGTCAATGGCTGCCAATTCCGTGACTGCCCCCGCAACTGTAAGCGGCGAGCAAACCCGATGATCACCACTGGACGCAAGTCTGGGAAGGATCGGGCGCGCTGAGACCCGCGAGTCAGGAGACCTGCCATGTCACTTTAATTCACCTCGGGCGGGGCGCCCGAAAGGAAGAGTAGTATGATCAAAGTACAGGCTTTGTTTTCCTCGGCTGGTCCAATAATCTCGGTAAGGGCTGACGCATGGCGTTTTAAATTCACAACCACGGGCTATACCTCACCTGACCGTTTTTATGTCGGCCATGCCACGCACCCGACGGTGCGCCTGCGATGACCGCAGCCACCCTATCAGTCGAAAGCCTGTCTTGGGGGCTGCCGCGGACAGAACCGTTGCTCCAACCGACGTCCTTTGAGCTGGCAGCCGGTCAGATGCTGGCAATTGTTGGCGCAAATGGTGCCGGAAAATCCACCTTACTGCGGCTGCTCTATCGGTTTTTACGCCCAAATACCGGGCGTATTTCACTGGACGGGCAGGATATCTGGGCGATGGGTGCCCGCCAGACTGCACGCTCTATCGCTGCGGTTTTACAAGAACAGCAAAGTGACTTTTCCCTGACCGTCCGTGAGATTATCGCCCTCGGCCGCACCCCGTATAGCAGCGGTTTTGGCGGGCAGAACAAAGCCGACAATCAGATTATTGATGCGGTGATTGAACGGTTGAAACTCACAGCGCTGACAGGCCGGATGCTGGGCACATTGTCAGGCGGGGAACGCCAGCGCACGATGATTGCCCGCGCGCTTGTGCAAGAGCCACAGTTGCTGATTCTCGACGAGCCCACAAACCATTTGGATATACGGCATCAATTGGAAGTTCTGCGACTGATCCGCGGTTTAGGCCCAACCATCGTGACCAGCCTGCATGATCTCAATATGGCCGCAGAATACGCAGATACGCTGTTGATGCTGGCAGGCGGCTACACCATGGCTTACGGCCCCGCAAACAAGGTGTTAACCGCACCTCTCATTAAACAAGGCTTTGGCGTGCAGGCGGAAATTCAATCGCTGCATCCCAGTGGCCATACCCGCCTTACCTTTCACCTTTAGCTCAAGAGACCAAAATGCACATACCCCCCCTTTTTCTTTTTGGCCTTGCCATATCGGGCGCCGTTGCTCTGTCTACTGCAGCGGCGGCGTTTCCCGTCACTGTTAAAAGCTGTGACCGCACCGTGACATATCAAGCACCGCCAAAAGCCGCCGTCTCCAATGATGTCAATCTCACCGAAATGATGCTGGCGCTTGGTCTGACCGATCACATGGTCGGCTTTACCGGTATCAGCGGCTGGAAGACCCTTGATGCGAAAATGCGAGATGGCATCTCCGAACTGCCGGAACTGGCCGCCCGCTATCCGTCAAAAGAGGTGTTGATCGGCGCGGATGCTGATTTCTACTTTGCCGGTTGGAATTATGGCATGAAAGTCGGTGGAGAGGTGTCACCGGACACATTGGCGCCGTTTGGGATCAACGTCTATGAGCTGACGGAAAGCTGTATCCATATTGGCCCAAAAGAACCGGCAAGCATGAACGATATGTATAGCGACCTGCTTAACCTCGGGGCTATTTTTGGCGTTTCCGATCGCGCGAAAACCTTGGTTGACACCTATAAAAGCGATCTTGCGGCCCATCGGGAAACATTGTCAAAGCTGGCGAGCCCGCCTCGAGTTTTTGTCTATGATAGTGGCGAAGATGCACCCTTTACTTCGGGGCGTTATGGAATGCCCAATGCTCTGATTGAAGCCGCCGGCGGTCGCAACATTATGGATGATTTCGACAAAAGCTGGGGCACCGTGGGTTGGGAAGAGGTGGTCGAACGCAATCCCGAAATTATCGTGATCGTCAATTATGGGGATGTCACTGCGGAAGAAAAGCGTCAGTTCATGCGCGCCAATCCAGCGTTTTCCGATCTTGATGCGGTGAAAAACAACCGTTTTGTCGTTCTCGAATACGTTGCAGCAACCCCTGGTCCCCGCAATATTGATGCGATCAAAGCGCTGGCAACGGCGTTTCGCAGCAGTCACTAAAGATGACAAAGCCCCAACCTGACACCTCAGACTGCGCGCGTATTGGCCCGAAAATCTGGCGCTCAAAGCTGTGGATATTGCTGTCCGGGTTGGGTCTGTTGCTGCTGTCATTGTCCGTGGCAATAAGCGTGGGCAGCGTTGCCATTCCGATGCCAACAGTTTGGGGGGTATTACTGCATAAAATTGCCCCCGCCCTGCTCGAGCCAAGCTGGTCACCGGGGCGCGAGGCAATCATCTGGGATATTCGCTTTCCGCGGGCGGTGCTGGCCTGTTTGGTGGGCGCGGGTCTGGCCATCGTCGGGGCAAGCTTGCAGTCAGTCACTCGTAACCCTTTGGCAGACCCTCATCTGCTGGGCATTTCCTCGGGCGGGGCGTTTGGAGCTATTCTGGCGCTTTTACACACTGGGTTATTTCTTGGCCTGTTGACCGTGCCATTATTTGCCTTTCTGGGCGCGCTTGCGGCCACTGCTCTGGTGCTGGCGGTCACGCAATTTGCCACCGCCACCAGCGCTGACCGATTGGTGCTGGCTGGCGTGGCGGTATCGTTTATTGTCATGGCCGGCGCAAATGTACTGATCTTTTTGGGCGATCCGCGGGCAACCCATACGGTGGTGTTCTGGATGCTGGGCGGGCTTGGACTGGCGCAATGGTCACAGCTGGCCTATCCGGCCTTTATTTTAATGATCTGTGGCCCCTATTTATGGCTACACTCCAGCCATCTCAATGCCATGACCATCGGCGATGAGACCGCATCTACTCTGGGTATCCCTGTGGCAAAATTTCGCTTGTCGGTGTTTGTGGTCGGCGCGCTGGTGACCGGGGTTATGGTGGCTTTTTCGGGTATAATTGGTTTTATTGGTCTCATGGTGCCACATATTGCACGGATGATGGTCGGCGGTAATTACGCCCGAATGTTACCGGCGTCTGCCCTTTTGGGCGCGGTGTTTCTGCTTTGGGCAGATATTGCCGCCCGCACGATCATGGCCCCAGAGGATATGCCCATCGGCATCGTCACAGGTATGATCGGCGGGGTGTTCTTTATCTGGTTACTGCGGCGACAAAGCGCTGCAAGATGATAACGTCGACACAGGGCGCTTGGAGTATAGGACAGAAATGCACCACAAACGACAGCAGTGTTCAAACTAGGAACGCCAGTGGGATTCCAGATGTTTTTCAAAGACAGGATCAGAAAAATACGGATGACGTGGCATTGCTGCTTGTGGCCAGTTCGCACGCCTCATCTAGCACAGGCTCTTGGCCATCGCCTTTGAGCATTTTTGCGTCTGCACGGCAAACAGGCTGCCAAATTTCTGTCCGGAGATAAACTCCGAGCTAGGTTCCCGCATACACCGCAATTCTTTATCCTAGTAAACATGGATTAGTTTACTGATCGAATGACCACCGACCGCAGCAATCATGTGGATGGCGCACCGATTGCGGCGTTCGTCACTCCCCGGGGCCTTACATGATTCCGCGATAAAATCCTTGCTATAGCCGCTTAAAAATTTTGCCATATATTATTTTTAAGAGTATTTTTGAAACAAAATCGGTCATTCCCATCGGAAACAGAAATTTTGGGATTCTACCTTAAAAGCATTGCCGCAAGTCAAAGATGGTTGTCCGGGCGGCCAGTTCCCACCATCGTAATCCAATGAAAATTCCCAGTTGCAGGAAGAAAACCCAATCCCTCCTTTAGATGGGTTCATAGGATGGCCATCACCATAAGTGACTATATTTTGTTCGCCTGGCCCACCTATAGCATAATCCCTTTTCAAAAAATGATTTAACTCTGTCAGGCAGCCACTGTTTTCTGACTTAACAAGCAGAATCATCAAGCTTTTCATGGTCATATGGGAGATGGATGATCATCGCCTGAGTACTTTCAACCGTTTCAAAATTTGAGTTATTGAAAGTCGGAGAACAATTATTTTCTTAAAATGGATCGGCAAGAATTGATCGCATACGTGCTATTTCCAAAAATTGCAGCACTAAATAGAACTCCGCGGAAAATCCGGATTTAGGAAATTGAAAATATTGCCCTGCTTGACCTGCAAATAAAACTGCGTTCTTTGACAAAAGATATCTATCTAGGACAGATTCGATATCTAAAACCACCCCCCCAAGCGCTGCCGCAATAGATCGTTTCGGTGTCGCCTGTTACGTTCCCGACCCACAACAAGGATAAAAAGAGGCCGCAAATAAAAAGTATAGCATTTTCTGGGCTTTGAAATACGTGGGCAAATCTTTCTCCATGTCGCGTGATAGATGTCGCCTTGGGAGGGGGGGACGAGTGTAAGTCGCCCTAAACATGGACTCTTGTTGACTTGCGGCGACTTCCAATCTGAATTGCCAACTCCAAGTACAATGCCGACACGACCCTATAAAGACCGCACCCACAGGCTTAGGTCATTTGAGCCACAGCGCATAACGGATTTACGGTCAGTAAACGATGGTGCACAAAAGCACCTGTTATCGGCAGCCGATTTGCGCCAGATCATAGGGCGTGGATTGATAGATTTCATTGACCCAATTGCCATATAGCAAATGTCCGTGACTGCGCCAGCGGTTCTGGGGGGGCTGACTGGGATCATTATCGGGATAATAATTCACCGGCACATTGATTGGTGTTCCAGCCGCAATATCGCGATCATATTCGTTTTTAAGCGAATGGCTGTCATATTCGAGATGGTTGAAAATATACAGCGCCCGATGCGCGGGATCCTCGACCAGACATGGCCCAACCTCTTGAGAGCCAAGTAAAGTCGTCAAACCGCCAGCAGCCTCAATATCGGTCTGATGCACCTCGGTCCAACGCGACACAGGGATCACCAAATCATCGGAAAACCCTCTGAGAAAAGGCGAGGTTGGGGCCAGATTACGATGTCTAAAACAGCCAAATGCCTTTGCCTTAAGCGGTTGTTTTGCAATGCCATGAAAGTGGTTGATCATCGCCATCCCCCCCCAACAGACGCCAAAAATTGATTGCACATGCGACTGGGTCCAATCAAACACCTGCTGCAACTCACTCCAGTAACTAACCTGTGAAAACGGCAGATGTTCAATCGGCGCGCCGGTGATAATGAGCCCGTCAAATTTATCGCCACTGGCGACAACCTCGGAAAAGGGACGGTAAAAACTATCCATATGCGCGGCGGATGTGTTGCGGGTCTGATGCTCGCTCATTCGGATCAGGCTCAGATCGATCTGCAGCGGGGTCGCGCCGATCAAACGCGTAAACTGAATTTCGGTCTCAATTTTCTTCGGCATCAAATTAAGCAAGGCAATCCGCAGTGGTCGAATATCCTGCCGGGCGGCCTGATCTTCATCCATCACCATAACGCCCTCAGCCGCAAGCGTCTTATAGGCCGGAAGAGTCGCGGGAAGTTTGATCGGCATGGCGTTGAAATCCTTGAAATGTCAATATTGGTTAAATAGGAACTTTAGCAACGTCGCTCAAGGGCCTGCGCGATCAATGCCTCAAATTCAGCTGTATCAGCAACCTTGGCAACCTCATCAGCGCTGACCGTTACACCCCAATTTGCCATCGCCCGATAACGAGGCTGGCGGTGGGCCAGAGCTTTGGCATAGACCCATCTCACAAAAGCATCAGGATCAACATCCTGCGGCGAAATATTATTTTTTTGCAAATAAGTATCCCAACAGGCCCGAAGAAATTCAGGTTGATAGCACATCGGCTTTGGCGCCCGGTCAAAGCGGTCAATCAACGCCGCCGTATGGGCCTCAGAGCCCTCGATCCAGATCATCAAACAGCGCTCTGCCAGCGCCACAAGCACCGGATCGGTTGGATCATCGGGCGACACAACTTCGCAGATTGAACCGCCACTGTCGCAAACAAAATTGCGGTACCCGTAGATATCTTGCGCACGATCAATAAAATATCCGGTATCAAGCAACGCTGAAATCTCGGCATTTCGATGCAAATCCTGTCGGTGCATGTAATCGTCGAAATCAAGGCCACCCTGCGCTGATGCACCGGGTTTTCCCAGATAGGTCGACAGCGGCGCAAGGTTTTCAAAAGTAATATTAGAGCCGATATAGATCGAGTCTGACAGCAGCAGGTCCCGCAAATAGCCCACCTTCATTGCCTCGCGTTTAAAGCTATCGGCAATATGTTCGCCCATATAGCGCGTTCCGATCCGGTAATCGATGGAGTAATGAAACCATCCCCCCTCAGCCCGCAGCATATTGGACAGATGGGTCTTGCCCAGGCCCGACATTCCGAACAGCAGAACATTTTTATGCGATGCAGCATGCCAGTCTTTGGCGGATTGATAAAGCATGGGCTGGCTCCTGTTTGCGCTGCAAGTGGTACTGGCACTGCGCCAAAGGGTCAAATCTTATTCTCGACACCAAAGGCCTGAAGATCGCGTCCTGCCTCTGCTTTGAGCATTCTAATCAACGGTTTGGCGGCGGCTGACGGGTCTCGGCCCAGATGTTTGCGTAATTTGCCGCGAAAATTACAGCGGCGCCTATTAAGACGAATACATCCAATGCCTCGTCGTAAAATACCAACCCGACCACCGCAATAGCCGGCAACCTGATAAAATCAAAAGGCACCACAACCGCAGCCGGTGCAAGGGTCAGAGCCGTGGTCAAACAAAAATGTGCACACACACCTGCGAATCCGATCGAGACAAGCCATGGCCAGAGCATTAGAGAAGGAAAAGTGATGTCGCCGTCAAAGCCCGCGCAAATCACTCCGAAGACCAGTTGCATCAGGGTCAAGTAAAACAAAATACATGTCAGCGTTTCTGTCCGTGTCAAGCGCTTGGTCAGAATAATCGAACCGGCGAAACACACCGCAGACAGCGCCGCAGCAGCCACGCCAATATTTATCGTCATCACACCGGGACGCGCGACAATCAAAATGCCAACAAAGCCAACCAGAGCCACTCCAACCCGCAGCCGCGTCAAATTTTCGCCCAAAATTAACGGTGACAGCACCAAAACCCAGATCGGAGAGGTGAACTCAAGCGCAAAAATTTGCGCCAAAGGCAGCAAGGGAAGCGCCGAAAACCATAGGGTCTGGCCGGAAAAATGACACAGGTTGCGCGACAAATGTAGCCCACGGTTTCGGGTATTGATCTGGGACAAAGTGTCTGCAAACCAAGCCCCAACCAGAACAATTCCCAGTCCGAAAATGCTGCGATACAGCATTATCTCAACCGCAGCCAATTCATTGCTGACCGCGCGCCCGGCAATCGCCATCGTGCTAAACGACACGATGGCCCCCGACATCCATAGGGCAACCAGACCCACGCCACCGCGCGCCTCGCCAGTTTGTCTGGCATGCGCCTGCACTTTAAGACGCAGTGTTTTGACAGCTTGTTTCATGATTTTAACCACCCTGTGGGCACTATGATGGCGTGCCAGCACTTAAGTCGCAAGCTCTAGCGACCCTTCCAAACCGGATCGCGCTTCTCGGCAAAGGCACGGGCGCCCTCTAACTGGTCTTCTGAATTATATAAAATATCCACCGTCTCGAACTGGCTTTGCGTGATCCGGTTGAGCGCATCCTGAAATTTCATATCCTCGGATTCGCGCACAATCTCTTTGATTGCGGCATAGACAAGCGGCGGCCCCGATGCCAGCAGGTCGGCCAATGCATGGGCTTCAGTCATCAGAGTGTCGGCGGGATGAATGCGGTTGATCAAGCCCCAGCGGGCGGCTTCTTCTGCCTGCATCCAGCGTCCGGTCAACAGCATTTCCATTGCGATGTGATACGGGATGCGCTTTGGCAGCTTAAGACTGGCGGCATCCGCCACCGTGCCCGAGCGGATTTCCGGCAGCGCAAAAGTTGCATGCTCGGCCGCCAATATCATGTCACAGGACAGCGCCAACTCCAGCCCACCCCCACAGCAGATGCCGTTCACCGCAGCGATCACCGGCTTGTTCATACCGCGCAATTCCTGCAACCCACCAAAGCCTCCGACCCCATAATCACCATCCACCGCGTCGCCGTCTGCGGCAGCTTTGAGATCCCAACCGGGGCAGAAAAACTTTTCCCCCTGCCCGGTCAGTACCGCCACACGCAATGTCGGATCATCCCGAAATTCTTTGAACACCTGTCCCATAACCCGGCTCGTGATCAAATCAATGGCATTGGCTTTGGGCCGGTCCAGTGTCACCTCAAAAACTGCCCCACGGCGGTTTGTTTTAATCGGTGTCTCGGTCATTGCTCACTCCCATTGTGATAAGTGCATCCACTGCAACCGCCCGATCTGGCGTACAGATCAGCGGGTTGATCTCAACTTCTTCTAAATGGGCGGCCGTTTCCAGCACAAAGCTCTGCACACCCAACACCGCCTGTATCAATGCGTCAATATTGATACCGGGGCTGCCGCGGTATCCACGCAATACCGGATAAAGCCGCAATTCTGTCAAAGCCGCACGCACGTCTTGCGCGGTGGCCGGCACCAACCGCGTTGCTACATCCATCAAAATCTCCGTCATCACACCGCCTGCGCCAATCGTCAACACAAACCCATGCGCTGGATCACGCAGCACCGCCACCAACACCTCGGCCACCCCGTCGGTTACCATCTGTTCAACTAAATAACCATCGCTGTCCATATCAGCGGCCGCCTGCGCAACGGCCTGCGATGACCGCAAATTCAGATGCACTGCACCGGCCTCAGATTTATGCGCGTGCCCCATCCCTTTCAGAACCAACGGAAACCCGAGGGTTTCGGCAGCTTGCGCTGCAAGTTTAGCCGTTGCGCAAAACCGGCCCTCAGGCACCGGCACACCATGTGCCAGTAACCGCGCCTTGGCGCTGTGCTCGTTCAAAATATGGCCATGGCGCAGCTCTTGGGGCATCTGCACAGGTCCCGGCAAAAGCAAAGGCTGCGGGGGCACCGCTTGCATCTGTCCGATATCTGCCGCAATTTCAATCGCCTTCAAAGCGCTCTCGATCCCACACAGCGGCACAATTTCCTGCGCAATTAGCTTTTGTGCGACCGTTTCAGGCATCGTCTCGGGCAGGCTAGAGACCAGCGCCAGCCGTCCACCGGTCGAGACCCCAGTGCCCGTCTTGGCCGCCACAGCTGCTGTGACCACACATTCCCAAGCGGCCGGGTCGCACCGATCTGCGCGTGGAAAATCCACGACAATACAGCTCAGCGCCAGATCGTCGCCCAACAGCGCCGAAAATGTTGCCGTCATCGCCGCCACATCGCCCCAAATATACGTGTGGTAATCCAAAGGGTTGGCCAAGGCCACCATCGGCCCCAACGCTGTACGCAGCGCAGTTTTCTGGGTGTTGGTCAACGGCGGGAACTCTAGGTTTAGATCCAGCGCGCTGTCTGCCATGAGGCTAGCCTCTCCCCCAGAACAGGACAGCGATGCAATGCGCCTTGAGGGCAACGCTCCGGTGACATGCAACAGCTTAAGCGTTTCCAAAAATGCATCAAGACCGGTGACCTCGGCCACACCAAGCCGCGCAAACAGCGCCCGTGCCCCTGCTCCACTGCCCGCCAATGAGGCGGTATGCGACACCGCGCCGGCGCGGGCTTGCGGCGAGCGCCCGGTCTTGAGCGCAACAATTGGCTTTCCCATCCTGCGGGCTTGCGCCGCAAGCGCCTCAAACGCCCGCAGATCGCCGACCCCCTCGATATACAGTCCCAACACAGTAACGCGGGGGTCGTCCAACAGAGCCTGACCGATCTGGGCCAAACCCGTCTGGGCCTGATTGCCAACCGTCACCACATAAGCCAGAGGCAACGTCCGGCTCTGCATGGTCAGATTGATCGCGACATTGGAACTTTGAGTGACAATCGCCACTCCGCGGTCGACCTGCAACCCGCCGTGTTGATCAGGCCAAAGCGCCACCCCATCCAGATAATTGATAAACCCATAACAATTTGGTCCAATAACCGGCATGTCTTTGGCTGCCGCCAGCAATTGCTCTTGCAAATCGGCCCCGTCTTCACTTTCTAGCTGCGCCTCACGGAACCCTGAGGCAAAGCAGGTGGCCCCACCGGCCCCCATCTCGGCCAGTTGCGCCACCAGTTGCACCGTCAGGGTGCGATTGACCCCGATAAACACCGCATCGGGTGCCGACGGCAACCCTGCAAGCCCCTCAAATGCCGGCGCGCCCGCTATTTCGGTGCGTGTGGGATGCACCGGCCAGATTGCGCCACGAAAGCCAATAGCGCGGCACTGCTGCACGACATTTTCGCACCACACACCGCCGCCAATTACCGCGACACTGCGCGGACGCAGCAGACGGGACAGATCACGCACCATCTAGGCCCCGAGCGGTCGCAGCAGATCGCGCGAAATGATATGCCGCTGGATTTCGCTGGTGCCGTCCCAAATCCGCTCAACCCGAGCATCGCGCCAAAACCGCTCGATCGGAAAATCATCCATCAACCCCATACCACCAAACACCTGCAAACTGGCATCGGTGATCCGCGCCAGCATTTCGGTCGCATACAACTTGGCACTGGCAATCTCGCGGTTTGACGGCAGCTTTTGATCCAAACGCCATGCCGCTGATAAAGTCAGCCATTCGGCCGCATCAATTTCGGTGATCATATCGGCAATTTGGAACGAGACGCCCTGAAACTTGCCAATCTGTTGACCAAATTGCCGGCGTTCGGCGGCGTGGTGCAGCGCATACTCAAAGCAGCGCCGCGCCCGCCCCACGCTCATCGTCGCCACGGTGATGCGGGTGGCATAAAGCCATTCGTTCATCACCTCAAACCCACCATCGACCTCGCCCAGAACCTGCGCATCAGCCAGACGGCAATCATCGAAATCCAAGATACAGTTTTTATAGCCACGGTGGCTAACCGAGCGATAGCCGTCGCGGATCACAAAACCAGGTGTGCCACGATCAACCAAAAACGCGGTCAGGCGTTTTTTGGGACCGCGCGGTGTGTCATCTTCCCCTGTGGCAATAAAAACAATCACAAAATCAGCATGATCTGCGCCGGAGATAAAGTGTTTGGTGCCATTGACCACCCAATCTCCACCGGATCTTACCGCCGTACATTTCATCCCACGTACATCCGAGCCGGCTTCGGGTTCTGTCATGGCCAAAGCATCCATCCTTTCGCCTCGCACCGCAGGCATAAGATAGCGCGCGCGCTGTTCGCCCTCGCAGGCCATCAGAATGTTCTGCGGTCGCCCAAAAAAGTGATTAAGCGCCATTGATCCACGCCCGAGTTCGCGCTCCACCAAGGCAAAATCCAAATGGCTCAGCCCGGCGCCGCCCACCTCTTCTGGAAAGTTGCAGGCATAAAACCCCAATTCTAGAGTTTTGCGTTTGATTTCATTGGCGATCTCGACAGGCACCTCACCGCTACGCTCGACCAGATCTTCATGGGGATAAATCTCGTTTTCAACAAAGCTGCGCACTGTCGAGACGATCATTTCCTGTTCTTCAGTCAGTCCGAAATTCATGGCCTATCCTCTGCTTTATGGGCTGCTGCAAGCGCTTCGACCTTTTTTTGAACGGTACCGGCCGGCAGGCTGGAGCGACGAGTTTCAAGGTCAACATGGATCATCAGTTGATTGCAGGTCGCCAAAACCGTCCCATCGAGCCCGCGCATTTCATGAAAAAGACCCAGCTTTTTACCCGCCCCCACAGTCACCTTACTGTGCACTTCAACAGCCGTTCCCGCATGGGTTTCTTGCAGATATTTAACCGTTGTCTCGACGGTAAAATAACTTTGCCCTGCCTCGATATAGGCCGCGTCCGCCCCAACATGTACCATCACCGCATCAGCCGCATCTGAAAACACCTGCCCATAGCGGCCCTCATTCATATGACCATTGTAATCGGTCCAGTCGACCGGAATATGACGGCGCACAGTGACCATCGGCGCCTTTGTATCCAAGGTCGGGCGCAAACCCGCCTCATGTTGGTTAAGTAAGGCCCCCGCCGCACTGTTTTGTTGTTTGAGTGCGCGTATCATCACAATCAGATTGTTATCCCGCAACCTCTCAAGCTCGCGTATGGATTTATCGCCGGATTGAGCGTCGGACTGCGCGGCAATTTTGGCGGTTAATTCCTCGGTCAATTCAGGGACATCCATCAATTTGGTCCAAGGCCATTTCAGACAGGGGCCAAACTGGGCGATGAAATGCGCCATACCCGCCTCTCCACCAGCGATACGGTAAGTTTCAAATAGCCCCATCTGCGCCCATCGCAGGCCAAAGCCATACCGGATCGCATCATCAATTTCTGCGGTTGTGGCAATTCCGTCTTTGATCAACCAAAGCCCTTCGCGCCACACTGCTTCGAGAAAACGGTCAGCAATATGAGCGTCAATCTCTTTGCGCACCCGCAACGGATACAGGCCGATCTCGCGCAACACTGCCTGCGCACGAGCAATCAGCGCCTCGGTATTGACCGGCGAGGGCACCAATTCGATCAACGGCAAAAGATAGACCGGATTGAAAGGATGGGTCACAATAATTTGCTGCGGGTTTTGTGAGGTTTGTTGGAGTTCTGAGGGTTTAAAGCCGGAGGTAGAGGATCCAATAATGGCATGGGCGCAACAATGCGCCTGAATTTCAGCAAAAATTGCATGTTTGATATCCAGACGCTCAGGCACGCTTTCCTGTACCCAATCAACGCCCGCAACCGCCTCTGCAAGCGTGGCGCAAACAGTCAAGTGGCCCTCATCAGGCAGCGCAAAATCATACAGCATTGGCAGCGCGTGGCGCGCATTTTGCAAAATAGCCTCAATCTTGCGGAGGCACTCAGGATCAGGGTCATACAGACGCACATCCCAACCATTGAGCAAGAACCGCGCGAGCCAGCCACCGCCAATCACCCCGCCACCAATTATTGCCACTGTTTTCATTTTCTGTATCCTTCTGCATACAGTCGATATGTCGACCTATCTATGGACAGTTCACACCATCGATTCGGTGTGCCCGTCGATTGTCATCGCCTGACCCGTGATTTTTGCCGCCGCAGGCGAAGCCAGAAACAAGACCGTGTCGGCAATATCATCTCCTGTCACAAAACTGCGCAGCGACACGCCACCGGTGTATTGCGCGCGGACTTGCTGCGGGGTCTTACCCGAGGCCTCGGCCTCGATCGCCAGCACCCGATCCATACGCGGGCCCTCAACAGCACCCGGACAAATCGCATTGACCCGCACCCCAAAGGGCCCCAACTCCATCGCCAAGGTCTTGGTCAACCCGATGAGCCCCCATTTGGCCGCAACATAGGGCGACCGCAGCGGACAGCCAAATAAGCCAGAGGTCGAAGATGTCAGTAAAATCAGGCCCGCACCCTGCGCTTTCATCAGGCGCGCCGCCCAGCGGCAGGTCAGAAATGCTCCATGCAGATTCACGCCGATACACGCCTGCCATTCGTCAAACTCCAAATCTTCAATCGGGCCCGCAGGCCCACTAGATCCGGCGTTCGAACAGACCACATCGACCTCCCCCCACTGCGTCTCTATTTGGGTCAAAAACGCCCCGATGGCGGCCTCATCGGTGACATCTGCCTGAACCGCGATCACTTCGGGAAAGCTTTTACGCACCTGCGCCAGCGCAACCGGGTCGGTATCACACAGCGCTACCAGATCGCCACGCGCCAGAAACCGGCGCGCCAGCGTCAGCCCAATGCCCGACGCACCTGCGGTGATTACAACCTTTTGCGAAAGTGTCATGACCGTGGATTTCGCTTGGTCAAACCCAGTTTTGCACGTACCTCGTCCGGGCCGATAACACGGGCGCCCATGCTTTCAATGATCGTTTTGGCGCGGCTGACCAATTGCTCGTTCGTCGCAAGAACGCCTTTACCCAACCACAGATTATCCTCAAGCCCGACCCGGACGTTACCGCCAGCCAGCACGCTTGCCGCAACATAGGCCATCTGGTTGCGGCCCAATCCAAAGCCGCTAAATGTCCAGGTGTCCGGAACGTTATTCACCATGGACATAAACGTATTGAGATCGTCAGGCGCCCCCCAGGGCACCCCCATACAAAGCTGGACCAACGCATCAGGGGCCAAAATCCCATCGGCGACCAATTGCTTAGCGTACCATAGATGGCCAGTGTCAAAAGCCTCGATCTCAGGTTTAACGCCAAGCTCAGTCATCATCCGCCCCATTGCCTGCAACATGCCGGGTGTGTTGGTCATCACGTAGTCGGCCTCGGCAAAATTCATTGTCCCGCAATCAAGCGTGCAAATTTCAGGCAGACAATCTGCGATATGGGCAACCCGCTCAGTGGCACCAACCATGTCGGTCCCCGCTGCAAGCGGCAAGGGTTGCGCTGCATTACCAAAGACAATATCGCCGCCCATGCCTGCAGTCAGGTTCAGCACAATATCAACATCGGCAGCGCGTATCCGCTCGGTCACCTCACGGTAATAAGCCAGCTTCCGGCTGGGTGCACCAGTCTCGGGATCGCGCACATGGCAATGTACCACCGCCGCGCCCGCATGGGCGGCAGCGATAGCACTGTCGGCAATCTGCTTGGGCGAGCGCGGCACATGCGGACTGCGATCCTGCGTGGCCCCAGAGCCGGTGATAGCACAGGTGATAAACACCTCTCGGTTCATAGCAAGTGGCATTCGCATCCTTTCTTTTTTACATCAGACTAAAAGCCTGTTGCCAGATGTCTCCTTGCAGTTTAAGACAATATACATGCAGAAATGGACAAAATTACCCGCAGCTGCGCGGAAAATCGGCTTTGTATTGTTCGATCAATTCTCAAACCTGTGTCTGGCCAATTGCCTGGAACCTCTGCGCGCTGCCAATACATTTTCCGGCCATCCAGTGTATCAATGGGAGTTGCTGACGCTTTCCGGCGCAGCCGTCGAGTCTTCAAGCGGCATGCCGGTTTTGCCAAGAGCCGCGCTCTCGGATGCTGGCGGATGGGACTATCTTTTTGTGCTCGCCAGTTACGAATACCAAACCCACGATCACGCTAAAGTCTGGCGGGTTCTGCGCCGGGCAGCGCTGAAAGCAACGACTGTCGTAGGCCTGGACGCCGCTCCCTGGCTGATGGCATCAGCCGGCCTTTTAGAAGGGCGGCGGGCGACAGTGCATTGGGATATAATCGACAGTTTCGCCGAAACATTCCTCTCCCTAAACGTCGAAAGGAGCCACGTGGTTCATGACGCCAACCGTATCACCTGCGCTGGCGCCATGTCGGCCTTAGATCTTACACTAGACTTAATCGCAGACCACCACGGACAGGGGATGCGACTTGATATTGCGCATTTATTCATGCAACCGGGCGCCCCAGACAGCACCCGCCACCTCGAAGCCCAACCCGCGAACCGCTTGATCCATGATGCGCTGCAACTGATGCGCAACACGATCGAGACCCCGCTTTCGCTGCCAAAGTTAGCGCAACTACTATCCTGTCCACCAAAAACGTTAGAGCGGCGGTTTAAAGATAATCTGCAGGCACCACCCGGCTCAGTTTACCGTCATCTTAGGCTGTCTAAGGCTGCTCAATTGATTGACACCACGACATTATCGGTGGCGGAAATTTCATTGCGCTGTGGCTATGATAGCCCAACGGCATTTGCGCGGGCGTTCAAGGCACGTTATGGAACTTCCCCCACAATTTCCCGAAAACACCGACCCGGTTCCGCGACTTAATACCCAACATCTTCGGTGCCCGAAACTTAGGGCCATTTTAACCAAGACTGGGTAGCCTATCTATTAATAATGCAAAAATACGATCGCAAAATAAAGAAAGGAAGGGCAACCTTGCAAACCCAAAATCTGCACCCCAGACCAAACCAACGACCATTTTTAACCCATAGGCGGGCGCAAATTTTTAAATTACTTCACCAGCAGGAAAGGGCCCTTGCATCCCCATATCTGCTGCGCCCTGAGCAACAAGTACCGTCTTCGCAACCTGTGCCCGGGACCACAAAACCACCAAAACAACGCACTCAGCGGCGAACAACACCTCCCCAACCAGCCCTTCAGGAAAATATCCAGAGTGCTATTTTGCCGCGCCGTAAGTCACCTGAAAAACCAACCAAATCCACCGTACCAACCGTGCCTATTTTACTGGAAAAGGCGAAAGCCTCTCTTTTGCGTTACACTCAAAAACCACGCCCTAAATTAAGATTTATGGGTTTTTAGAGTTGCCACGATAGCCCGTTGCCACCACAAATTTCTCAGAACTGTCGGCACGGGAAGCCGGTGGTTTGATATTGGCGACCTTGGTAAACTGTTGTTTAAGGATTTTTTGCAGATCCCCCTCAGCGCCACCTGCCAGAACTTTCGCAACAAATGTGCCCCCCGGTGCCAGGACGTCGAAGGCAAAATAAGCTGCGGCCTCGCAAAGGGCGATAATGCGTAAGTGATCGGTTTGTTTATGTCCCGATGAGGCTGCTGCCATGTCAGACATCACCACATCCGCAGCGCCTCCTAGCCAGGTCTCAACCTGCGCATCGGCCCCCTCTTGCAGGAAATCCAATTTGTACAGTTCTGCACCAGCAATTGGCTCAATCTCTTGCAGGTCAATTCCCAGCACTGTGCCAACTGCCTTGTTAGGCCGCTCGCCCTGCGCATTAACACGCGCTACCGCGACCTGACACCAGCCACCGGGAGCACAACCCAAATCCACAACGCGCGCACCAGGCACCAAGAAACGATACTTGTCGTCCAATTCAAGAATTTTAAACGCTGCACGTCCCCGATAGCCTTCAACCTGAGCCCGTTTAACATAGGGATCATTCAGTTGTCTCTGCAGCCAGCGCGTCGATGACACAGTCCGGCCACGCGCAGATTTCACCTGTACTTTGAGGTCTCTTTGCCCCCGCCCCGAAGTTTTCTTTGTCGCCATCAGTCTTCAACCTTCATCTAAAACGCCTGCGGCAGTCATCTGGGCATATAACAAACCCTCGCGCAATCCGCGGTCAGCCACAGACAACCGGTCTGTCGGCCAGCACCGCAACAAGGCCTGTAAAATCGCAGCGCCAGACATAATCAACACCTGTCGATCCAGTCCAATACGAGGATCACGCCGCCGGCCCACCGGACCAAGATCAAGATAGGTTCGGATCACCTTATCAATCTGATCCGAAGTCATCCGCAGGCCGTCGACCTTGGCCCGATCATAGCGTTTGAGACCAAGATGACTTGCAGCCACAGTGGTGACCGTGCCTGATGTACCAATGATTTGAAACCCCTCTTTCGCATGATCGTTTTTATAGGGCGCAAATTCGGCAAGATTCTCTTCAAAAAACCAGCTCATTAACGCGAAACGCGCGGAGTCGTCTCGCACATCCCTGAACTGGTCGCGCAGCGTCGCCACCCCAAGCGGGACGCTGATCCAATCCACGACTTTGGCCGCAGGGATATCCAGACCTCCCCCTCTTAGGGAACGTGTTCCGCTTTGCTCGAACCCTGCGTGCAGTCGCATGATCGCCCGGCCCCGCTGACGTCGTGGCACTTCGGACAAATCAATCCACACCAATTCTGTTGATCCACCGCCAATATCCACCACCATTAACTGGCGGGTTTTGGCACTGACAAGTGGTGCACAGGAAATGACCGCCAGACGCGCCTCTTCCTCAGGTTGGATAATCTCAAGGCGCAGTCCGGTCTGTTGATGTACTGTCGCAATAAACTGTTGGGAATTACTGGCCCGACGACAGGCCTCAGTGGCCACCAGCCGCATATTTCGTACTTTATACCGTTGGAGTTTATGCTGGCAAATCCGCAGCGCTTGTATAGTGCGTTTCATTGAGGCGTTTGACAGCAATCCAGAGGTTTCCAAGCCCTGTCCCAGTTGTACAGATTTGGAAAAGCTGTCCAACACTTGAAACTCACTGCCCACGGGGTGAGCAATGAGCATTCTACAGCTATTTGTACCCAAATCCAGAGCCGCATAAAGCTCTGATGGATCCGGGCGCGGCGCGGCGCGATCGACCGGGTTCGGGATAGCGCCCGCACCTTTGGGACGCTTTGGCGTCATTGTTCAACGC
>Ga0115564_10001588_pt1 | contig 20616 bp, 14 predicted proteins | sample COGITO_mtgs_1105_7_FD_88680 | JGI IMG/M metagenome (GOLD analysis project Ga0115564, IMG submission 88680) | Pelagic marine microbial communities from North Sea - COGITO_mtgs_110523 | ecosystem: Environmental > Aquatic > Marine > Epipelagic | place: Germany:Helgoland, sampling site Kabeltonne...
TCAATGCCTATAAGAAGTCGGTTCAACGCTTGCTTGCATTGGCAGAAAAATGTCCCGAAAAAGACCTGGATTTATATGTGATTCCCCACCCATTGATTGGTAAGCTGACACTAAGAGAAATGTTGTTTTTCTGTGTGTATCATGTCCAACATCACAATAAACTAACACAGGAGATAATTAAAAACCAATAGCAACATTGAATAAAATAAACTATCTTTACAGCAAAATATTTCCCTCATGGGACACAATGTTGTGTTGCTTGTACGTAAATGTACAAGAGGTTTGTAGAAACCAGTGAAGAGCTTTCCATTACATTGGAGGGCTTTTTTTTATGTTTAAAAGAAATATGGAAAAACAAAAAATTATTGGAAGTGAAGAATGGTGTTCCTTTGAAAAGTTGCAAATACCTGCCATAAAAGCACGAATAGATTCAGGCGCAAAAACATCTTCGATACAGGCTTCAAATATAAAACGAGTTGTAAGACAAGGTGTTGCTTGGGTAGATTTTGAAGTAAATCCAGTGCAAGACAACCGAAGTGTAACGGTTCACTGTTCTGCAAAAATTGTTGACACACGCAACATAAAAAGTTCTTCAGGCAATACGCAAAAGCGCTACGTCATTAGAACACCCATGAATATTGGAGGACAAACCTTTGAGATAGAACTTACACTTGCCAATCGTGATTCTATGGAATACCGAATGTTGTTGGGAAGAGAGGCCATGGATAATCGTTTCTTGGTTGATCCGTCCAAAAATTTTCTTGCTGGAGATTATGACGATCCAACGTTCCATGATTTTTACAAGCATTTGTACCAGGAAAAATCTGGATTGCGCATTGCGCTTTTGGCGACCAATCCAAATTTGTACAGCAACAAACGTTTGATTGAAGCTGCAGAGGCAAGAGGTCATGAGATACAGTTTTTAAACATCCAATATTGCTATATGCGTTTGGATGCACAAACCCCCGAAGTGAGATATAGGGGAGGAAAAATACTTCAAAATGTTGATGCAGTGATCCCGCGTATCCGTCCAAGCATGACATTTTACGGTTGTGCTTTATTAAGGCAGTTTGATTCTTTGGGAACCTATTGTTTAAACTCATCCTCTGCCATTACGGAATCGAGGGACAAGTTATTTTCTTCCCAGCTTTTTTCCAAGAATGGAATCCAAATACCCGTTACAGGTTTTGCAAAATCTCCATTAGAAACAAAAGATTTAATCGACATGGTTGGAGGTTCTCCCCTTATCATTAAATTACTGGAAAGTACCCAAGGGAAAGGGGTTGTTTCTGCTGAAACCAATAAAGCTGCCGAAAGTGTAATTAATGCTTTTAAAAGCTTACAAGCAAATATCTTGGTCCAAGAGTTCATCAAAGAAGCTGAGGGAAAAGATATCCGATGTTTTGTGGTCGATGGGAAAGTTGTTGCTTCGATCATGCGCGTGGCTCCCAAGGGAGAATTTAGATCAAACATTCACCAAGGGGGAACAGCCCATACCGTAAAAATAACAGGAGAAGAACGCCGTCTGGCTATCAAGGCTTCTAAAATTTTAAACCTAGATGTTGCAGGAGTTGACATCATTCGATCCAATAAAGGCCCTCTATTGCTAGAGGTTAATTCTTCCCCTGGATTAGAAGGAATAGAAAATGCAACTGGGAAAGACATTGCCAATGCAATTATTATGGCAATTGAGAAAAAATTAAAATACGTGCTCAAAGACTAAGCCCTTCTTAAGATCGAGCTTCTTTAGCCAATATCTTCTTGTTTTATTAAATTAAAGGCAACCTAGCATTTTCTTTTTGAGCGTATAAGCTTTGTAGGATGACATACAAAGTGAAGTTCTGTTTTAACGTTAGAACAGAAGAATCCCATTAAGTATTTTAGTTTTATCAATCTTTTTCTTCAGACCCTCTTTCTCTTTCTACTTCATCCCTTCCAGCAAATTAGTTCTCAATTAATTTAGCAAAGCTTGTTTTGCTTGATAAGCAATAAAAGGTGGGAGCCCTAAAGAAATTTAGGTATAGTGTTTTCAATTTCATATTTTGCAAAATAGTATCCCTCCATTTTTTCTGTTCTTAGTGCTAGAATGCCCTCTTTTAAAGTAAGGTTGGGATTTTTTACAGAAGAGGGAAGAAGATTTAAATGTAAATTACTATATTGGTTGACCAATTTGGATAACCATAAAATTTTAAATAGATAAGAATGAAAAAAATAACTTTAGTTTATAGACTTCTTGTGTTGACCTCAGTCTTTTTCTTACAGGGATGTACTGGAACAAATCAGTCAACATTGAAGCCCAATGATGTTATACCTATTTTTCAACATTGGAATTTAATTTTAGGAGATGGCTCCAATGTTGGTCCGGCAATTAATTATGAGAATAAGGATTTCTTTTATACCACAAAGGAAGGCGAAGAAAATTGGGTTGTATTCAAAACACCAAATGCGGGTAACACCCATGGAACCTCCAACAATACAAGAACAGAGCTAGCGCAACTAAAAAAATGGTCACCCATGAGCGATGCTAAATTAGAGGCGACACTTAAGGTCAAGAATGTCGCGGTTACAGGAGATGCACGAGTTGCCGCAACTTACTCGGTAGTTGTAGGTCAGATCCACAGTGCGGATGGGCATGAAAATGAACCCCTAAAAATTTATTACAAAAAATTCCCTGGCCATACAAAGGGGTCGGTTTTTTGGAATTATGAAATCAACACAGCGGGTGAAGACAATTCGAAAAGATGGGATTATTCTTACCCTATTTGGGGATATGATTTTGCTGTTGTGGGATCTGATGAAGACACCTATCCTGAAGAGCCAGAAGATGGTATCGCTTTAGGAGAAGAATTTAGTTATGCCGTAGAAGTAAAAGAAGGGATGATGTACCTCAGCTTTTCTAGTGAAGGGCACGAAACAAAAACCTTTACAAAGAATTTAATTGATTCTGAGTTTAAAACAGCAGCAAATATTCCAGCACAGGTGAAGGAGTTATTTTTCCCCATAGGACAAGATGGGGTCGAACAAGAAAAAGCCTATGCTGATCAAGGCTTATTCTTTAAGTTGGGGAGTTACAATCAAACCAATGGAAAAAGCCCTCAAGTCAATAGAGTATGGTGTTCTGGTGCAGAAACCCACGGGGGAGATCTTCAAAAACAATACGCGGATGGGAATTATGCTGAGGTTTGGTTTAAGTCAGTGAATATTGAAATCAGTGATCAAGCTTATTCAAATGAAGGTTATTTTGCTGCCAATGACGACTTAAGTAAAAAGACCGTTTATCCAAGTGAAGTCATTTCTTTTATGGATAAGTTTAAAATTTTAATGGGTGATGGAACAAGAGAAGATAACCTTGTGAATTTTGAGCACAAAGACTTTTTCTATACTGTAATTGACGGAACAAGACGTTGGGTTGTATACAAAACGCCTAATTCAGGCGTAACTTCTCCAAACTCCAGTAACACAAGAACAGAGCTACACGAAAAAAGAGAATGGGTTCCAGAAGAAGGAGGAAAATTAACGGGGACCTGTAAAGTAATGCATGTTTCTACCACCGGTGACGCTAGGGTTGCTGCTTCTTATTCAACGGTAGTTGGACAAATTCACAGTGGGGAAGGACATGAGAATGAACCCTTTAAACTCTACTATAAAAAATTTCCCGGCCATGAAAAAGGCTCTGTTTTTTGGAATTATGAAATCAATACTGCTGGAGCTGATAATTCAGGAAGATGGGATTTCTCAACCGCTATTTGGGGTCATGATATGGCCGTCGTAGGAACAGCAAAAGACGCGTATCCAGCGGAACCTGAAGACGGCATTGCATTAGGAGAAGAATTCAGCTATGAGGTAAATGTTTATAAAGGAATCATGTACTTGACCTTTACCAGTCCAAAGCACGAAACAAAGACTTTTACAAAAAATCTTATTTCCTCTGAGTATGTAAATAAATCTGATTTACCAGAGCAAGTTAAAAGATTGTTTGGACCACTTGGACAAGACGGGACAGAAAGAGCCACTGCTTACAAAGGAGAATTAAATTATTTCAAGCAAGGCGCCTACAATCAGACCAATGGAAAAAGTCCTGAAACAAATAGGGTGTGGAGTACAGGTGCAGAAACCTATGGTGGTGATATCGCTAAACAATATGAAAACGGAAGTTATACCGAAGTTTGGTTTAGAGAAGCAACAGTAGGTCCGGGATCTTCCCCCTCAGAAAACTAGGCTGATTGTTAGCAACAATGACTATTAATAAAATTTAAACGACAATTAAAAATGAAAACATTTGGAACAAGCAAGTCCTTTTTATTAACGAAAGATATGGAATGGGAAACAGTTGGAGAAGGCGTAAAACGAAAAATCATGGGCTATGATGACAAGATTATGTTAGTACATGTCGCTTTTGAAAAAGGGGGAGTTGGCCCCATGCACCAGCACCATCATTCACAAGTAACCCATGTAGCCTCTGGTATTTTTGATGTGACTATTGATGGAGAAACGCAGCGCTTAGGGAAAGGAGATAATTTTTATATCCCCACAAACGCACTCCACGGGGCCGTTTGTCTTGAAGCTGGAGAATTAATTGATGTCTTTAGCCCTATTCGCGAGGACTTTATGGAATAATCAACTTTATCTAAATAAACTTGGTAAATATATAATTATTACTATATTTGAAAAAGTAAATTTGGTAAACCAGTTTGGAAAACCAAATTGGTAATCCAATAAAAATAACATAAAATAAGGTTTAAATACGCTTTCCATTACTTTTTTAAAAGTAATAAAATGACACAGCCAAGCTAATTTTCTACTAAACTCTTGTTTTAGTTTAGCTAGATTTATTTTGTGCGACCATCTCCTTTGAGATGACTTTTTAATAACGAAGTATAAACAAACTAACAACGAATGAAAATTAAATCACAACTATCGCTATTTTTCGTGTTCTGTGGTATGCTCTTGACTTACGCACAAACACAAGTAAGCGGAACTATTGTTGGTTCAGATGGGCAACCAATCCCTGGAGCTACAGTGCTTGTTCAAGGCACAGACAATGGAACAACTTCTGATTTTGATGGGAATTTTTCTATCAAAGTTGAAACTGGTCAAATTTTAGAAATATCCTATATAGGATATACAAATCAAATTATTCCATTTATCGGACAAGATTCGATTTCAGTAACTCTTACAGATAACGTGGATCAATTAGATGAAATCGTAATTACAGGTTATGGCACCCAAAAGAAAAGTCTTATAACTGGAGCAATTTCAAAAATTATGAATAAGAACTTAGATCAAATAGCCGTTTCGCGTGTCGATGACGCACTGATTGGTCAGGTTTCTGGAGTAAACATTCAAGCAACTAATCCGGAGGCTGGTGGAGCTCCAACAATCACAATTCGTGGTTTTGGCTCTATTACTGCAGATTCTGGTCCTGCTGTTGTTGTCGACGGTGTTGTTGTAGATGCTGAGTTTCTTGGAAACTTAGACATGAATGATGTAGAATCCTTTGAAGTATTAAAAGATGCTGCCTCCGCTGCAATTTATGGTAGTGAGGGATCCAATGGGGTGATATTAATCACAACTAAGACGGGAGAAGAGGGAAAAACTAAATTCTCTTATGAAACATATACGGGCTATAAAAGTGCTTTTGGTAGTGATGATTACAGAAAAAGCACTGCAGAATGGGCGGCAAAAGAATCTGCCGCAACAGGAACACTTTCAGAGCAAACAGCTTATGCCTTAAAAATTGTTGAAGTAACTGGTATTGATCGAGATTGGCAAGATGTTTTCTTTGATGGTGGGTTTATAACAAGTCACTCATTATCTGCACGAGGAGGGACAAAAGCTACTAAGTTTTCGGCTTCATTGCGTTATGTGCATGACGAGGGAGTTGTCATTACTGATGACTATAAACTCTATTCTGCAAAACTCAAATTAGATAATCAAATTAACGATAAATTGAAATTTGGATTAAGTGCTACTCCTTCTTTTTCAAAACAAAGAAGATTACCCACCTCTATTCACAATCCAATTAGACAGTCTCCGTGGTTGCCAATTTATCACACTCCAGAGACAATGCAATTTGTTAATACAAGCGCTTATCCAGATGTTGGCCCTGGCGATTATTTTTATGAAAACCATTTGGTTGAATTGGATCTTGATGGTAATGGATCGGACAATCGTCCACGTACCTCAGGGGATGCTAATCCTTATGCACAATATGTCGAAAGAGAACACTTTGAGTATAACACCAGATTATTGACAAGTGCCTATTTACAATATAAAATTGCGGATGGTCTTGTGGCTAAATCTTCTTTAGGGGTTACTATTGAGCAGCGTAAAAGAACGCGTTGGGATGGAACAAAACACCACCAATCTGGAACGAGTAGAGCACAATATCTTTTAAACAATAGATTTAGAACACGACTTATTTCTGACAATACATTATCATTCAAAAAGCAAATAGGTAGCCATGACATTAGTGCACTAGCTGGGATCACTATTCAACAAAGAAGAGCTGAATCAAGTCAAATTGTTGGAACTGGATATTCAAATGATTTGTTGAAAAACTTGCAAGGGGCAACGACAATTGTTTCCGAAGGTGAAGTAAATGTTGAAACAAATAAAATTGGATATTTTGCCAGTGTTGGATATGCTTATGACAATAAGTATTTATTAAATGCTTCTTTTAGACGAGATGGTAGTTCAGTATTTGGTGTTGATTCTAAGTGGGGAGATTTCCCAGCCATATCAGTGGGTTGGAACATTGCTAATGAAGACTTCCTTTCGGATTCTGAGATATTTACAATACTTAAACTTAGAGCAAGTTACGGTCGTACTGGATCTGAACGATTTAATGTTGGGGATGACCTTGTAAATGCATGGCCATATCTGGCTCAATTGGATACCTCTAACGCCATTGTTAATGGTAGCATTACCGCAGGTGTTTCACCAAAAAACATTGCAAACTTATTGCTGCAGTGGGAAGCATCTGAAGAAATTAATCCAGGTTTAGATTTTAGTTTATTTTACAACCGAATCTCTGGATCGATTGACTATTATGAAAGAACTAGTGATCAATTATTGTTAAACAATCCTGTTTCTTATGTTACTGGATTTAATAATGGTATTGTAAACTTAGGAAAAGTTAAAAACAGCGGATGGGAATTTGAATTGAGAACCAAAAATATTACTGGAGAGAATTTTTCTTGGAATTCAACGCTCATAGCTTCTACTAACGAAAATGAATTATTGGATTATGGTGAATCAAATGGAGCATTAACAGAGGATGGATTTGGAAGAAATTCACAATGGATCAACCTTGTCGGTAACCCCATTTCTTCTTTCTACGGATATGTTGTTGATAAAGAACTCGATAATCAATACTGGGACTCTCCTTGGATTCCAATCAACGGTATGTCTGAAGATGTAATTGTGAAAGATTTAAATGGAGACGGTCTAATTACCGATGACGACAAAACAATTTTAGGAAACCCTTATCCAGAAATTATTTGGAGTTTAACCAATGAATTTAATTATAAAAACTTTGATTTTTCTTTTATGATTCAAGGAAGTCAAGGTGCTGAAGTAAGAAATATTGGAGACCAATACTTCTTCTCTCAGTGGAATGGTGCTACTTCTGATGAACAAGCAGTAGTTGATGCTGGTATTGTATCTGACGCCTCATTCATTAAGCCCCGAACTGCTACAAATGATATGGTCATGAGTGCCGGGTATTTCTCATTAAGAAATGTAAATATTGGATATACGTTTCCAGAGGACTTAATTTCATCTATCGGAATTACATCCTTAAGACTTTATGCTACTGGACAAAATTTACTTTACATTACTTCAGATGATTATCATGGATTTAATCCAGAGTATATTGATTCAAATAATACTCCGCAATCGTATGGTGCACAGCGTGCTGGTACACCACTATTCAGTACAATGTCACTTGGATTAAATATTAACTTCTAAACATGTTAACGATGAAACATATAAAATTTTTATTATTAGCAATTACTGGAGCTTTATTTGTCTCTTGTGATTCAGATGAGTTCTTAAACCCATTGCCAGACTCTGCAATTGTTGCAGACACCTTTTATAAAACTGATGCAGATGTATTTGCCGGTATCATAGGGATTTATGATGCACTTCAAGGCGTTAACGAGAATACAGAATCGAGCTCGATTCGTTTTAACAGAGGGATTCAGTTAGAATATCTTTTAACTGAACATCGATCTGATAATACTAGGAGTAAAACTCTAGAAGGATCAAGAGCAGATTTCCATAGGTATATCGTAGAACCTGAAAATATTCAGTCAGAGGATTATTACCAATCCATGTATGAAATCATTTTTAGAGCTAACAGTGTTCTATCCTATATAGACAATGCAGACGCTTCTAATATTGCCGCTTACACTGCTGAAGCTAAGTTTTTGAGAGCCTATGCTTATTTTAACTTAGTGCGTTTATATGGTCCAGTGCCTTTAGTAACCTCTGTAGTTGTTGCAGACGACAAAGAGACTCTTTTTACGAGAAGATCTTTAGAAGATGTATATGGCCAAATTGTAACTGATTTGCAAGAAGGTGTTTCTAATTTGAGTAACGGAAGCAAATCAAGAGCCTCTAAAGCTGCTGCACAAGGTTTATTAGCAAAAGTATATCTAAGTCAACCAACTCCTAATTATGATGGAGCGAAAGCTTTGTGTGAAGCTATTGTGACCAGCGGTGAGTTTTCTTTGGAACCTAACTTTAGTGATGTTTTCTATAATGAATTAAATGACGAAGTTATTTTTGCTATTCAATATGTAGCGGGAAATCCTGACGAGAGTCAAGGTTTTTCGTCAGAATTCACTTCTTATAAAAGACAAGGAAGACAAGATGGTTTAAATATTGTTAATCCAAACTTGATCCAAGACTTTAATACCCATGGGGGGAATAGAACAGCTGTTTCTTACGCTGCTTTTGGAACGGATGCTCAACTACCAATTCCAGAAAATGCAGAAGTCATTAAGTTCTTACCTGAAGGATCGGATATTTCTGATATTTTAAACCCTTCCTATGGTTCTTCTCCTGCAAATGCAGGAAATGACTGGATTGTTTTGCGTTATTCCGATATACTTTTATTGCATGCTGAAGCTTTAATGGGTGGGGGTGATACTACAAATAATGCAGCAATCGATTCGTACATGAAAGTACGTGTAAGAGCTGGATTTGATGCTGTTTCTGATCGTCCTTCTGTATTGACAATAAACGATTTATTAGTTGAAAGAAGAGTAGAACTAGCCTTTGAAAATCATCGCTTTTTTGATTTATTAAGACTAGGTGTTGCCAATGAGGTATTGAGTAACCACGCAAGTGAAAAGGGCTACACGAGTTATAATATTCGTCGTTTATTATTACCAATTCCTGCAAGGGAAATCAATTTGAGTGATGGTCTTTTAACACAAAACCCACAATAATCTATAAACATATTAATCATGAAAAAACAATTATCTATTTTCAATAAAGCCGCAAGCTTGGTACTGTGTTTATCAGTAATGGCACTTACGGTGAGTTGTGAAGAAGCGTTTGAATTTGAATTACCGGAGGCTGGTTCTATTGCCGATAAAACTCCGCCAGTAGCCGCTTTTGGATACATCCCAGATGCAGTAGACTTTAGAATAATAAACTTTAATAACTTGTCTATAGAGTCAACCAAATATGTTTGGGACTTTGGAGAGGGAAATACTTCAACAGAAAAAGATCCTAGCTTTAGATTTGATGCAGGAGAGGGTACGTATCCAGTAACCCTTACCGCCTTAGATGCAAATGAAGCGTCCAGTGCTCAAACCATGGATGTCGTTGTTGAGGATGTATTTGTACCTCTTCCTGTAGAAATTTTAAATGGAGATTTTAATGGAGGGTCCAGTGACTGGAAATTTGCGTCTTTCACAGGTGGAAATACAAATCCATTTAACTCCAGTAGTGATGGATCGTTTACCAATTATGATGGATCGGACAATGGAGCAAAAACCAAAGGGGCAAAGTGGACAAAGTCAACTTCAGCGGGTGCTTATTTAAGTGCTAATACCCGTTATGCTTATCAGGCAATACTTGTTTCTCCTTCTATCCCTGGGAATCGTACCGTAAAGTATATTTTAGAATATGAGTATGCAATCAAAACTCCTGCGGAACAAGCTGGGGTTGCACCAGGGGGAAACCGAATTATTTCGGAAGTTTTAGGGGGTCATTTTGCTGATGGTGCTGATGCTGTGGCGAGTACTCCTATTTCTCAATTTGTAGCTGATCAAGCTAATGGAAAAACATCTCACACCCTTGTTGAGCAAGAATTTGTTGCAAATCAAAGTGGTGAAATGGCAATTATGTTTTATGCCGTAACAGATGTTGACGTATACATTGACAATGTTAAAGTTTACGCTGCGGACTAAATTTTTATAAAAGTAAAATAATAGATATGAATTTATTTAAAAAAGGAATACTAGCTCTTAGCGTATCGATACTTTTCGTATCGTGTAATGACGACTATGAGGTTATACAGCCACTGGCCAATTCTAATGGGCCTGGGCTTTCTGAAATTTCATTTTCAAGCTTTTCAGTTTCAGCTGGAGCAGATGAGAATGGTTTAGATGATGGAACATACGTTTCTGTCACTCCACTCGCAATTGGAGCTTCATCTTTTGTCGTTGATTTTGGCAATGGAGACTCGGTAACAATCCCTGAAAATGGGGGTACTGCTTCTTATGATTATCCCAACACCATAAGACAGGCAACCTATGTTATCACAGTAACTGCCAAATCTGATAGAGGACTTACTGATGTATCGAAAACACAGAATTTTACGGTTTCTCACACTCCTAACCGACCAACTTCTGCTCCTGATTCACCCACTATTTTAAATGAAAATGTGTATTCGGTTTTCAGTAATGGGACACATAGTGAAGGTGCTTTTAGCGCATATACCAATAGCATTTCTGCAAATTTTACATCAAGTAGTAGTTCGGAATTTAATCAACGAGAAGTAGCAGGCACAGGGAACGATGTTATTCAATACTCTAGACTTCAAAGCCCAAATGTTGCAACCATTTCTTTTGGATCAACTGTTAGTGTAGCAGATGTTTTTGGATCAGGTTCTTCTGCCGATTATCTTCATCTAGACCTTCATTCTATTCACAGTACAGGCATTGATAAAGTTAAAATTTCATTAGGCACTCAATTTTTTGAACAAGAATTAGAAGATAATGTTTGGAATGGCCTAACTATTGATCTTGCCGAGGAAGGAATTACTCAAATTGATGCAATTACAATTGAATTAGGCAGCGGAGGTACAGCTAGTACAGAAGCAACGCTAAATGTTGATAACATTTATTTCTACAGAGAACCACTTTCTGTTCCTGAATTTACTTTCGATGATGTAGCGAGCGATTTTGAGGTAACATTTGCAAACGCTTCTGAGCGAGCAACTTCTTATAATTGGGATTTTGGAGATGGAAATAGCTCAACAGATGAGAATCCAACCCATAGTTATACTAATGATGGAATTGAAAGAGTATATATGGTAACATTGACAACAACTAATTTTATTAATAAAACTTCTTCTATTACCAAAGAAGTCACTGTTGGTGGACCCGCTGGACCGATTGATCCAGAAATTTTATGGGGTGACTTTAATGGAGGCTCAAGTGATGTATATCCACCTTGGAAAATTGCAAATACGCCAGGAAGCTCAAATCCATTTAGTGGATCTAGTGATGGATCATGTACCAATTATGATGGATCTGATAATGGTTCCAAAACAAGAGGAGCAAAATGGTCTTCTAGTCAGCGCGCAAATCCTGATGGTTCTGCTATTGCTGGCAATACTAGATATGCTTATCAAGCAGTAACATTAAGCCCAAATACAGATTATATATTCGAGTATGAATACGCCATAAAAACGGGTGGGCCAGACACCAATAGTATTGTTGGCTTAATCTTAAATGGTCATTATACAGATAGCGATGTTGCGCTTGCAAGCAATCCTCTAGTTAAACACGTTGGAACTGAAGCCAAAGGTAAGTTTGCAGATAACGGTTGCTCTGGTGGAACAACAGTTATTGAAAGATTCAGATCAAATGCCGTAGGTGAAGTTTCTATCTTTATATACGCAGTAAATGATCGTGATGCTTTTGTTGATAATGTAAAAATTTATCCTGTTGTTGAATAAGTAGCAGTAAATTTATGAAGAATCAACCTTGGTTTATTTTATGCTTGACCCTATTTTTAAGTTTCTTACTCCTTAGCTTTAGTTGCTCTGAAAGTGAGAAGGAACCCAATATTCAAGAGTTATACCAAATGTTTCTTGAATCAGGTAGTGAAAATGATGCTTCATTAGAACCTTCTAATAATGGAATGTCTTCTTCTGAAGTATCTTCTCCTACCCAAACAAGTTCAAGCTATTTATTGCCTAATATTGACCTGACAAACTGGAAAGTTACTTTGCCGGTTGGGAATCCAACCTCGGTAAAACCACCAGAAATTTTAGATTATGCTACTAATGAAACACTCAAACCGTTCTTTTACAACGACTCTATAGATGGGTCCCTTGTTTTTTATACTTATCCAAAAGAAAGCACTCCAAACTCTTCTTATTCAAGAACCGAGTTAAGAGAACAAATGGTTTCTGGGAGTGATCACATTAATTGGACTTTTGCGGATGGAGGCCGAATGAGAGGAGAACTTGCAGTTCCTGAAATTTCACAGGACAATCAAGGCAATAATCACCGGACAATTATTATGCAAATTCATGGTCGATTGACAAACGAACAGCGTGATTTGATTGGTGAGAATGATAATAATGCTCCTCCAGTCTTGAAAATATACTGGCACGACGGAAGGATCAGGGTAAAAACAAAAATAGTAAAAGACCTCAGCGATACCCCAGAAGAACTACTACACACAAGTGCATGGGTCGATGACGAGGGTTATTTTATGCCTGTGACGGTAGGACACGATCGTTTTACTTTAGAGGTTATTGTTACAAATGGACGAATGGAGGTTATTTTAAACGATGAATATTCAAAAGTTTACAATGACATACATATTCAGAAATGGGGGATTTTTGAAAATTATTTTAAAGCAGGAAATTATTTACAAACGAGGGAGCAAAATGCTTTTGCAAGAGTCAAATATTATTCATTGGAAATATCACATTAAATACCATCAAAAAAAAGTTTAGTTTTGTTTTAACTAAAACATTTAAATAGATTATGTTGATTGATAGTCAAATAGAGGAAGTTCAAAAACAGATTATTTTAAGCCTGAAAGAACTCATGAATTTTAAAAATTTTGAACCTGGTGATAAACTTCCTTCAGAACGCATGTTGGCTGAAAAGTTTCAGGTTTCACGTTTTAACTTACGCGAGGCACTTCAGACGCTAGAATCCTATGGTCTAGTAAAATCTATTCCTCAGAGCGGAACCTTTGTTGCGGATATTGGGATTACTGCGATGAATGGGATGATCGACGATATCTTAGGGCTATCGATTCCTTCTTTTAAGGAACTTGTTGAAGCCCGTATTTTTTTAGAATTAAAAGGGGTAAAACTAGCCGCAATAAGAAGAACAACAGATGATTTAATTCACCTTGAAAATACGCTTGCAGATTATTCAGATAAGGCTATCAGAGGAGAAGATGCGGTTCAAGAAGATCTCTTGTTTCATTTAGCAATCGCCAAAGCTAGTGCTAATCCCACCTTGAATACTTTCATGCTAAAGATAACGCCAGAAATTATCACCAATTTCGAAAAGCACCATGTCTGTGATAAAGACACTGCCTTTAAAGGAATAGAAGAGCACAAAGCCATTGTTGATGCCATTCGTGATCAAGACCCAGAGCAGGCAAAAATTGCGATGAAAAAACATTTTAAAGATTTATATCAGTATTGTTACGACATTAAATAATCCCCTCGTTTTTCCAAAGGAGTTGACAAACCATTTTTCCATTAATAGATAATGGTATTAAATTAAATTAAATGATGAAAATTAAAGGGTTAAGATGGTGGATCATAGGGTTGATTTTTATAGCAACTGTAATCAACTATATCGATAGAACCGCCTTCGCTTTGCTTTGGCCCCAAATGGGAGAAGACCTTGGAATGGATAATTCAGATTATGCATTTATGTTAAACATATTTATGGTCACTTATGCTGTAAGTAAGTTTCTTTCTGGACGTTTATATGATAAAATTGGAACACGCATTGGATTTATTGCTTCCATTGTGGTGTGGTCCCTTGCAGCTGCATTTCACGCTGTTGCGAGAGGGGTGATTAGTTTGTCCGTTGTTAGAGGTCTTTTAGGTCTTGGAGAAGCGGGTTTATGGCCAGGTGCAGTAAAGAGTAATGGAGAATGGTTTCCGGTTAAGCAACGTGCTTTAGCGCAAGGAATTTTTAACTCTGGTGCGTCAATTGGAAATGTAATTGCTCCAATAATTATTGTTTATCTCTATGCGCAGTTTGGTTGGAAATCAACCTATATTATTTTAGGTGCAGTAGGATTGCTATGGGTTATTCCATGGTATATTGTCAATAAAACTAGGCCAGAAGATCATCCTTGGATAACAGACGAAGAGCGGAAGTTGATTCTAGATGACAGAATCGAAAACAATATTGTAGAAGATAAAAATGCGCAAAGCTTAAGCATTCTAAAGATTTTGAGTTACAAGCAACCATGGGGTGTTTTACTTTGTCGTTTCTTTATCGAGCCCATTTGGTGGTTTTTTGCTGGATGGATGCCCATCTATTTGAACACCAAATTTAATTTAAGCATTGAAGAAATAGGGAACACCATGTGGATTTCTTATTTAATGGCTGCGGCTGGTGGAATATTGGGAGGTTTATTCACAGAGGCTATTATTAAAAGAACTTCTGTTGATGTGGGTAGAAAAGTAAGTATTGTTCTAGGAAGTTTACTCATTATTATCGGCTTTGTAGGCATTATATTATTTGTAAATGATTCCAACTATATGACCTTTATCTATCTTGCTGGAATAGCACTTTTTGGTTTCCAGTTTGCCATCGGGAATATTCAAACCCTTTCAAGTGATTTGTTTAGAGGCCCCTCTGTGGGAACTCTGGCTGGATTGGCAGGGACCATAGCTGCACTTTCTCCAATTATCATGAACTGGTTTATCGGGAAAATCACTGCAGGAGGATCATATACTCCAGCCTTTATCGCCATCACAGTGTCGGTAGTTTTGTCCGTATTTGCCATATTCATTTTAATCAATAAGGTGAAACTTGTGATAGAAACAAAACATAACAATTAAGAAATTTAAAAATAAGAATTACGAATATGAGTAAAGAAAATAAAATTGCAATCGTTACTGGAGCAACCAGTGGAATTGGTTTTGAAGTAGCCAAACGTTTAGGACAAGATGGTTTCACCGTCATTTTAAATGGTATCGAAGATGCCAAAGGAGATAAGAAAGCCGCAGAACTACAAGCAGATGGGATTAGTGCTGAGTATGTAGGTTTTGATGTAACCAACGAAGATGCAGTCAATAGTAATATTCAAGCTATCGGAGAGAAATATGGTAAAATTGACGTTTTAGTCAATAACGCAGGAGGACTAGGAGGACGTCAGCGTTTTGAAGAGATGACGACAGACTTTTACCGTAAGGTCATGGCTTTAAACCTTGATTCTACCTTTTTCGCTTCCCGCGCAGCCATTCCATATTTAAAAAAAGGAGATCATCCAACAATCATTAACTATACCTCAAACGCAGGATGGAATGCCGGTGGGCCAGGGGCTGGGATCTATGGAACTTCAAAAGCAGGAGTACATGCCATTACCCGTGCCTTAGCTAAAGACTTGGCCGAATATAATATTCGCGTCAATGCAGTATCACCGGGGACCATTGATACACCCTTCCATGCACAGATTAAATCGACAAAGCCAGAAGTTTTTGCTTCTTGGAAAAACAATATTATGTTAGGCCGTTTAGGGCAACCACAAGAAGTGGCAAATGTTGTGTCCTTCTTAGCGAGTGCAGACGCCTCTTTTATCACGGCAGAAACCATTCAGATAGGGGGAGGACAAGCATTAGGGATTTAATCCGTCTTTCACTTAATTATATCAAAAAAAGTTAGCATATAAAGTACAGAAATATAAAAGGGTTTAGTGAACATATTCTTGTAGTAAGATTAGATAAGTTTATTAATTAATACCATTCATTGGCAGGTCTCTTTAAATATTTTTAAAAAATTGTATGGACAGTATTGGAAGTATTCCTGTCATTTAAATATCAAGAAAAAACAATGAAAAAAGTAGTTACATTTGGAGAAATTATGTTGCGTTTATCGCCTCCTGGATTTTTAAGATTCTCACAAGCCAATAGTTTCGATGTTGTTTATGGTGGTGGTGAATCTAATGTAGCCGTCTCATTAGCAAACTATGGTTTACCTGTAGAATTTGTAACCCGCCTTCCAAAGACAGATATAGGTCAATGTGCATTGATGGAAATGCGCAAGCGCAATGTAGGAACGAAATATGTTGTAGAAGGGGGAGATCGTTTAGGAATCTATTTCCTTGAAACAGGTGCAGTTAGCCGCGGAAGTAAAGTGGTTTACGACCGTGCCCACTCATCCATGTCAGAAATCGAACCAGGAATGGTCGATTGGAGCGAGGTGTTTAAAGATGCTCAGTGGTTTCATTGGACTGGAATTACACCTGCCATTTCTCAGTCTGCTGCTGATGCCTGTTTAGAAGCTGTACGTGTAGCAAGTTCGATGGGAATTACCATCTCTACGGACTTAAATTACCGGGCCAAACTGTGGAAATATGACGGGGATCGTGAAAAAATTATGACTGAATTAACCTCTTATTGCGATATTATTTTAGGAAATGAAGAAGATGCAGAAATGCATTTTGGAATTAAGCCAGAAGGATTAGATATTACTACTCAAGGAGAGCATGTAAAAGCAGAAGCGTTCCGTTCTGTTTGCGAGCAAATGCAAGCAAAGTTTCCTCGAGCGAAAAAGATCATCACCACCCTTCGTGGGTCTATTTCTGCTTCTCACAATACTTGGGCTGGCGTTTTATATGATGGAAAAACCATGTATGAAAGTGCACAATATCAAATCACACATATAGTAGATAGAGTGGGAGGAGGAGATTCTTTTATGGGAGCTTTGATCTATGGATTAATCCACTACCCAGAAGATGATCAACGTGCCTTAGATTATGCGGTTGCAGCCTCTTGTTTAAAGCATACAATCAAAGGAGATGCGAACTTAGTGACCATCCCAGAAATTGAAAAATTAATGAGTGGAGATGCCTCTGGGCGTGTTGCTCGATAAAGATAACTATGGCACAGTATTCAAGAATAGAAGTGGTGCAACAAATGAAGGAATCAGGTATGCTTCCTTTATTTTACCATCCCGATATTGAAGTGGCAAAGGCAGTTTTAAAAGCCTGCTATGATGGGGGAGCACGTTTAATGGAGTTCACCAATCGTGGAGATTTTGCCATCGAAATCTTCATAGATTTAATTAAATATGCCATTGACGAACTTCCTGGTATGATACTAGGAGTAGGCTCTGTTACTGATGCAGCAGCAGCTTCTCAATATATGCTTGCAGGGGCAAATTTTGTTGTTACACCTGTATTTAGAGAAGACATCGCAGTTGTTTGTAATCGCCGTAAAGTATTGTGGTCCCCGGGCTGCGGTTCTTTAACAGAGATTGCTACCGCAGAAGAAATGGGATGTGAACTAGTAAAACTATTTCCTGGGAGTACTTACGGTCCTGGTTTTGTTAAAGCGATTAAAGGCCCACAACCTTGGACATCAATTATGCCTACAGGAGGAGTTTCTACAGAAGAGTCCAACCTAAGAGGCTGGTTTGATGCTGGAGTGACTTGTGTAGGCATGGGATCAAAATTAATTTCAAAAGAGATATTGGAAAGCAAAGATTATGCAAAGCTTGAAAAAGATGTTGCAGCTACTTTGGCTTTGATTAAAACCTTGCGATAGGTTTTAAGGGATTTCTTATAAATTGAGATGCGTTATTTCCCCCAATGCTTATTCTTCAATAATATTGAAGTCAGCAAATAAAATCATTTCATCTCTGAGGTCTTCAGGATAATTTAAACTGCGATAAATTCCCCATTTGGGTCGGGCAAATTCACTGCCTTCTCTCCAGTTGATAATGTTATCGCTACTGTAATCAAACAACACATCTTCTGAAACAGTATCTGTTAGTTGGATGGTATAGCGTCCATTATTTCCATATAAAATTGTTTCTGTCACGCTTATCCATCGATTAATTAATGCAGCTAAATCTATTTGTTTAAGGGTGATTTGTTGGTCTACCTCAGCATAGCGTAATTCTAATCGATCTGGTGTTGATTTTCGCGTGGTGAGGGTATACATAGGCATACTACTATAGTCTCCTCCCACAGATTTAATTTGATGAATATGGGTAAACTTAGGGGAAGATTGGAAGCCTTCAGGTAATTTAAACTTCCAAGTATAAGTTACTGTTTCATTCTCTCTGCCGAGAAGGTTTTCTGGAGATTGGTCATAGGTTTTAATTTCATTGCGTTGCCGATCAAAATTGATACATCGGTCATTATCGGGTGTGACATGAATATGAAAACGAAAAACATGTTGAGCTAACGATTCGTCATAAACCTCATCAATATGATCCCCAAAGACACTATGATTACAATCTGGGGTTTCAATGGGGTTATAACCCGGAGCTAGTTTTGATGTAATCAGATCATAAGTATCTCCCGGGCCGTCGGCAGCTAAAAGGAGAGTAGAAGTGGAGGATTGTGGAGTTTGTATTTTCTCAAAATTTGCAGTAATTGTTTCTGCGCTTTCAACCTTGAATTCAATTGGATTTAGTGTAGAGGATATGGAACCTGACCAAGAAGTAAAGATCCAGTTTTCTTCTGGAATCGCATTTAAGCGAATAAGCGTACCAATTGTGTAATCTGTGTTTTTACCAGTAGATACAATTTCTGTTTCAACGCGTCCTTCACCATTTGTGTTTAATGTGAGAGGAAATGTTTTTTTGGTAAAGTTAGCTTGAATATTAAGGTCGCCATCTACAACAATGTTTAAAGGATTTGCCGTTGAACCATTTGACCAACCAGTGAAGCGATAGTTGGGGAGGGGTTCTGCAATAACAATAATAGATGCACCAACACTATATGCTCCACCTGTTTTATCAACAGTTCCTCCATCAGAAGCACTAAAAGTAACATTGAATTGAGACGTATTTTCTGTGCTACCCTCTTTTCCGCAAGTTAAGCTAGAAAGCAAAAACAGAAGAATGAAGAATTGTTTTTTCATTTTTGTCTTTTGTACATATCAAGATAACCATTTATCCTTATACGTGGCCAAAGTTCCTCTGTTAATTTTCTATAGTTTCTGACACTTATTAGTGACATTATATCTAGATTAGGGTGGAAATAAAAATCCTCTTAAAAGCCAAAATAGTTTTTGGTTGGGCTATTGGATTTAGACTAAAAATTAGTTAAGATTATTCGTAAGAAGAATAAATGGTTTTCTTGATCTCTGAAAAGAAATTGTTAGAGGTCGTAAATCATTTTTGCTCCGTATTTATTTTTGATATAATCAAGGGCAATTTGATCTACTAAATAGTTCAAGTCATTTTCAAAATTAACCTTAATAACCTTTGGATTATCTAACCAGTCTGTAATCTTAGTCGTTTTATCTACACTTAATTTTTTGATTATGGTTGCCCCCATTTTTTTCAATGCAAAGGCATTATAACTTTGTTCTATTTGACCCCGCATAGGTATAGCGATTAAGGGTTTTCCAAGAAACAAAGCCTCAGAAGTTGTGGTAAATCCAGCATTGGTAATTACCCCATCACATTGGGCTAGCTCATTCAAAAAATTATCTTCGTTAATGGGACAAAAATTTAATAATCCTTTTGTTGTTTTTTGCTTGATCTCTTTCGAAAAAACAGTCCATTGAACTTTTGGGAATAAAGCCAAAACTTGGGTAATGCTTTCGAGATCATAGGCAGGTAGGTAAACAACTATCCCTCCGCCTTGGGTAACTTTAATTGATCTCAGTTTAGATCGTATAATAGGAGAGAACATACGATTGTTGAATCGTTGATAATGCAAGCCAAATTCAAGTTTTGTTGGTGCAAAATATTTCAATAATTTTAATGAAATCTTAAAATGACTTTTCATTTTAGGGGTTTCTTTTTGCCATAACGAAATTTGATTACTGATCCCAAAAGAAAGGACTCCTCTAAATTTACAAGCCCAAGCAGAAACGGGTTCAAAATCAGTTATAACCAAATCATAGTCATGTACCCTTAATGAAAAAACATCTCTAATAAATTGGAAAAGATTATTCTTGAAAAGGGTTTTCATCCAATTTAGCAAATGCTTTACAACTTTCATATGCGGCTTGGGAAAATATCTTTTGATAAACTGCCAAATATCAATAATGTCTCCATTGAGAATGACGATTTTGGGATCTATAGATTTAAGGTACTTCAGTAGTTCTTTGGCTTGACACCCATAAGATCCCAAATGAATATCAGAAATCACAACCAAATCGAGCTTTCTAGTCTTTTTCATACCAGTAAACAA
>Ga0115564_10001591_pt1 | contig 20579 bp, 10 predicted proteins | sample COGITO_mtgs_1105_7_FD_88680 | JGI IMG/M metagenome (GOLD analysis project Ga0115564, IMG submission 88680) | Pelagic marine microbial communities from North Sea - COGITO_mtgs_110523 | ecosystem: Environmental > Aquatic > Marine > Epipelagic | place: Germany:Helgoland, sampling site Kabeltonne...
CCTAACAGCAAAAGAAACATTTAAGGATCGGACAATGATAAATAATTGGCATGAGCATTTAGTCGCCGCTGACCGATCATTTGTTGCAAAAAACTGGATGGCTAGGGGTGACCTCACAGAGTTAAACAAGCATGCTCTAAAGGCGCTGAAATCGGGTGACGCCCTAGTCATCACTGAGTTGGACATACTGACAAAATCAGTACGTGCGCTCAAGCAGGAGCAATTTAAAAAACCGATGAAGAAAGACTGGCATGAGATGAAGATTTAGCGTTTTTGTCAATTCCCTTTGGTGCTGTCGATTTTGCAGTTTTCACCACTTATTTCCTGATTGGGCGGGTTGCCTGTAGGTAACCCGTTGAAGGGGACGACGCTGTATGGGCTAATCAACACCTATGCTATTTTCGCCTTGGGTTACTTCATGCGACCAGTAGGCCGTATCATTTTTGGTGACGCCGCCGATAGAACGCGCGTTGAGCGTTAAGGCAGCAATGATAGTGTTGCTGCTGATCTTGATTCTACGAGGGGGGTGGCTCTCCGACAACGTCTACCGACAGCGTCGACCGACAACCGGTGATGCTGACAGCGACGGCCCTCATGGGTCTGTTGGTTTGTCCCGCGCTTTATTCCTGGGCCAGGTCGTTATGTTTTATGTTCTGGCTATTCAGTTGACCCTTGCCGTATCAGTGGGTCTTTTTAAGCGGCGTTCGCCAGCACTCATATTAGTTCGATCAGCCTGTATTTTATGAAGTCTTTCAGGCCGGCCCACTAAGATAAAAGCAGTAGCGTTTCCCAGTATACGGGTTCAATCAAGGGCCTGATTTCTTAGTCTGTCACCGGGCAATTGCTGCTGGTCCGTATCTGTTTGACGTTAGGCGATAGATGAACAGCAGGAGAGTCACCCGCTGCGTAAAGATTAGTGCAGAAAGTTCAGCCAAAAAACCAATTTTGGGTTCATCAAATCTTGAATACTGAGCGAATTCAGGCCCAAGGATAAGGAGGTTTACCCGCGGTATATGGTTTCTTGTCTTTGTTCAAGGGTTTGCGTAGACTTAAGAAAATTCTACATTTAAGTATGAGTGACCCACCTATGAAGTTATTCGTAAACATCCTTTTAGTGACGTTAATGCTTGGTTTTACTGCTTTGGCTGATGCTCAAGACAATGGTGAGAGTGTTACTGCGGATGCGGTTGCTGCGTTGGAGGCGGAACTTATTGAAGCGGCCGGTGATGATGATGCAATAGCGGTGATTATTGCTCGAGAGACGGAGAACGGTAATTTCGATGTTTTGGCGACGGCGCTAGCGAGTGCCGCGAAAACCGTGGCGCAGACCAATACAACGGCTGCAGCTGCTTTGGTGATCCAGGCGATAGACGTGGCCGCGGACGCAAGTACGGAGGTCCAGGAAAGTGTCGCCGAGGCTGCGTCGGAAGTCGCAACCGCTGCCAAGGAGAATGGACAGGATACGTTAGCAGCGTCGATCGAAGCGTCAGTCGAAAGTTCCGCTGAAGCCGCTGAGGCTGAATCCGCAGCCGCAGAAGCCGCAGAAGCAGAAGCCGCAGAAGCTGAAGCCGCAGAAGCTGAAGCCGCAGAAGCAGAAGCCGCAGAAGCTGAAACCGCAGACGCTGAAGCCGCAGCCGCTGAAACAGCTGCCCCGGAAGCTCCAGCTTCTGGCGGCGTCAATTGTGAAACCGCTAGCCCGGCAGATAGCGCATGTCCCAATTAAGCGTTGTATAGAGCAAGAAAAGAGCCGCTGTTTGCGGTTTTTTTTTGTTCTGATATGAGCTCGGGGCTTAGCGGATTAGCCCTGACCCAGTAACGCCATAGCGACGACTCGGGTCAGGATAACTAGCCAAGGGTGAGTCGCTATTACTACCGAGAATCGCTGCAGGCAGGGCGCTTCGGCGTTTGTGTCTGGTTTGATAGTTTGGCTGGGTCATATGGAACAGAAACTATCCTCGGGACCGGTCACGCTGTTATTAATCACGCCGAATTTAGCTAAGAGAGCGGAAAAAAATCAACCGCTCGTCAACAGGCTGTTTAATACAAAAAAATTAACAACCTTCAAACCCGTTGACAATAGCGCGCGTTCAATAAGTCCTCGTTTTTGAAAAGCCTGTGTCGCTGGTTCAATTTCACTTTCGGACAGTACTATTGGGCAGTGCCCTATCCTATTTTTTAACACGCTATTTGTGGGGCGGGCGGCAGAGGTCTTACTCATACCTCTTCAGCCCTGGTCACCATTGAATCTAGGTCAGCATTCAACCAGATTGGGGTCAATAAGCGAACTTGGTTTCAACCAGAAAAGTTAATCGTAACAAGAATAGTGGGGGGATCAAAAACCCACCGGCCACGATGGGCGCGCAGTGGGACTTTACATTTCAGGCTTCACAGATGCGGCCTCACGCATCCTAGCCAATTCGCGGGTCAACCAAGATTTTGACTTGTGCTGGTTTGTTCGCGAGTTCTACAAAGGCTTCTTGCATGCCCTGCAATCCGACGGTTTTGGTGTGTAACGTTTCGGTCTGAATACGGCCGTCTACGACCAGGTCTTGAGCAATTTTGAAGTCTTCATTCAAATAAGCGATTGAACTGGTGAGGTTGACCTCTTTGACCAACCAACCCGCGCCGTTGATCTGAGATGCCCCGTTTGGTACGCCAACCAATGACACCTTGCCGCCCCGGCGGACCAAATCGACTGAAGTTTGAATGGTCGCAGCAATGCCTGCGCATTCAAACACGACATCCGCACCCGTCTGGCCGAGCGCTGCGTTTATTACTTCAGCGCTGTTTTCGCTGCGCGGGTCGATGAGTAGATTTGCCCCCAATGACTCACCTAGTTGGCGGCGCAGCGGTTCAGGTTCGATTAGCGTCAAATGTCCTGCGCCAGCGGCTTTAGCCGTTTGTAGCGTCAACAGTCCAATAGGACCGCCACCGATCACGACAACCGAGTCGCCCAGGCAAATGCCGGTTCTACGTACCGCGTGTACGGCAACGGTTACCGGTTCCAGTATCGCGGCCTGGGTATCACTCAGGCTGGGGGCAACGTTATAAAGACGGTCCAGGGCAAATGATATAGACGGTGCAAATCCACCATGTGGAGCGCTGTTCGGGTGCATGCCCGTGGCGCCGGCAAAAACGGTCTCGCAGTGGCTCGCATCGCCGCGTTGGCAGCTAGGACATTGGCCGCAAGCGGTAGCAACGCCAATCGCGACCCGATCACCTTCCCGAATGTTATGGCTATTATCGCTACTACTCATTGCGGCAACGGACCCGACCCATTCATGGCCACAGATGGATGGGTTGTAGGGTTCACCTGACAAAAAAGCGTGAAGATCGGTACCGCAAATTCCGCAGTAAGAAATATCAACGACTGCTTTACCCTGGCTGGGTTGCGGGGCAGGGAACTCTTCAAGGGTTATTGAATCTTTGCCAGTAACCAGCGCTACTTGTATCGAGTTAGTTGTCATTTGGAAGCCTAGTAAGTTTGAGCGTAAGAAGTGAGTTTGAGCGTAAGAATAGTAGGGGTCATGATTGTAGTGGTCAACTATTTCCGAGCCTTAGGTTTAAGGCATTGCTTCGTCTTGCCCGGTGGCAGGCTGCCGTCATGGCTATATTTCTGTAGCCAGTAAACTTAAGACATCCAGCAGTGGGAGATGCCTTGTTCAACTTCGCGCGGTGATCAACAACCGATCTGCGTCAACCATGTTGCTTTTTAAACGCTAAATCAGCCGGCGGCGGTCATTGATCATGATGATTGGCAAGCGCTACAAAAAAACGTGGTTAATGGGTACTACACGAAAATAATCATTTCGCACGTAATCAGCGCATGAAAAATGTGGGCCTTTGACGAAGCCATTAAGGTTTTCTCACTAAGGTTTTCTATTGGGTGGTCATCCACGCCTGTGCATTATGCATTGATTGTATCCAACGCATTGCTTTCAAAGCCTCTGACCTGTTTTTATAAGCGCCATAGGCAACCCTGTTTAATCCTTTTGGTGAAAAGCCTGATAGATGAGCTTCGAACCCTAGCAAATTAAGTTCATCTACCAATTTTTCAGCATTTTGAACCGATTCGAAACCTCCAGCTACGACGATGTATTCACCGTTTTGTGATTCTTCGCCGTATAGTTCATCGTCATGCAGTTCATCTTCATTTGAATCAGTGCTTTCTGATTCATTTCTCCAATGATCAGTTTCCGTTGCATTCTTTACTTGACTCTTCTCAATGTTTACTTCGTTTTCAACCTTAAGCGCGTTGCTTTCGGAAACAATGGACAAGCGCCTTACGACTGGACGTAACAATGTATCCGCTAGCATCGCGAATTCTTGCCGATCAAATTCACTCTCTTGCGAGACGCTTTCGAACCATCTTTGGATATTACGCCTAGGGAGCAGGTCATCATCCAGCGCCGCATTCACATGGTTGACGGCCAAAAACACGCTGAATGCGTAGGAAAAATAGTTGACCTGATCCCTCGTCGCCAAAGTTAAAAGCCCGATGCGCAGGGACTCAAGGTCTGAGACAGTCAAAGTATTGTGGGTAATGGCGTGTTTAATACCGGCCATCGAGTGACCCAACAGAGCAGCTTTTGCCTTGACCTCTTGAGGCTTTAGACTCGCCGCGATCATCAAACTGTCGAGTTCCCCTATTGCTGTCCGTGCGCCTTCTATCTCCAACAGCAAACCAATCTCAAGCAATAGCCGAATAATCGTGTCGTTTAGGGGTACAACGCCCGGTGGCAATAAGGGGTCTTTTACAACAATATAGTCAGTCGACTGATCAGTCTTACGGTGGCAACTGTCACATTGGTAATAGGCAAGCTCAGGAAAAGCGCCGGCAGGAAATGATGCCGGTGTCTTTAGCATTTCAAGGTTAGTTGAGGCGGACTCTGCTAGCCCGTACAACCAAAAGTCAATGGGGCCGAAGCTACCTTTACGTTCAACATAGTCTGCGTCTACCGCATAATGCATGGGTTGATTAATCGAGAATGCGGCAAGATCAAACAAAAGCTGCGGGTGCCCCGAACCCATAATGTCGTGGCTGGCGAATTTACGCTCATCGCCTAAATGGCAGGAAAGACATAGCTGAGCGCGCGTACTTGGCTCCGCCGTTGGAAATAACCCTTGTGCCAGGTTCTCCTGGTAACTGCCATTTTCCTTCGTATGGGATGAAATCCAGTTTTGCGAACCGCCGTGGCAAGCCTCACAACCGACACCATCAGAAATTTGAAAACGAGGGCCTCGGCTTTCCATGGCAACGTTATCGGCATGACAGTCAAGGCATACATCGGCCTTAGTGGGGTCTGCAATCCCAAGTTTTTTGGCTATATTCAATGACGCTTGAGACTGCAGCGTTTCATAAGAACGGGCGTGCGCATCCTTTGACTGCCAAACTCTATATTCAGTCAACCACACACGACTGGTATCAGATTTCTCAACCCTGCCGTGACACACACTGCTCGCACAACTGGCGACACCCAGATGGGTCGCAGGGGCGTATTGTGGTATCTCGACGGGGGTCGCTAAGCCTTCATCAGCGCCCGCTGCACTGCCAAACAACAGCGCCTCGATGATTACAACGCACGCGGCTAGTTTTCTACAAACCATGGTTTACCATCACTGTTTAAATATAGACGTTTCATTTCTGTTTCGTTTAAGGGGCGCGAACCAATGCGTCCAAACACCGCGATTTGTCCGCCCGTTTCATCAACGCCGCGATCTCTTTCGAGACCGCGGCTCAACGATAGCGCAGGTGACTGCGTTGTGTATCTCGCGATTAATTCTGGTGCCGGTCTTGGGCTAAAACCATAAAAGTTAGGCTGGCTTTTCGGTGACGTTAGCTGAACGACCTTCAAACCATCGGCACCGTCGGCGACATAGGCAAACAAAGACGCGTTGGTGCTGGCGACTGTCACATCATGGGCGTCGGTAATGCCATCAGCATAGCGTTGTTCCAGCGTCATCGACTCAGGGTTCGTTATGTTCACTATCGCAAGCCCGTCTTCACCAGCAGCAACGTAAGCATAGGTCCGGGCCAAATGAATACGTCGCGCTGATTTAAAAGCAATGGTGTTTCCCGCGGTAAGCAGGGGCGCTTCAGGCCTTGTGACGTCAATCACCTTCAAACCATCTGCATCTGTGACGAACAGATACCTAAACTGTAGAACTAAAGAATGTGAGCTGCTCAGCGGCAGGGTTGAGACCAGTTTTGGTTTCAATGGGTTGTCCATATTGAGTACAACTAACCCTGAATCTGCCAACAAATAGGCATACCTGCCACCAAATACTAGATGCCGCGCGCCTGCCAGCACGCCTCCCTCATTCCAGGTTAGCGCTCGATCCAGATTATTATTTCTGGGATCCCTATCCATTAAAGTATCAATATCAACAACAATCAGGCCTTCTTGTGAATCCGTGATGTAAGCGTATTGGTACAGGGGATGAAAGGCCTGCTCGAGATTCGTCTCGCGCATTAACGGTCCGGTGTTACGCGATGGTTGTATCGGTTGATTGGTTGGTAGTACCACGCAGGTGGCATTGTTACTTTTTATGTGGATATCCTGACCTAGCGGGCTAAAAGGTGCGGTGACTATTTTTTGTGAAACACCTTTGTTGGCGATGCTCGCAACGTCATAAACCCGCGTGCCTTTGGAGCCCTCTGAGGCAAATAGGTACTCGCCGCGCAACTGCAGGCACTGCACCTTGCCGCTATCATGTGTCACTGCATCGGCCAACTCTAGATTGCGGGTTAGGTGCTCGGCATGGTAATCCGGGTAGGCGTAGCGTTGTAAATAACTACCTTTCACGGCCTGCGGCTCTGTCCATTCGGTCACCGTAACGGCTGATATGTGTTCACTGCCACCAACGTAGGCGTTGTACCCCAGGAAGTTAACAAACCCAGTGCCGTACATTAGCAACTGCGACATTATTGCGTTGTTATCGTTCTTCGCGGAAAGATGGCAGTCCTCGCATGTCTTGGTTTCCGTCTTACGCACGGTGTGCGCAAAATGAGGATTAAAGGCTTGGCTACTGTAGCCACTGGAGGATATTGGAGGCTGCTGTACGTAGATTTTTTCGCGGTTCGCATTTGAAGAGCTGAGAACCAAGGCAGATGTGGACCGAACCGGTGCTATTTTCCCGCCTTTTGCTGTCTCTCGGCGTCCTAACAAAAACATCTGATCACGAGATACCTGGGGATTATAAGTCGCGTAGTTACGACTTTCTTCACCGTCGTAATGCAATCGCTCGGTCTTTTGGTTTGCTTCGATCGGCAGATGGCAACCAGCACAGCTGGTCGTCCACGACGTATGGCACGCATAGCATTCCATCTCTTCATCAGCGTGAGCGAGTGCCTGGGTATCCAGTGGATCTGCCCAAGCTTGCGAACTTGTATTTTTACCCATTAACTTGGCACGAGCGGCTTTACCATTGTAGTTAAGATGGTCTTTATTGACTGAATCTTTGACCAAAGAAACCTTCCACTCCAGACCCTTGGTTAACACAGAGCGCTGGATCAACTCCCCGTTAAGCCACTGAAACCGCTTGCTGCCATCTGGGTTTCGGATCGCAGCCAAATCAGTACCCGCTCCTAGACTTGCAGGGCCGGATGTCTGCAACGAAGGATATGCGCCAACAGTGCCATGGCAGTCTTTGCAATCAATTTCTACTGCAGCTGCTACCTCGCCATAAATGTGGCCATTCCCATGGGTATCTTGCGCATAGTGGCAATCTACGCAGTGCATGCCTGCGTCCAGATGAATCGATGACATATGTACCGCTTTATCAAATTTTTTGGGATCATCAGATGCCACTTGCTGGCCCTCTGCATCCAAAAGATTACCCGAGCGATCTCGCTTGAATACGGCTCTAAAGTTCCAGCCATGGCCGTGATAGTCCGCAAACTGGGTATCGTTAAGCTCGGGGTTCAGTTCAGATACTTTTTCGACAAACTCCAGGTCTGCCCATTTACCTCGGGGCGCAGCGCCTTCGGGGTTTCTTTTATAGACCTTTCGTTTTTCAGCTTCAGTGGGATAAACCTGCTCCTCTGGCCACATGAAAGGCGCATCAGCTTCGTAGTCCCACATGGTGTAACCCAAGAAACTATTCACAAACATATTGGGTTGATGCATGTGGCAGGACATACATTGACTAGTCGGTATAGCCCGGGTGAAGACGTGTGCTATAGGGTGCCCAGATTCACCGCGCGGAATGGTAGGGTCTTTCGTATTGGTCTGACCTTTATTTCCAGAACGAGCATAGTCTCCGGAATGCCGGGGATCCCTGTCATTAGCGTAAACAACATGACAAGAGGAACAGCCAGAAGATCGGTAATCGCCTGGCTGATCATTCGTGCCCAAGAACCATGTATGAGGATCGTTAAGCCGGGTCTTGGTCAAGTTCAAAACAGGTATTGATATACGAGCACCGGTGCCGGGTCCACGATTAGACTGTCGGAAATCGGGCCTGCCAGGCTCTTCTAGTCTTTGCAATTGACCAAATGAACTTGGGATACCCGTCTCCGGGAACAAATTAGTGATGTTCCGACCACCTCGTTCAAATACGCGAAAGATATCTCCCGGCGCAACGGTCTCCCAAGCGGGCAGCGGCAACAGATAATCGACAATACCCTTCGCATCTCGAACCTCTGGCGGCAGCACAATCGGTCCAAGTAATTTGGCTGCCTTGCCATCCTGCGTATAGGCCTCGCCAAAGATAGGCCGCTTGTAGGGCAAAACCCCATTGTTATAGGCCGCGGCAGCCCAAAACATAGCAGAGGTTGCCATTAAGCTGCGTTCTGCCGCCTCAATAATGGGTAAGTGGCAGGCTCCACAGGCCTCTCGGGCCACCCGATAATCGGCGGGGTTAGCAAACCTTACATACTCGGGGTTCTCCCTGTTAAGCAAGCTGTAGCTTTGCTTCGGGTTGGCGCTGGAAGGAAAGTTCCAGGTCTCTTTGTAATGCGGAACGGGGTGTGCATTGGCAATAACCTGTTGATACTCAGCAGAACCAATCTCCATGGATGCCTCTTTTGCTACTGTCGCATCTCCTCCATGACAGTCAATACAGCCTAGCTGTACCGCGGGGCTGACATGCATAGTTTTTGCATCGCTATCCGTGTGACAAGTAACACAGCCTTCAGATTTTAAGTGTGCGTCTGCGGCACTTTGCGATGCTGGCGCCGGAGCCACTGACGATCTTACTGGCACACGGTCGGGATCTGTTCCGCCGGACGCAGATACCAGCAGTGGTAGCATCATAACGACAGGCGCGAGTATGCATCGAGCGATAGAGCTGAGGTTTAGATAATGTACTACCATGTCAAAACCACATTAGCCAAAAGTGAGTAGGGATCTTCATTTCCATATAGGTCTTCAAAACCGTCTCCCGCGAATAGCTTTGCAAACGAGAGTCGGGCGACGGCATTCTGCGTCATCAGAGGACGCCATATTAGGGCGGCAGAAACGTCGATTCCGATCTGTTTGTCGATCTCACGTGTCGCACGCGCTATTTCTAAAACCTCGGTGTCGGCGAAGGCTAGATAGTTAGCATTAAAGGATAAGCGCAACTGGGGAAGCAGATCTAAATCCAGACCCGTTCCAACAAGAATGAGCCCGGGGTTAGTGAAGTTTGACTGGCCTAGTTCCTTAGAAGATCGCATAGAATTGAGCATGCCATTCCTGGACGACAGCGCGACTCTACCGCCGCCGATTAATGGCACGGCCTGGCGGATCCAATAACTGGTATCAGCCCCTGCGAAGATGGGGTTTTCAAAAACAGCATCAAACGCTTCGCTCTTGTCATCGTAAGGGTCGCTGTCGCCCGAGGCGTAAACCATCGAAAACTTTAGTCTAGCCCAGTCGAAGTCGATTGAAGGTTCTGCCGCGAAAAACAACCCATTCACATCGGAGTCAGCGTCCGTAAAGACGCCGCCGTCCTCCTTGCCCGTTACCCAGTAAAGCATTGATGTTAGGTTTAGGCGCCCAAAGTGGCCATCACCGCCCAAACCCACATAATAAACGTCGTAAGTCCGAGGGCGTTCCAGGCCAAGAGAGGCCGGGCGCGCGATAAAATTATTGTCATCGAAGATGGTCTTTTTTTCACGGTTACGGTTATAAGCCAACAGTATTTCAGTCGTGAAGCCAAGCGTTGGCAGGTCCTGAAAATAGATGTTGGCAAGAAAGAGATCGTCGTCACGCAAGCCGGCACTAACATCATTCAGACCACTATTGACGTCTTTCTCCAAACGCCTGAACCAGGCCACGTTATATTGGACCTTATTATTCGAGCGATTACCGAATAGCCTTACCCCGAAGGGGGCATCCTGAAACAAAAAACCCCGAAAATCGCTAGAAAAAGGCTGAATGCCGACCCGGACGCTGTCGAAATCGTAGTTATCAGAGACGTTCCGCAAGTGCTTATCAACAAATGCACTCTGAATACCTATATCGGTTTTCTTTCTGGTTTTGCCTTCGCCAGGGTCCGCGTTAACGCCTAGAATTTCGTCAAGACGGGTATAGTTAAAATTGAACACTGGGGTGAAACGAAACTCCCAATCTACGGGCTTAAATATCGTGTCACCCTGATAATAGACGAACTCAAACGCTATATTTTGCACGAGTGCAGACTGGTCATAGCCGCCAAACACATCATTAGACCCGGGTGCGGCTGTAGATTGCAGGCCAACAGGGGTCGGTACAGAACGCGTCTCACTAAAGGTATCCGATATAGCGGTAACGTTAAAAAACCAGTCGTCTTTAACTGGAAAGTCAGCTTTAAGGGTATTTTGGTTATAGGGGTCGTACCATTTGTTCAGAGGTCCCAAGCTTTGTAAAATGCGCCAGCGATCCGGCATGGCTACGGCGGCGACATAGTCCTCTGGCCTTGGTCGTGGAATATCGGCCGTCAAGGCTAGATTTTGTGGCTCCCCGACAGTCTCTTCTGAATTGTTTGATACGGCTCTATTCGATACCACCTTGCTCGATACTGCGGACGATAAGGCAGGGTATGATGTCGATGTTCTGGCGATCAAAGATGGCCTAGGTACCGAGTCTGGAGAAGGGTCGAGTGCTTTACAGCCGGTGTTATTTGCCTGTGGTATCCAATCATTCAGGGCAGGTGCGCATGGCTGGCTAACTTGCCGTGTTGTAAAACGCTGCGGTTCGGCGTCGGGCGGCAGGTATGATTGAGTAGCGGCAATCTTCGTCGCTGTGATCGCTGGACCTGCAATAGGCTCAAAGCTTAGCCCAATGGTGACCTGATCTACTCCAGGGGTGAAAATTGATGTGATAGCGACGCGGTAGGTGTCCGCATGGCGTATCTCAAGCTCATTCTGCCTATCCTGCCCAAACGAAATGCTGCGAAATGGCGTACCTTGCAGGACATCATTGCCTGGCAATTTCTGATTAAAGCTGATCGCTTCCTGCTCATCCCATCTGAGCCTAAAGCTAGAAGCAGTCATATCGATCAGGTAGGGCACATGCCGCGATAGAACAATGCTCAGGCCATCTCTTTTGAATGCGTCTTCGTTCAGATCAATCCTTCCGCGCACAAGAGAAGACCTATCTAAGGCGGAGAGGTTTTCGACGGTTTGATTAACGGTTGGTTTGTTAACTGACGGCATAAACAAGGACGCAGCCATACCCAGCGACCGCACGCTGTCTTGCGTATTAACGGCTACTAATAAGGAATCTGCGTCAACCTCGCCTAAGACCGGTGACGTGAACAACCAGCCCGAGCAGCTAAGGATAATGATAGCGCCGAGTTTTGCAGGTATTGTCAACGATGCTATCGCAACGTTTCTGCCAGAAAAGTGTTGGGATAAGGAGGGCTGTCGCTTGCCAAAGATTGCTGTCAACACTGGCTATTTACCCTCGCATACGTTTTCGTCATCGGAATCCGTAAAAGGGTTTTGGGGGCACTGCACATAGCGCAACCGGTAACCATCGGGGGCTAGCTGATCTGCACGAATTTCAGTCGGCGCGTTACCCACGCCGGACTCAAGCACCAGACCAGCATTATTCAATCCAAGAAAAGCCATCATTTCGTCTTGCTCCGGCGCGTCTCCCGCAACGCCCAAGCCACCCACGAGTTCACCATCTCGGTAAATAGGTACGCCTGATGCGAAAATTTGCAGCCCGTTAGCCAAACGCTCAGGCTTAGTGGCGCTTTCATTGCAATAGGAATTGACATCAGTCCCCGCACCCGTCGCTGCAAAGAGGACGTGCTGAATAATTTTATTATAGGAAACATCGAGTTGAAGACCCGTTGAAAAAATGCTCCATTCGTTTAAGTCAGGTTCCTTGTTAAGGGGGCCACTCCCGGCAGATGATAATCCGTCGGGGAAAAATGGCCGGTGGATATTGCTGATAGATCTTATCGAGTAAGCGGTGCCGTCTTCGAATGCCGTAGCCCCGAGTAATGCCTTACTGCGATCAATGTAGTCATCAATGTCGACGGTCTCTCTGACGGTCATGAAGTCGTTTTTAAAATACGTTGCGGGTATCTCAATATCAGAGAAAAAATCAGCAGCACCAAACGATGAAAGCAGCATGGTGGTGCGTGCTTTTTGCAATGACACATCGGCGCCAAAAACTGGCGCGTCACGGTTTCTAATAATACCCAGTGCGACGCCATTCGTATCGACCACCGAAATAGTAACCCGACCAAAGGTGTCGAGCGGGCGCCTAATTTGGGCGCGCGTTCTTGCGGCCACCGCTAAGGATGACAGGAGAATCTGCGCGACTTCAGAGGACTGCAGCGGGGCGTTGGTCAGGATCGCAGCATCTGACCCATCCCTTGGCGGATAACGGTTAGCGCCAGACGGATCGACAAAAGAAAAGGCATCACTACCGTCAAACACACCTCCCGCGGACCTAATTCCGGATTCAGGCTGGCCGAATACCGTGCCCGATCGAATAACAGCCTCTGCGTACCCGGTAACGTGGATCAATTTACCTTGATCCAAACGACGTTCAAATGGGGGCGCGTCACTTGGATCAACGATCAAGTCACTAAACCCTATATCGGAGAACCTTAGCGTTTTCCCGTCGACCGTAATCCTATCGGCTCGTCTATTAATGGGGGCCTCGAATGCGTATGTCGCTGCATAAGCGATTAATTCATCGGCGTCTCTATCTTCGTTCTGAACATTTTTATCCAGCGAATATAGGCCGTCTGCGATGACTCCAACACCCCCTACCGGAGTGCCCTGTTTATAAAGTGGAAAGCCTCCCGGGTCAGCGGCTAAACCTAAAGGTGAGCGGTGCGGGCCCACAGATGCATTGCCACCCGTATATCGCTGAAGAAAATCAGAACAGGGAAGTTGGCTAAACTGCACGCCGTATAGGGGCCCTGCTGGCTGATCCAATTCTCCGGGGTTAAAATTTTCCTGGATGATTTGACTGGCGGTTCGCGTGCTAAAGGCGTTGCCTTCACTCGATAAATAGGCGCCTGTTATGGCTTTAGCGATCGCTCCCAGAGCATCACCGTCACTGCCAAGCGGAAGTGTCACACCATCCAGTCCGGTTAATACGGAGTTAGGGACCGTCGACGTGATATCCAGCGGTTGTCCCTCCTGCGACATACGATAGACCGCCAAAACATTGCCAACGCGATCCACAACCGCGACGGTCGCATTCAAATCCATGGCGTTGGCCTGGTCGAGTGCCTGGGAGAGTACCTGACGAACGTCCTCTTGCGTCAATCGCGAATCCGATGAAACACAGCTTCCGTCGCACTCTACTGAAGGACCCTCATCGACTAATGTGTCGGACCCGCCGCCACTGCCGCTGCCACCGCAACCAGCTAAAAAAAAGGCAACTAGTACTACCAGCGGTAGCCGGCAAAACATAGTGATCGCTTTAGTGGGCAGCATCTTTTCCAAGCTCCATTATTTCGTGTCTAAGAGATCGCGTTTCAATAGCGGGCGATCCTGTGTTTGTATGAAAAACGTGACAGCTTATGCAAGCATTGGCGTTGCGGCCGGCGTCGATGCCGTGGCAAGGCAAGCAAACCTCCTTTTCAGGCATAAGCACATCTTTAGCCTCATGAGAGGTATCTGCGCGATGGCATGATAGGCACGATGTCGAGTCACTGCTTATCCCTGGTACACTCATATGTGCAAGGTGGTTAAACGACGCGGAGGGAAACCAGTTATCGGATATTCGCACAGGCACGATCTGCCAGCGCGCCTCCAGAGGTAAACCCGGAGTTTCCTCCACCTGATGACAAGTGCCACAACCGGAATCTCCAAATTGATGGGTCGCCTCGGTCGTCAACCTCGCCTGAGGATCGAGAAGTCCTTCGGTACGCGCCTTGCGATAAAAGTGTGACTCCATTTCAGCGATCACCTCGCGCTCAGAGCCGTGTGGTAGAACTAATTCTGGTTGATCAAGGTCGTAAGTCAGTTGATGACAGCTTTCGCAATTCGCCTCCATAGATATGGGTTGCACGCGTCCGTCGGCTGGGTTGATCTGATGACAGTTAACACATGCAAGGCCATCACCTTTGTTATCTCGGCCCATTTTTTCATTGTTCAAGTGAACGTCGTGTGGAAACTTCAGGTTCGAATTTTCGAAAATGGTTTGACCGGGCTCTGCATGCTGCTTCACCAACTGCCATTGGGAAGTGTCCTTTGCTTTGCTGTCATACTCCCATAGGGATACTTGAAATTCCGGGTGCTCTGATAACGAAAAGTCCTGCAATACCGGCATGCCAGGGGCCCAATCTTGTTCCTTCCCGTGACAGCTCAAGCAAGCCCTGACGCTGTTGTTAACGAGATGACTCGGCTGAATGTGTTCCTGATGACAGTCAGCACAGGTAGTTTTCGTAAAGTGAGCATCGTTTGCGGGTGTGATCACGACATGCTCGCGTATCAGGTCATGACAATCCAAGCATGCACTGTCGGGTATCGCTTCAAAAGCTGCGGTATGGCAGGCCTTACAGTCGTTTTTTACACCGACGGTTACATGAGCTCTGTGCAGTTCACCGGCACTCCACGCGGTTTCTCCAGGCGCCATAGAGGCAAAGGGCAGTGCGAAAGGTACATCAACTGACGAATTAACCAGTGGGTAGAGTAGGCCAAATATAAACACCAAAATTAAAAGAGAGTAACTCCAAAAGCGCACACTTATGCGGGTCTCAGAGAGCGTCATGGCAGCTCTTTCAGCCACTGGAACAATTGGGTTTTGGATGATCTGTAAACAAACATCAGAATCAGAATCAGAATCAGAATCAGAATCGGCAATAGTTAACTTGACGGTAAAGAAGCCAACAACGAACTCTTCACCAATTCCCAGGGTTGTCGATTTGACTGATCGGCCATCCGCTGCGATCGATTTGGTCTTGCTTTTAAACCGATACCGACCTTTAGAGGCCGGACTGATTGTAAAACTAAAATCGAGACCAGGAAAAAAGCGGGCGTAAGGAGTTCCTGGGCCTACGGCAAGTGGGCCATCAGTTGAAATGCTTATTGTTTCTGCATTACTGGCCCCGTCGGCGAATTTTAGAGAGAGACGCATCGCTTACCAGTAGAAAAAAATGACGAAGACATGAATCATCAGCCCGATCAGTAGGCTGACAGTAAAAGGAATATGCAGATGAAGCCATATGGATAAAAGCGATTTATAACGCATATCTTTCCGGATTATCCTTAACATTTGCTGGCGACTACCAAAGAGGGAAAATGAAGTATTCAGAAGAATTGAGAGCTTTTCATCATCTCGCGCCAACGGTATCCGCTCAGACAATATTCGAATAATCGCTGCTTGATCTGCATTCGAGATCACTTTTCCCTGCTCAACCGAAAACAGCGTCGATTTATCGACGCCCAGTAGTTGAACCAATTTTGAACCACCAAGTGATGTTCCGTCTAACGCGCTTAAAATCTCCGAACAACAATCTGCATTAATTGCAGAGGCGGTTTCGGCTAGTTGGCGATCAATGGATGAAAGTTCTCTGATCCAGTGCGCTATGTTTTTCCCCCCAATATTTTCATTCATACGCTCAGGGACATGGAGGTAGGCATATAATCCAATAAAACCGGAGACAATAACGACCATCATGAACCAAAAAGTGAGGGTGTGAATATTCAGGGCTTCGATTTGTCCGGCGCTATGCATGAACGCCACGATAGGTACTGATAATCCCAAGTAAACATGTGCGGAAACCCAGCCCTGGACAGTACCCATTTGAGAGCGATAACGTCGTTTTCTAAGTCCAAGGAAAGTCAACCATATGATCAACAGCGTACTAAAAGTGCCAAGCACATAACCTTGCCAAGTGCTGCCGCTTGGCGGCAAGGGTTTACCAAACTGACTAACAAAAACCAGTAGAGAGGCGACAACGGAGACGATAAACCACGCCAAATAACGATAGTTTCGCCAACTAAGTATGCTTTGATGCAACTGAGTCATTTTTCTAACAACGATAGTAGTTGCTCAGATCCCAGCCGAGCCGCAGCACCTGTTGGGCAGGCGCGCACACAGGCTGGGCCACCCGAAACCGACATGCACGCATCACACTTCATGGCGTGTTTGACAACCACCGACCCGGTTTCTGCCCGCCCCGACGAATTTGAAGGCGACAGCGCGTTAAATAAACGAGACCATAAAGGGGCTTTGGGCTCACTGGTGGCTACCAGTTCAATAACGTTATAGGGACAATTTGACTCACAATTGCCACACCCTATACAGGTGTCCGCTATGTAGACAGAGCCCGAAGGGGTGCGGTGGATAGCATCGGGAGGGCAATCCTTCATGCAGTGTGGAGTCTCACAATGTCTGCAGGCTGTGGGTACATGAAACCGTCCCAGACTATCACCCAAAGCCCGCTGCAGACGAGACACTCCACCGTGAGTGTCTTCGCATGCTTTCTCGCAGTTATCACATCCGACACAAAGACTAGAGTCGATAACAAGTGCATTGGTGGCTTCGCCGAGCCCCTGCTTCATCAAAAAACCCATCAATTTTGCCGAGGAATCGTGGGTAGCAAGGCTGTTGTTCTCCTGCAACAACACCGACAGATCATCTTCTAGTTTTTTTCGAACCGTAGGGTTGTTATGTAAGAGCTCTTCAAAATCTACCGCATCAATAACCAGTGCCTCTGCTCGCGTGGTGGCGACAGCAGAATTGTGGCGGCGAGGGTGCCCCATGAGTGATAGCTGCCCAACCAGTTCACCCGCATATTGATCAGCAATGATTTTCCTGTTCTCGCCCCTGACAAGATTTATCGTCCCCGAACGCACCAAATAAAGGCAATCGCCAATAGTGTTCTCTTCGTACAACTGCTCACCGGCCTCGAACGTCTGAGTTTTTAATCGTGCGCACAACCCGAGCAGATTCTTGGAAGGTATTTTGGGTTTAAAAATAGCTTGGAGCATGCCCAAGACAAAAGACTGGTCAACGCCTTCGCGCACAGCTTTATTAGAGTTAGCTAATTTGATCAGGATTCTGCGGGGGATTTCGATAATCACGCTATTAGCGCCGATGACGGCGCTACTAGCCTGGGATCGGCCGGAAAACAGGCAGCTTTCGCCAAAAAATGCTCCCGGACCAGAAGACTCCCATGCTGCGCTCGCATAGGGCTGAATGCTAACACTGCCCTCGACTACGATATAAAATTTGTTGACGAAAAGGCCTGCCTCCATCAAAAAGCTGTTCTCAGGCTTGATCACAGGCGCACCTATGCCCGAGAGTGTTTTGTCGACTCTATCTGCCCATTCGCCGCTCACAAACAAGCGGCTTTCGATAATCAGTTCTCTAAACGCGATAGGGCTGACGGACTGCAATAGCGGTATTTTTTCATACATGTAATCCAGAACGTCGTCGACGCCTTTATCTCCGAAGGCGCCACCGAGACGTTTCACGATCAGCGTATGATCGGCGGGGACAATGGTATTACCGGCGACAAAGTCGACAACATCCTGACCTTGATTCATTGCCTGTTTGATAAGTGGATATCCCGAAAGGGCGCCGATTAAGTAGATCCCTTGAACGTCGCTCTGATATTGGCGATCAAGGTCGGGTAGTGCACCGGCAGCTTGACTCGACATTGTTAATCCGCATTTCTCGAGGAATGCCCTGGGCGGTAGCGATCCAAGACGGGCAATGATCAAATCACATGGGATGGTGCGCTCACCCTGAGGAGTGGTTAGTACCAAACAGCCCTGGTCGCCTTGCGCCGCGGGCAACTGCAAAGACATAACTGAGCTGTCATAATGACATTCGAGTCTTGAATCTGAATCATTAATTGCATTCAGTACGTCCTTCAAATTGCCAGCTTTAGCTCGACTAAACTCAGAACGTCTATTGATAATATGTACGTAGTTTTGTTTTGACAGCGCGAGCGCATCTTCGATTGCGGAGTCACCGGCACCAATAACCACGGCGACTTGATCAGAAAAGATATAAGGGTCCGGAAGCGTGTAGCGAACGAAATCTGAAGGCCGATCATTTTCGACGCCAATCAACCGCACATTGCCACTGGTGCCGGACGCTAGAACGACTGCCGAGCAGCCTAACGGGGTTTTGTCACGCAATTGGATGTCAAACGCGCCCTTGGAACCGCTAATACCGGTAACTTCACTGTCATAGCGAATATTCAGAGCGTACCGAGCCGTGTCGTCCTCCCAGTTACCTAGTACTTCCTCTCTGCTGCCTGAAGAAAACCTCATTGGACTGCGTAAGTCCAAATACCCAGGCTCATTCATCACATGCTTGCCTTTCTGATAAGACCTGACGTTACTAGAGATGTCAGATGCACTTTCAAGCAAAATGTAGGTTGGGGACGACGCCCCATTTTCAAGATCAAGTTGCGCAGCCCGCCCAGCTGCACTTAAGCCCGCGGGGCCTGTGCCGATGATAACCAACTCATAGTGGTTGGCGGTTGTGCTTTGCATAGGATCTTACTCAGGCGTCGTTGTACTGGCGACCTGAGGAACACTGGTGCAAGCTCCGATGAGTAGCTCTAGCGTACTTAGATCACAAGAAATCGTTTAAAATAACTAATCACCGAGCATTTTGCTATGCCTGAAACGCTTTTTTATGAAGTTGTCTATGGGGTTGTCTCTATGCGACAGCACTCAAACGTACCAGCGCGCTGCCAAGCCTCGCTGGTACCTAAAAAACGAGCGCTTAACTAGCAGATCTACCAAACATTGATGTTCAATTGATCCAACCGCCAGTGCCCATCTAGCGTAACGACCGCTTCATCGCCCAGCTTTAATAGCGTTTTTTCACCCGCCAAAAATTCAACGGATAACGCCTCACGGCTGTCAGTATCCCAAGGACCACGGCCAATGGTTATCGTTTCGCCTGCCTCATAATCCCGAATCTGAAGCCTAGCCTTACCATTGAGCAAAAAAGCGTCTTGGCCATAGCCTCCGAACAACTCTACTGATGCAACACGCGAACTTGCATCGGAGTCGAGCCTATCATCGCCATAGAATCCATATATCTCTACCTTACGACGAGTTTGATCGATGGCAGAAAGCGTATCGGAGCTCATTGTTCCAAACAAAAATGTGGGCGATTTTTTTAGCCATGTATTTGAAGTGTCGGGCGTGCTATCTGCATCTCCCTCCATTAACGCATTGACTTTTGCTAGCGCCGCGTGACCCACCTGAATGCCAAACTTAAGACCGATCCAATTACCTTCCTGCATATGAATACCGCCGTATAAACGCGACATTCCCGCTTCTTCAGCGGCTAAGGATAAATAAGTCCAAGACAGGTCGGTGAATTCATTACCGTTACTGGCATCACCATCAAAGCCATCAGTTGTATCAAAGCGTGAATTGAACGAGGTTGACTGATACCCGAAGTGATTCGAGTCAAACACTTCTTTTAAAACGGTGCTTGCTGCGTAGCTGAAAGCGGAGTGGCCCGATGGAATATCTGGAAATGGCGGTGTAAAGTTTCTGCGCAGTTGGTAAGGAAACCAAACATCTCTATCATCGGTGCCGGCAAGTGTGTCACCTTTGAAAGACGGCACTAAACTGCCAAAAAACAATTGATTGATCACAGTAAACGGTCGGGCACTGTCAAAATGATACTTTGTATCCCATGAAGCGATACCCGCGTCGAAGACAGCCTGACTTAAGCTCATGGTGATTTTTAGTGCGGTTTTTAAGTCGATATCGGCTCGCTCAATCAGATCAAGCGAAATCTCAAGCCACCATCCAGGCGGGTATGGCGTGCTATCACCCAACTCCCAGTATTCAGACCGCGCTCGTTGAATAGCGCCGCCCTCAGCGCCGTCTTGCATTTTTTTTGCGAACTGAGTTATTTGAATCGATTCAGCAACAAATTGTGCATTAAGAGCGCCATTTGCATCGTAGGGCGTCAAAACACTTGATGGCCTTAAATAGTCACCACTGGGTAACGCAAACGGTACAACATTACCCCAATGCGATGTGAGCGGCACTTGATTACCACCGTCGTTGGCACTCGGGAAAATCCCCCATTCGGTTAATGACTGCCAGTCGCTTGTAATCTTAATTGTTCCATCAATGACAGCTGGGTTTACTACCAAGTTTGCTGGCGAAGCTACAATTAATGCACCGGTTGCATCCCAGGTCGCCC
>Ga0115564_10001607_pt1 | contig 20440 bp, 23 predicted proteins | sample COGITO_mtgs_1105_7_FD_88680 | JGI IMG/M metagenome (GOLD analysis project Ga0115564, IMG submission 88680) | Pelagic marine microbial communities from North Sea - COGITO_mtgs_110523 | ecosystem: Environmental > Aquatic > Marine > Epipelagic | place: Germany:Helgoland, sampling site Kabeltonne...
CAGTAAAATAATCTTAACTTTGTTAGAAATTCAAAAGCGAGCGTTATGTTGATTATTGGTATTGGTGGTGGAACAGGAAGTGGAAAAACGACGGTGGTAAATCAAATTTTATCAGAATTTCCAACAGGAGAAGTTCAAGTAATTTCTCAAGACTCTTATTATAAAGAAACTTCTCATTTGACCTTTGAAGAGCGTTGTAAGATTAATTTTGATCATCCTAAATCTATTGATTTTGAACTGTTAGAATCTCACCTAAAGGCCTTAAAAATAGGAGAAAACATCAACCAGCCTGTATATTCTTTTAAAACACACAACCGCACTGGTGAAACCACAATTACTGAACCTAAGAAAGTGGTGATTGTAGAAGGAATTTTAATTTTATCTAACGCCGAATTACGATCGCTTTTTGATATAAAAATATTTGTTCATGCCGATAGTGACGAGCGCTTAATGCGACGTTTAAAAAGAGATATTGCTGAGCGCGGAAGAGATTTAGACGAAGTTTTGGAGCGTTACCAAACAACCCTAAAACCTATGCATCAACAGTTTATTGAACCGATGAAAGCGTTTGCAGATATTATCATCCCAAACAATCATTATAATACCGTTGCTGTAAATGTTGTGAAATCTATTATAAACGATCAACTCTAATGCTAAAAAAATCGAAACGTTTTTTGATACTACTGAAACCTTTTAAGAATATTTATTTTCTTATATTGATTGTGTTTATTGTGTGGATGATTGTGTTTGATGCCAATTCATGGCTGATTCACAGCGATTTAAATGAAGATATTGAGGATTTGAATTCCAAAATTGAGTTTTATAATGGCGAGATTTCAAAGGATCAAAAAGAAATAAACACACTTAATTCTACTGATGGCATTGAAAAATACGCGCGTGAGCATTATAAAATGAAAAAGGAAAATGAAGTCATTTATATTATTGAAGATGCCGATAGTTTAAAGGTTAAAACAAATGAGTAAATCTAATCTTTTTGAGAATTTTGATTCCGTTTCTGCGAAAGCGTGGAAACAAAAGATTCAATTTGAACTTGAAGGAAAAGATTTTAACGATCATTTAGTTTGGAATTCTATTGAAGGAATAGATGTGAAACCCTTCTATCACTCTGAAGCTTATTCCAAAGCACCTACCATTCAACACAACGCTTCTGAATGGAGTATCGGACATTCTATTTATGTAAATTCCATAGAAAAAAGCAACAACCATGCTCTTGAATTGATTGAAAATGGTATTGAAAGTTTACACTTTACACTCCCAATAGCTAACATTTCAGTAGAGGACCTTCTTAAAAACATTGACACTTCTTGTATCCCTATTTATTTTGAACCTTTATTTCTTTCAGAAAAACTGGTCAAAGCCATTCAGAAATTTTCATTGAAAAATAAGACCTCATTTTACATCTTACAAGATCCCATTGGTCACTTGGCACGCTCTGGAAACTGGCATGAAAATCTAAAAACAGATTTAGAGACATTAAAACAAACTATTGCTATAGGAGACCATTTAAAAAGTGTTATTTCTATCGATTTAGGACTCTTTCAAAATGCGGGGGGCAGCATGATTCAACAACTGGCCTTTACCCTAGCCCATGTAAATGAATACCTTAATTTATTTGATGGCAACGGCATAAAATCTGTAGTTTTTAAAGTTTCTGTAGGCAGTAATTACTTTTTTGAAATTGCTAAACTTCAAGCATTGCGAGTCTTATGGGAAAGTCTCACAAAGGATTATGGACTTTCTATTGACTGTCATATTCTTACACAACCCAGTCGTCGTAATAAAACAATTTACGACTACAATATCAATATGCTGCGCACGACCACCGAATGTATGAGTGCTATTTTGGGAAGTAGCGATACCATTATCAATATGCCCTACGATCATTTATTCCATAAGGATAATGATTTTGGAGATCGATTGTCAAGAAATCAATTGTTGATTCTGAAAAAGGAAAGCTATTTTGATGCCGTTGAAAATCCTACTGAAGGGGTTTATTATATTGAAACGCTGACACAACAACTGGCTCAAAAATCATTAGATTTATTTAAAGATATAGAAAAACAAGGCGGCTTTTTAAAACTCCTAAAAGAAGGGATCGTTCAGCGTAAACTGAAAGAGCATGCGCAAAAAGAACAGCGATTGTATTACGAAGGAACAGAAGGTCTTTTGGGAACTCATTTTCAACAAAACGCTTCGGATAAGATGAAATCGGATTTAGAGATTTATCCGTTTATAAAACAGCAGGCTCGAAAAACACTGTTAGAACCCATCATCCCTCGCAGAATTTCTGAGGAAATTGAACAAAAACGGCTAAAAGATGAGTAGAAAAAAAGTTCAACATATTGTCTTAGAAGGTGTAAAAACCAAATTCACAACAAAAAAATCGTTTGATACTGCGGAAACCATCCCCCTAAAATCAAGATATTCAGAAGAGGATGTAGAATCTTTAGAACATCTGAATTTTGCTGCTGGCACTGCTCCTTTTTTAAGAGGTCCTTACAGTACAATGTATGTACAGCGCCCATGGACTATAAGGCAATATGCTGGATTTTCAACCGCCGAAGACAGTAATGCTTTTTATAAACGAAATTTAAAAGCAGGTCAAAAAGGACTTTCCGTCGCCTTTGACTTGCCTACACACCGTGGCTATGATAGCGACCATGAACGTGTTATAGGAGATGTAGGAAAAGCCGGTGTTGCCATAGATTCTGTGGAAGACATGAAATTGTTATTTGATGAAATCCCTTTAGATCAAATGAGTGTATCAATGACAATGAACGGCGCCGTGTTGCCAATTATGGCGTTTTATATTGTAGCCGCTCAAGAACAAGGTGTTGAAATGCATCAACTAAACGGGACGATTCAAAATGATATTTTGAAAGAATTTATGGTGCGAAACACCTATATCTATCCTCCAGATGCTTCCATGAAAATTGTTTCTGATATCTTTGAATATACCAGTAAACACATGCCTAAATTTAACAATATTAGTATTTCTGGATACCACATGCAAGAAGCAGGTGCTACGGCTGATATAGAACTTGCTTATACCCTAGCCAATGGGCTTGAATACATTCGAAAGGGATTAGATGCAGGTTTAGAAATTGACACCTTTGCACCAAGACTGTCCTTTTTCTGGGGCATTGGAATGAATCACTTTATGGAAATTGCCAAACTTCGTGCAGCCCGCATGTTATGGGCTAAAATTGTTCAAAAATTCAATCCAAAAAAACAAAAATCACTAACTTTGAGAACCCATTGTCAAACCAGTGGGTGGAGTTTAACAGAACAAGATCCCTTTAATAATGTCGCTCGAACGTGTATTGAAGCGACGTCCGCTATATTTGGAGGTACTCAAAGTTTACATACAAATGCCTTGGACGAAGCGATTGCGTTGCCAACTGATTTTTCAGCAAGAATTGCAAGAAACACCCAATTATATCTTCAAAAAGAAACTAACATTACTAAAACGGTAGATCCCTGGGCAGGAAGTTATTATGTTGAAAAATTAACCCATGAAATCGCTGAAAAAGCTTGGGGTCATATTGAAGAAGTAGAAGCCTTAGGCGGCATGACCAAAGCCATAAAATCTGGAGTTCCAAAACTTAGAATTGAAGAAGCCGCAGCTCGTAAACAAGCCCGTATCGATTCTGGCCAAGACACCATTGTAGGTGTCAATAAATTCAAACTCAAAAATGAGGATGCGCTGCATATTTTAGAAGTTGACAACGAACTTGTTCGGAGTCAACAATTAGAGCGCTTAAATTACACCAAAGCACAGCGTAATTCAGAAAAAGTAAAGGAGGTTTTAGAAAAATTAACAAAATCTGCAGCAAATGGAAGTGAAAATTTATTAGCTTTAGCTGTAGAAGCTGCCAGACATCGGGCCACATTGGGAGAAATTAGCGATGCATTAGAAGAAGAGTTTGGAAGGTATAAAGCAGAAATTAAAACATTTTCAGGTGTGTACAGTAAAGAAATAAAAAACGATGTCTCTTTTGAGAAAGCCAAGCAATTGGCCAATCAATTTGCAAAATCAGAAGGACGACGTCCAAGAATAATGATTGCAAAAATGGGACAAGATGGTCATGATCGTGGCGCAAAGGTCGTTGCAACGGGCTATGCCGATTTGGGATTTGATGTTGATATTGGCCCACTGTTTCAAACTGCTGAAGAGGCCGCTAAACAAGCGGTGGAAAATGACGTACATGTTCTGGGTATCTCTTCATTAGCTGGAGGCCATAAAACGCTAGTTCCTAAAGTTATTAAAGCCCTAAAAACATACGGACGAGAAGATATTATGGTGATTGTTGGAGGCGTCATTCCAAAGCAAGATTATCAATATTTATTTGATGCTGGTACGGTAGCAGTATTTGGACCTGGCACAAAAATCAGCGAAACTGCCATTTCAGTGTTGGATATATTAATAATTTAATTATATTTATATGATTTTTTAACCAAATCAACCAATAAGTAAGTAGCAAATGAAATCCCTAATCTCATATGTCACTATCAAAAGTAATAGCAATTGCGAACCAAAAAGGAGGTGTAGGAAAAACTACAACAGCCATAAACCTATCTAGCGCACTCGGCGTTTTAGAACAGAACGTATTGCTTGTTGATGCAGACCCTCAAGCAAATGCAACTTCTGGATTAGGAATCATATCAAAAAACATTGAATTTTCTATAGTAGATTTATTTCAAGGTGATTCAAATTACGATCGCTGCATATTAGATACACACAGTCCGAACTTGAAAATCATCCCAGGATCTATCAAACTTGCAGAAATTGAACTTAATGTTAAAAAAAAACATTTAAATCAATTAAAAAAAGCCTTAAATACTCTGAAAAATCAATTTGATTTTATCATTATTGATTGCTCTCCGTCGTTAGGCTATCTGACTTTAAATTCATTTGTTGCGGCTGATTCTATTATCATACCTGTTCAATTTGAATTTTATGCATTAGACGGGCTAAGAAAATTACTATCCACTATTAAAAGTGTCAAAAATTCGTCCAATGAAAATTTAACTATTGAAGGTGTATTAATGACCATGTATGACCAACGACTTAGTCATAATAATCACATTGCACAGGAATTACAAACACATTTTAAAGATTTAATATTTAAAACAGTTGTTAAAAGAAACGTAAGTTTAAGCAAAGCACCCAGTTTTGGAACGAGTGTTTTTGACTATAAAGTGTCCGACGAAGGCTCTACGAACTACCTAAATTTATCGCGAGAAATTATGAAAAATAAAACTTCAAAAAAACAAAAATCTTTAGGGAAAAAAATACCTCAAATTATGAAGGAGACTGAGGAAACTATTTTGCTTGATCCTGCTGTTAAAGAACGAAATCTTGAAAATTTTAAGACATTTTCAATGAAAGATAGAAATTTCAACAAACTTATCGGCTGCTCAAAAAAGGAAGTTATTGCACTATTAGGATTGGTGTACAATGATTTACATACTGATGCATGGATGTATCACATAACAGATAAAGTAAGTTTGATTAGGAAAAACTATCTTTATGTTTACTTTGATAAAAACAAAGTCAACCTAATTAAATTAAGACGCTTCAAATTCAGTTCAAAACTCGATTAAATTCTTAAACAATTTGGTTTATATTAGTAATAAATAATTGTATTTTTACCTAAATAAATGAAAAACATTAATGGGAAAACTCATTGCTATAGCAAATCAAAAAGGAGGCGTTGGAAAAACCACCACTACGGTTAATCTAGCTGCTTGCTTGGGAGTTTTAGATAAAAAAGTATTGTTGATTGATGCAGACCCACAAGCGAACGCTTCATCTGGTCTTGGGATTGATGTAGATACTGTAGAACTTGGAACCTATCAACTGTTAGAACATAATTGTACAGCTCAAGAAGCCATTCAAAAAACTTCTGCTGCAAACGTAGATATCATCCCCGCACATATTGATTTGGTTGCCATTGAAATTGAATTAGTGAATATGGAACAGCGGGAATATATGCTAAAGCAAGCCATTGAATCTGTTAAATCCAATTACGACTATATACTTATTGATTGCGCACCTTCGCTAGGGTTACTGACGCTTAATGCATTAACTGCTGCGGACTCCGTAATCATCCCCATTCAATGCGAATATTTTGCATTAGAAGGCTTAGGTAAATTATTGAACACCATCAAAAGTGTTCAAAAAATTCATAATGAACATTTAGATATTGAAGGATTATTACTTACAATGTATGATTCTAGATTGCGCCTTTCCAATCAAGTTGTGGAAGAAGTGCAAAACCACTTTACAAACATGGTTTTTAAAACCATTATCCAGCGCAACGTACGACTCAGTGAAGCCCCAAGCCATGGTGAAAGTATAATTTATTATGACGTGAATAGTAAAGGTGCCACAAATTACTTAAATTTGGCTAAAGAATTCATCAGTAAACAGTAAATATAATGGCCAAAGCTATTAAAAAACAAGCCTTAGGACGCGGACTTTCAGCTCTTTTAAAGGAACCTAAAAAGAATCAGCAAACTACTGTGAGCGTAAACAGTAGTGGTTCACAAATTGGAACTATCATTGAGTTAGAATTAAATCTAATAGAAGCCAACCCGTTCCAACCTAGAACACAATTTAAGGAAGAAACCATCCATGAATTAGCGGCTTCCATACAAGAGCTAGGCGTGATCCAACCGATAACGGTTCGTAAAACCAAAGCCAATACATTTCAATTAGTTTCTGGAGAACGTCGTTTTAGAGCCTCTAAATTATTAGACTTAAAAACAATTCCGGCGTACATCAGGATTGCAAATGATCAAGAAGCCTTAGAAATGGCATTGGTTGAAAATATTCAACGACAAGACTTAGATCCTATTGAAATTGCTTTAAGCTACCAACGATTGATTGATGACATCCAATTGACTCAAGAACAAATGAGCCAACGTGTTGGAAAAAAACGATCTACCATTGCTAATTATTTACGATTATTAAAACTAGACCCCTTAATCCAAACAGGAATGCGCGATGGGTTTATCAGTATGGGACATGGAAGAGCCATTGTAAACATAAATTCTCATAAAGATCAAATTGATATTTATAAAGAAATTATTTCAAACAAATTATCCGTTCGAGCTACCGAAACGCTGGTTAAAAATTACAATTCTCCAAAGACTGTAAAAACCACTACTCCAAGTGAACTGCCTGATTTTGTTAAAAATGGTGTTCAAAAAATAGCATCTTATTTTGGTCATAAAATTGACGTGAAAATGGAGAAAAAAGGAGGCGGAAAAATACTAATTCCTTTTCATTCAAAAGAAGATTATAATCGCATCTTAAAATTATTTAAAAGTGACAAATAAGCATTGGCTCATTGTATTTTTTTGTGGGTATTCATTCATTGGTTTTGCTCAGAACTCAGAAGACTCTCAAGAAGAATTAGAAACTGAAGTTTACATACCTGTGGTCATGGATCCTCTAGCACCTTCAAGAGCTGCTTTTTATTCTGCGATTCTTCCTGGACTCGGACAGGCAGTGAACAAAAAATATTGGAAAATCCCTATTATATATGGCGCTTTAGGTACCAGTATCTATTTTTATTTAAATAATTCTAAATCCTATAAACGCTACAGAAATGCTTACAAAAGGCGTTTGGCAGGATACGTTGACGATGAATTTTATGGCATTGGAGACATTCCTCTTTTATCAAATGAAGCACTCATTCGTGCCCAACGTACAATAAAACGAAATAAAGAATTATCCCTATTAATCACCATTGGGCTCTATGCTTTAAACATTATCGATGCAAATGTGGATGCCCATTTATTGCAATACAATGTGGACCAAAATTTAGCAGTCAATCCATTTATTGACTTTGATACACCTGATACATCCGCTCAACTTGGATTGTCAATAAATTTTAACTTTTAAAATGAAAATAGCACTTTTAGGATACGGGAAAATGGGTAAAGTAATTGAAAAAATTGCTATAAGTCGCGGGCACGATGTGATTTTAAAAATTGATAAAGACACTGATCCTTATGACATTACCACTGTGGATGTGGCGATTAATTTTAGCACGCCTGATTCAGCGGTCGAAAACATTCAAATAGCTCTTGAAAACGGAGTCCCTGTTATTTCAGGAACGACGGGCTGGTTATCTGAAATGGATTCTATAAAAGCTGTTTGCAACGCACATAATGGCGCGTTTATCTACGCATCAAATTTTAGCTTAGGCGTCAATATATTCTTTGAACTCAACAAACATTTAGCGAAGCTAATGAAAAATCTAACGGACTATTCTGTAGACCTTGAAGAAATTCATCACACACAAAAACTAGACGCACCATCTGGTACCGCTATCACACTTGCCGAAGGCATAATAGAAAATAGCACTTACGATTCTTGGGGGTTAGCGCCACTAAACGATGCTCATAAATTAGAAATAACCTGCAAACGCATCGATGCTGTTCCAGGTACGCATACTATAAATTACGATTCTGAAGTGGACCGTATTTCATTAACGCATACCGCACACAACAGAGAAGGTTTTGGACTGGGAGCCGTTGTTGCAGCAGAATGGATCGTTGGAAAAACAGGAGTCTTCACGATGAACGATGTGTTAAACATTAATTAATCTCTTGAAAATATCTAGAACTAATTCATAACTTAGACATTTAAAAAACTTAAAAATATTATGACTTTATCTCAATGGTTTATTTTTTTCTTAGCAATTCAATTGATTCATGGATTAGGTACTTGGAAACTATATGTGAAAGCAGATCGAAAAGCATGGGAAGCATTCGTGCCTATTTATAACGGCATCATCTTTATGAAAATACTGAACCGACCAACATGGTGGGTTGCATTGCTGTTTTTACCAGTAATTAGTTTAATCATGTTGATTGTCATCTGGGTAGACACTGCACGTAGCTTTGGTAAAAACACCATGTCAGACACTGTTTTATCAATTATCACTTTAGGATTTTATAGTTATTATTTAAACTATTTTACAGATGTAAAATACATCAAAGAAAGAAGTTTAAAACCTAAATCCGGCTCAGGAGAATGGGCAAGTTCTATACTATTTGCTGTAGTTGCAGCGACCATTGTTCATACGTATTTTCTTCAACCATATGTGATTCCTTCTTCATCTCTTGAAAAATCATTATTAGTAGGTGATTTTTTAATTGTGAGTAAAATGCACTACGGTCCTCGTGTGCTTATGACCACTGTTGGACTTCCAATGGTACATGATACGATTCCAATATTGAATAAAAAATCATACCTATTTAGCGATAAAATTAAGGAACAAAGCACTTCGTTAAAAAGTAAATTTCAACTTCCCTATTTACGAATTCCGGGATGGGAAAAAATTCAACGTAACGAAATAGTCGTTTTCAATCAACCTGCAGATACACTGCTCGACATGAATGACTTTACACCCGATAGAAATTATTACAAACCCATCGATAAAAAGACCAACTTGGTCAAACGCTGTGTAGCCATTGCGGGGGATACTCTAGAAATCAGAGATGGCTATGTATATATTAACGGCATTCTGAATGAACTTCCAGACCGTGCAAGATTGCAATTTAGTTATCAAGTCACCCTAAAGCCAGGGAAGAGGTTTGAAAACAGCATCATAGAGCAGTTAAAAACACGTTATGATATTACAGATGGAATCTATGCAATGGGTGATAAAATCATCATTCCTGCTGCTTCAGACGATGCTGTCAAAGTATTTAAAAACCATCCAAGTGTCGCTTCGATCACACGCTTTATTGAACCCAAAGGAAAAGCAGATATTGGGTTATTTCCTCAGGATCCAAGTTCTGAATGGAATCGAGATTTTTTCGGACCTATCTATATTCCTGAAGAAGGAAAAACCATGGAGCTTAATTTAAAAAATCTACCTATTTACAAACGTCTTCTCACGGAATATGAAGGAAATACGGTATCCACAAAGGGCAATCAAATATTTATAAACGGAAAACTTTCTAAGTCATACACCTTTAAACAAAACTACTATTGGATGATGGGTGACAACCGTCATAATTCTATTGACGCACGTGCGTGGGGCTTTGTTCCTTTTAGTCACGTTGTCGGCAAGCCAGTTTTTATTTGGATGAGTTGGGATACCAACGGAAAAGGATTCAATAAAATACGATGGGATCGCTTATTCACAACTGTCCATTCCGATGGTGAGCGTACTTCTTACTTTATACCCTTCTTAGTCTTATTAGTCGTTTGGTGGGGATATAGTAAATGGCGAAAAAGAAAAAATACAACGGTCTAATACATTTGTATGACACTCCTTTATCCGACGTATTTTCCAAACATTGCTTCTTATATAATGATGGTAAACTCACAAACGCTAGTATTTGAGATATGCGATTCTTATCAAAAACAAACCTATAGAAATCGCTGTTACATTTATGGTGCGAATGGAAAACTAAGTCTCAATATTCCTGTAAATTTTTCTCAAAAGAATCGAAAAAAAACGGAAGAAATCAGGATTGACAACACCTCTAAATGGCAATCCATACACTGGAAATCTATTGAGAGCGCGTATAAAACCTCTCCTTTTTTTGAGTTTTATGAAGATGAATTCACGAAACTGTTTAGCTCTCCAAAAGACTTTCTTTTAGATTTCAATTTAGAATGTATTGCTGTCATGAACAGTTGTTTGGGTTTCCACCCCGTTATATCTAAATCTGATCAATTTTTAAAAACCACTTCCGAATCAGATTATCGTTTTTTAGTCAATGCCAGAAAAGAATCTAAAATTGATACGACCGCATATATACAGGTTTTTCAAGATAAACATGGGTTTATAAACAATTTAAGCATCTTAGATTTACTGTTTAACGAAGGTCCCAACGCTATAAGTTACTTGAAAAATCATCCCCTCACTTTTAGAACATGATTCAAGGGTTCGTCCATTATGGCATTCATTTTATAGCTCCCTTATTAATAGCGGTTTTATTTTATAGAAAAGAATGGCTCAAAACCTACGCGATTTTCTTGAGTTCTTTTGTCATTGATCTCGATCATTTGTTGGCAACGCCCCTATTTGATCCAAATAGATGTAGTATTGACTTTCATCCCCTTCACTCCTACATTGCTATTGGAGTGTATATATGTTTATTGGTGCCTTCTAAAACTCGTTTGTTTGGAATAGGACTTTGTATTCATATCCTTGCGGATGGCTCTGATTGTTTATTTATGTAAAGTCAACTCTGTGAGAATCGGAAAATGATCGGAGTAAGGAACCGTGTAGTTTTGGAATGTTACAGCCGTAAAAATTTTATCTGCTAAGATAAAATCAATTCGAACTGGGAAATATTTAAAATTAAAGGTGTTGCCAAACCCCTTTCCAGCGGTTTCAAAAGTATCAAACAAATTCCCTTTCAAAATTCGATATACATACGAATAAACTGTATTGTTAAAGTCTCCACACATCAAGACCTTGTAAGGCGATTTCGCTACATGAGTTGCAACAAGTTCTGCTTGAGACTGTTGTGCCTTAAAAGTAATCCCTAAACGTTTTAGAAGCTTATTTGATTGTTCAGAATCGATCGTTTCTACATTCACATTGGTGTCAATTCCTGACGACTGAAGGTGTACGTTGTACACGCGAAGGGTATCTGATTTAATAAGAACATCAGCATAAATAGCGCTGTTGGCCGAATTAGGAAACTCGATATAGCCAGAATTCAGAATTTCATAAGTGGATAAAATTGCCAACTCGGACTTTTTACTTGCAGAGGATTTGGTTTGATGTATATAAGGAAAGAATCTGAAGTCTAAATCGACACTTGAATCGTACTCTTGAAAACAAACAATATTAGGAGATTCTTTTATTATAAAATCTTGAATTTTAGTTGGGATAGTTTTATCATCTATCCAATCGTATAAATTGAATAAGCGCACATTATAACTCATTACAGTAAACGTATTTTCTGATTTTATAGAGGACTCAGATGAAAACTTATAAAATGATAAAACATGGTTATAGCCTACCAGAAGCACAACTACAGAAAGTAACAGTTGCTTTTTAAGTTTTATGAGCCAATAGAAACCAAAAACCATGTTTAAGACAATTAACAAAGGAACGGATAAACTTAAAACAGAAATCAGAGAAAATGTTTTTGGTGGCACATAGTCCAATCCGTAGGATAACAACAACAACACTGCTACTACTGAATTTATCAGAAACACAAATTTATTAAGAAAGTTTAAATTTTTCAAATGTCTCTATTTACCAGCTCTGAATAAAAAATCCTTTTCTGCTTGGGTTAAACTCTCGTAGCCACTTTTACTAATTTTATCTAAAATAAGGTCAATTTGTTTTTGATGCGTAAACCGCTCAAACTCTTCTTTTTTCTTACCTGCAAAAGAACTGTTGTTTTTTTTCTTGTGAACTTTTTTTAACGGAGTCGTAAATCTTGAAAAATAGGCTATAATACGATCTATAAATTCTCCAATATCAGTTCCTTTTTGAAACTGTCTCGCATAAAAATAGCCTAAAATATAACCGCCAAAATGTGCGACCGATCCTCCTGAGTTTTGTGAGAATAAACCTGGGACATCAAACACAACCATCGCGATGCCGATGTATTTTAAAGGAAATTGAAATGTAAAAAACCGCACTTCCTTATTTGGTAAATAGGTACACAAAAAGAGGATCACGGCACGCACCCCAGCAGAAGCACCCACTAAGGGTCCTACGGTTTTCAATAGCCCCGAGGGAAACAAATTATATACAAATACAAAAGCAAGTCCCCCTGATAATATCCCTAATATATATACTTTAAGTGAAATATCTTTTTTAAATAAATTTGAAAACGAACGCCCAAAGAAATACAAGACAATCATGTTAAAAAACAAATGGATGAAACTATAATGCGTAAAGCCATAGGTTAATAGTGTCCACGGTTTTGAAAGGACTTCCGAAAACGACTTTGAGAGCGACAACCATTCTAAATTTGCACCACTCCCCTGAAGTCTTAAAGCGACAAAACTGAAAAGAAATACAACTACATTTACCACAATTATTTTTTCAAACACATTGAGTCTTGATAATTTCTCTCTAATATCTTGGTTTAGGTTTGTCATTAGTTCCAACGGTATTTATCAAATTGATTTTTTTTCCAAAAATACATCAATAAAAAACCAGTAACTGCACCTCCAATATGGGCAATATAAGCGGTATTATTTGGACTAAAAATAGACACACCTGTAAAGGCAGAAAATAAGTCTAAAGCAATAATTCCAGGGATGAAGTATTTTGCTTTAATAGGGATTGGTAAAAAGAGCAGCATCAACTCTGCATTGGGGTTTAGCATACCAAATGCAACCAAAACGCCCATAATAGCCCCCGAAGCTCCAACCATAGACCCATTACTTTGGACATTTAAATCAAATAACATTCGAAAAGAATCTCCACTAAGTTGATTCATGCTATAGCCATAACTAGACATTAAGGGTTCTAACTTAGACGCTAAAATTTTACCTTGAAACATCCGATCACTAACAATATTAAGACTGGATGCTTCTCTTATAAAATCAAAAGAGAAGCCCAATGCTTCTAAATTGCTTAACAATGGATATATCTGAATGTAATACACCAAAAAAGTCAGGGCCACGGCGCCCAAGCCAGATGAAAGGTAAAAGATTAAAAATTTTCGCTGACCAAACACCTGTTCTACTGCGGTTCCAAACATCCAAAGCGCTAGCATATTAAACAGAAAGTGCTGAAAACCACCATGCATAAACATGTGTGTAAACACTTGCCAAGGCATAAAAGCCGAACTCAATGGATAGTAGAGTGCGAATATACCGTAGAACAACTCCTTATTACCTAGTAAATAAGTTCCTAAAAACACAATAATATTAATAATAAGAAGGTGCTTGACTGTTGGGGTTATTTGACGCATTTTAATTGAATTTTTTATCGAGTTCTTCAACCTTTAGGGTAGTAAAAACTGTTTTGTTAGCAGGTGAAATTGAGGGTTCTTTACAGGAAAATAAGCTGTTGACGATGTGTTCTTGTTCTTCACGCTCTAATTTTTTTCCGTTTTTTATCGCCAAACTTTTAGCAAGTGATTTGGATAATAAATCACTAAGACTAAAATTCACATCGGGAACTTCATGTTCTATGTCATGAATTAATTGTTCGAATACGATATGCACTTCGGATTCTTTGACCCCTACAGGTAATCCTGTGAGTTCTATACTCTCATCTGAAAAAGCAGAAAACACAAAGCCGGTTGTTTCTAATGCCTGTTGAAGGTCTTTTAGTATGGTATTATCTGAATTTGAAAACTTGAGTTCTAAGGGAAATAGTAATTGTTGACTGACTGCTTCATTAACAGTCGTTTTACGAAGAAATTCTTCATACAAAATACGTTCATGAGCTCTGTTTTGGTCAATGACAAGCATCCCTGATTTGATCGTGTTGATAATGTATTTATTGTGTAATTGAAATGTTTTCTGCACCTTTCGCTCTGTGGTGTCATCAAAAATAGACGAGGTCATTTCATCTGTTTCATAGCTAACTTGACTAAAACTATTTGCATTTGATTTCGATTCCAAACCAACATACAACCCTTCCCAAGCATCCCCTTTAGGTTTAGAGTACGAAGGTGGCGTTTGATTGGGATTTGAAAAGGGGTTAAAGGTGCTGTCTACTTCAACTTTTGGGAGTGCCGTTTGTGCAACCTCAAACCCATAAGGGGTATCTAAATTTTTATCGCGTTCAAAATCAAGCACAGGAGCAATACTAAATTGTCCCAAACTGTGTTTAACAGCAGCTCTTAGAATCGCATAGATTGTTTGTTCGTCATCAAATTTAATTTCCGTCTTTGTCGGATGGATATTAATGTCAATACTTTTAGGGTCTACTTCTAATTTTAAAAAGTAGCAGGGATGTTTCCCCGACTGAAGCACCCCTTCAAAAGCTGCTGAAATGGCGTGATTCAGATATGGGCTTTTGATAAATCGGTTGTTCACAAAAAAGAATTGCTCTCCTCTTGATTTCTTAGAATACTCTGGTTTTCCGACAAATCCAGAGATTGTTAAAACTTCCGTCGTTTCTTCAACGGGGACTAATTTTTCATTCATTTTCCCACCAAATGTACTCACAATACGTTGTCTAAAATTTCCTTTTAATAAATTAAAAAGATCACTCCCATTGTGATACATAGAAAAATTGGTCGATGGATGTGCCAATACCACTCTATGAAATTCATCAATTATATGTCGTAATTCTACCGTGTCGGATTTCAAAAAATTACGTCTAGCTGGAATGTTAAAAAACAAATTTTTAACTGCAATTGAACAACCATTGGGTGTTGCAATCACTTCTTGAGAGGTGAAAATACTGCCTTCCACTGATAAAAGCGTTCCTAATTCATCGGAGGCTTGCTTGGTTTTCATCTCAACATGTGCAATCGCAGCGATACTTGCCAAGGCTTCACCTCTAAAGCCTTTTGTATGAAGATTAAATAAATCGTCCGCGACTTTAATTTTGGAGGTCGCATGACGCTCAAAACTCAAACGCGCGTCAGTCACACTCATGCCTTTACCGTCGTCGATGACTTGTATCAATATTTTACCAGCGTTTTTCACGAGTAACTTGACCGTTGTAGCGCCTGCATCAATGGCATTTTCTAGGAGTTCTTTCACTACAGAGGCGGGACGTTGTACAACTTCACCAGCTGCAATTTGATTGGCCACGTGATCGGGTAACAATTGAATTATATCTGCCATGTATTAGAAAAATATACTTAAATCAAAATCTATAATCCAGAGGAACACAAATATCAAAATTAAAATTATAATGGAAACTCTTCGGTTCGCTAGGGTGTTGTGGTTCGTTTTTAAATCTTCAAGCGCATTGGTAAACTTTCCTTTCAAGTTTGTTTTTTCAATGGTGACCCGTTGATCGTCAAATTTATGTTTTATTTCAAAGGGACTTTGCTCCCCTTTGTAAAAGCGAGGTGTGTAACTGTATCTCTTATTTTTTTTAGTTTTAAAAATACTCATAACATACCATTATAAAACGTCTAGAATGTAGATTCCAATCAACAAAAGGACGCATGCAATTAAAAGCCAAGTTAATGAAAAACTGCGTGATTTTCTAGTAGATTTCAGACGAAATCGCTCCTTATTTGAAGACGAATTGCCTTCAGAACAATAGCTCGCAGAAGTTCTTAACTTAAATTTCCTGGTTTTCCTAGGGGTCAATTGCTTTGTATTTTGAGACACTTCAAAAATACTCAAATCTGTAGAATCAAAAACAAATTGCACTAAAAATTATCAACAGTTGTTGATTTTATAAGGTATGACTCAAATGTGCCATTTTAATTGCAGTGATTGCAGCCTCTACTCCTTTGTTGCCATGCGCCCCACCCGAACGGTCTATGGATTGCTGAATATTATTATCTGTTAACACACAAAAAATAACGGGTACATCATGAAGAACATTTAAATCTTTAATGCCTTGCGTGACGCCGTCACACACAAAATCAAAGTGTTGCGTTTCTCCTTTGATGACGCTTCCAATAGCGATCACGGCATCTAGCTGTTGTTGTTGCATTTTTTTAGCGCCAAAAATAAGCTCAAAACTTCCTGGTACATAAATCGTTTTAATATTTGAACTCTCTACACCACAATCTAACAGGGCATCTACAGCTCCTTTAAGCAAACCTTCCGTGATGGTAGTGTTCCACTGAGAAACAACAATCCCAAACCGAAAATGTGTCGCGTCTGGGAGAGTCGTTGAATCGTAGTTAGATAAGTTAGTGTTTTCTGTAGCCATGATTAGTTTGACGCAGCTTCCGCTTTACCGATAAAAACGTCGATGTTTTTAGCCTCCGTACTTTGTGGGAAATCCAATTTAATTCTATTAAAGAACCCTAATGCTTTTGCATTATTCTCTAATTGTAAACCAATCACACCTGCTTTGTAAAGATACATAGGTGTGGTATAATCATTTGATTTAAGTTCTGCTGCTTGTACATAATAGTTGTAAGCATCCTCCAATTGTTCTAGTTGAACAAACGCATCGCCAATACCACCTTTTGCAATCGGACCAAGTACATCATCTTCAGATGAAAATGCATTCAGGTAGGAGATAGCATTTGTATAATCCTTCATATTTAAGTACGCCATTCCAGCATAATAATTAGATAAGTTTCCAGCTTTCGTTCCGTTATACACATCTACGATATCTAAAAAACCATATTTACCATCAGAACCATTTAGAGCCAATGTAAATAATGAATCTTTAGAAGCCCCATTCACCGCCTGGTCAAAATATTGTTGTGACTGGAACATATCGTTTGTGGCAACACTTTCTTTGGGTTCTTGTATAAGCTTATCAAATCCTAAAAAACCTAACACCATTACAGCTGCAAGACCTACGATGATAAAAATATATTTTTGATTTTTAATCACCCATTCTTCAGTTTTAGATGCCGATTCGTCGAGGGTATTAAAAACCTCAGCGGTTGTTGATCCATCTTCAATTGAAGTCTCTTTTTCTGTCTTCGTTGACGGTTTTCCGCCTCGTTTCTTATATGTTGCCATGGTTGTTTTGTTATTGAGGTTCAAAAATATAATTTTTATTCGTAAAAAAAAGGCAAATTATTTGTTATTTTTCAATAATTTGCAGCATCTTTTTAAAGCTCTTATAAGAAGATAAATAAAAAATATAGACCAATTTCACATGATTTTAAAATCATTAAATTTATTAAACTACAAAAATTTCGATGCCTTTACGGTAGAATTTGATGCGAAAATCAATTGTTTTGTGGGAGCTAATGGCGTTGGAAAAACAAATATTTTAGACGCTATTTACCACCTTTCTTTTGGAAAAAGTTATTTCAACCCTATTGCCTCTCAAAACATCCGACATGAGGAAGATTTTTTTGTGGTTGATGGGCTTTATGAAAAAAATGAGCGTACCGAAAAAGTAATCGTTTCTCTTAAAAGAGGTCAAAAGAAAATAATCAAACGGAATGGAAAGGCGTACGACCGTTTTAGCGATCATATTGGATTTTTGCCATTAGTGATTATATCGCCAACCGACCGGGATTTGATTATTGAAGGCAGTGACACCCGTCGGAAATTTATGGATGGAGTCATTTCTCAAAGTGATAAAAGCTATCTTGAAGCCTTATTAAATTACTCAAAAATACTCACCCAAAGAAACGCGCTATTAAAATACTTTGCATTAAATAATAACTTTAATAAAGACTCATTGGATGTTTATAATGAGCAACTTAATGAGTATGGTAGTGAGATTCACGACAAACGAAAAATGTTCTTAGACGCGTTTACTCCCATCTTTAAAAGTCGCTATAAAGCCATTAGCAATGACAGTGAAGACGTTGATTTACAATACAACAGTCAGCTAAATGATTCCTCATTAATGGACTTGTTTGCTACTAGCATCAACAAGGATCGGATGTTACAATATACAAGTGTTGGAATTCATAAAGATGATTTAGATTTTTCAATTAAAGGCTATCCTGTAAAGAAATTTGGAAGTCAAGGACAGCAAAAATCCTTTTTAATCGCCCTAAAACTGGCACAATTTGATTTTATTAAAGCCCAAAGCGGTGAAACACCCCTCCTCCTCCTGGACGATGTTTTTGACAAACTCGACGAACAACGCGTGGCTCAAATTATCCAATTGGTGAATGATGAGAATTTTGGACAATTATTTATTTCAGACACCCATGCCGATCGTACCGAGAAAGCGATTAAAAGCGTACACCAATCCTATCAAATATTTCAACTGTGAAACAACTTATAACCCTTTCATTTTTAATTTTACTAAACAGCTGCCAATCAGATGCCTCTACTTATATTCCTTTTGTTGAAGGTTATTGGGAAATTGTGAGCGTGACTAAAGACCAGAACAAAGTGAAGGAATTCAAGATGAGTGGTTCTGTCGATTACTTTAAAGTCAATACTGATTTATCAGGCTATCGGAAAAAAGTGACTCCGAGATTTGATGGTGCTTTTGAAATGTCTCAGCATCAATCTGACTTCACTCTTTTTGTAAAAGGCAATCATTTATGGATTCACTACGATAATAATGAAGTTGCTTACAGCGAAGAAATTATACGCGCCAACACTGCAAGCTTGGTCATCTCTAACTCCGATGGATTTATATACACTTATAAACCTTATGAACCTTTAATTTTTGATGAATGAGTAAACGCCAAAACGAGCCTTTCAAAATCGATGATTTAATGAAGTCCTTTGTGAAAGAAAACAAACTAGAAAAGGGACTTGACGTGGTCAATGTAGAAGCTGCTTGGTCAGAAATGATGGGCAACGGCGTCAATACCTACACCAACAGTGTGAAGCTGCATAAAGACACCCTCTATGTGGAGCTAAGCTCGTCCGTTTTAAGAGAAGAATTGAGCTATGGAAAGGATAAAATCATCTCAATGTTAAACGAATCTCTTGGTAAAAACCTCATCACGAAATTAATTTTAAGATAGTATTAGATATAAAACAAGCCACAATAGAATTGTAGCTTTTAGGATATTTTATTGAAATCGTTTAGAACATCTCTCTTCCTGAAAAATGGAATGCACCTTCAATCGCAGCATTTTCATCACTATCACTTCCATGTACCGCATTTTCACTAATAGAATCTGCAAACATATTACGGATAGTTCCTTCTGCAGCTTCCGCTGGGTTTGTCGCACCAATTAAAGTTCTGAAATCTTCAACCGCGTTTTCTTTTTCAAGAATCGCCGCCACAATAGGGCCACGTGTCATATAAGTTACCAATTCGCCATAAAATGGACGCTCATTATGAACGGCATAAAAAGCTTCAGCATCTGCTTTGGTAAGTTGTGTTAGTTTCATCGCAACGATTCTGAAACCTGAAGCGGAGATTTTTTCTACGATTCCGCCAATATTCCCTTTCTCAACAGAATCGGGCTTAAGCATTGTAAACGTTTTGTTAGTTACCATGGTCTTTGTATAAAATTTGTGCAAAAATAAGGTTTTTCTACAAATAATTGAGCTTCCAACTATTTTAAAAAATTGTATCTTCGCACGCTATGAATACAGCAGAAATTTTAGACTTAAAAAAAATACTCTCTGACCCTAAAAAGGTAGTCATTGTCCCTCATAAAAACCCAGATGGAGATGCCATGGGTTCCACTTTAGGATTGTTACATTACCTTAAAAAATTAGGACATTCGGCAACCGTGATTGCGCCCAATGACTACCCAGAGTTTCTTAAATGGATTCCAGGAACCAAAGAGGTTCTTATACATGAAGAAGACACTATTGCTTCTGAGGCACTCATTTCCGAAGCTGATCTTATTTTTACTTTAGACTTCAATGCACTACACCGATGTGGTGCGATGGGTACGCCTATTGAAAATTCAAGTGCCA
>Ga0115564_10001616_pt1 | contig 20389 bp, 19 predicted proteins | sample COGITO_mtgs_1105_7_FD_88680 | JGI IMG/M metagenome (GOLD analysis project Ga0115564, IMG submission 88680) | Pelagic marine microbial communities from North Sea - COGITO_mtgs_110523 | ecosystem: Environmental > Aquatic > Marine > Epipelagic | place: Germany:Helgoland, sampling site Kabeltonne...
AACCACCTGGCTGACTTTGTGAACAAAATCCTGTTCGGTTTGCTCATCTGCAATTTGGCAGTTAAAGACTCTGGCGAATCCTCGCACTAAGAGCTTGGTGTTGTTGCGCTCAAAAAATTGAGCGCAACAACTACCGAGTCAGTTCCGATTATTCTTGGATCACTTTCACTAACAACGTTGCAACTATTGTCTATTTAGACACCCTATCGGAAACACGGTTTATAACAACGGGTGGTACGTGCTTAAAGACCAATAGTTTCCTTTCCTTTCCCTCCGCGCGTGCCTGTCTTTAGTGCTAACTCTTTTATCCTAGCAACCCGAATTACGTTACCACTACCGGACCGATCAACGCTTCCTAAGCCAACCAGAAACTGATCTGGTCTAGCGTGTGATGCGAATTTTCGCCTTAAAAGGATTCGTTGCTTGGATTCATCTAAAAAAACTCTTTACGCCCTTAAAGCAGATACTTTTTGTCAGGGGTATCCTGCGGCCTATTAACTGGCTGTATCTCAAGTTGGCAGCGGTAAGAGTGAATCTAAGCATCGACTAATCATACTGACCCTGCCAGCCACAGACATTATGGGCGTCACACCTCGCGGTAAAGCAACGTCGCCAGCAGGGTAATCAGCTTCGGACACCTACTTTACTGCCGCCACCTAGAATGCTTTTGTGTCTATCTGTCAGCCACCTGTGTCTCCTTTGAGCTTCATTGTAACGCCCCAAGGTGTCCACTAAAGTAGGATGGCTCGGCCACCCCACTTTTGAGGTTTAAAATGTCTGATTTTTTCACTGCAACACAACGCAAGTTACAGCACGAGTTCGCGTCAACAGTGTTGGCCGACAGAATCGTCGAAGCCGCAGTAGACAACACGTTGTCCGACCAACACGCGGAATTCATCCAAACCCGCAACATGTTTTATCTTGCGACCATAGATGAGACAGGTTTCCCATCGTGTTCTTATAAAGGCGGTAGCGTGGGCTTTGTGCGGGTGCTGAACCCCAACACCATCATTTTTCCAGACTACAATGGCAATGGCATGTTTATGTCCATGGGCAACATCGAAGCACAAGCCAAGGTGGGTTTATTGTTTGTTGATTATGAGCGTCCTCAACGCCTGCGGTTGCGTGGCGCGGCCCGCTGTTTGCGTGACGGACCCATGCTAGATAGTTATCCCGGTGCTAATCTTGTTGTCGAGGTTACTATCGAACATGCTTGGGTTAACTGCCCGCGTTACGTGCATCGAATGAAGCCGATTGAAACGTCACCCTATCTGCCTAAAGAAGACGGTACCGCTACCTTGGCGCTGTGGAAACGCATAGATCTTATGCAGGACGTCATAAGTGAATCAGAACGGGGCCAGGCTCAGGGGATGGGAGTCCTGACCATCGAGGAATATGGGGCGTATGTTGCGCAGGGCAGACTTGCGTAGGGCCGTGCCTTACCTTGTTTCGCGACAGCGTCCAGGCAGTACGGAAATCAATTCATGTTTTTAAGGGTCTCATCAATGATGATATTCGGCATTAGATGCCGAATATCGTTCTAAACCTCTGGGTTTTCAATGAAGCTGACGGGCTGGCCTCACAAAAAGGAAAACACCAAAATCTTGTTACTTACGGCGCCAATTGCATCTAATACCTGCAATAGCGCCATGGTTTGATTCACTCATCTGCCAGCTTTGCCTTGCGCTCTGATAGCCGCTGAACATGTTCGTTATGATCTGCACGCGTGATTCGGTATTTTGAGACAATCACCAAGCCTAATAAGTACAAACCACAATAAACCGGAAGAAATAAAGTCGCTAAATCCAAGCGAATCTCATTGGTGACATCATCCACAGAAGTAATGCCGTCCAATCCCACCAGCGAAACAATCGACCCAGCGCCAATGATTCCACCTGCTGAAACCGCCTTGGCCGCAAATCCGCGGGCGGCATAAAATAAACCCTCGGAACGGCGCTGGGTTTTCAGTTCGCTGTCCTCCACTACATCCGCCATCATCGAGTCCAGCAGCACCCCGCCGATAATGCCGCAGATGACTTCCATAATGATAAAACCACTATAAATATACAATGAAGTCCAACTTCCAAGGTCTGGCCAGAAGCCGGTTAGCAATAGAACATAAGGTATTGGGTAGAGCGAAACATTAACAAGGATCGCGAAGATAGCGGCTCGTTTCTTGCCAAATACTCTGCCTAGATAGGGCGCGGCCCAATAAGCGATGACCGGAGAGATTAAAACGCCAATGGCCGTTACGCTGATTTGCGCGCCTGAAAACCCAAAAAAATAGGTAGTGTTGTAAAGATAGAGTGCTGTCCCCAGGCCACCCGCGATACCAACCGTCAGCCCAAAAAAGAATAGAGCAGCAAAGTTTTTGTTCTTAACCGACTGAAAAATCTGCTTTATTTCGCGTTTAATGGCTAAAACCCGGAAGGGTTCACTAGGTTTGGGTAGTGCCGCCGCGACTTTTTGTGTCCCTAATGATGAGACCAAAATCGCGGCTGCAATCACCAAGGCGCCCGCAATGCCATAAATACTATAACCCGCCTGAGACGCGACACCATAAGCACCTACCCAGAACATGAAGTTGATCATGTGTATCCCATTACCGCCTGTCCAACCAAAAAAATGACGTAACGCGAGCCACTTATTTCTTCGGTCGTAGTCGGTTTCAAGGTCTGGTAAGAGCGCTGTAGAAGGCACTTCAAAGAGCGTGGTACCGGTTCGAATCAACAGCGCCATTGCTAAGACATAGAAAAAAGTATTGTCGTCATTGAGTTCAATCACCGGATTGAACAAGGCATAAAAAGTTAGGGGTAAAACAAAGAACGAGGCGTACATAAACGGGTGCCGCCTGCCAAGGACACTGCTGGTTTTATCAGACCAATGCCCAAGAAAAAGGTCAGACACAGCATCCCAGATCATCGCGAGCGCCAGAGCGAGCGATGCAAGGTATCCCGGTAGGCCTAGAACCTGGTTAGCGTAAATCAGTAGTAGATAACTGAAGGCATTGTTCTTAATACCATAGGCAATCGAAGCGGAACCATAAAACCAGAACGTCGGGTTTTTCTCTAGGGGCGGTGATGACATAGCAACCTCTTGTTATCCGACTTGCCGAATCACAGCCCGATATCTGTTTCATTGATGAGGGGGCAGAGTTTTCTGATCATCGAAATCGCGCGACCAAAAAGGGACCTTCCTCTAGACCTGAGCATGGATACATTCCATTTATCAGTGGCTTATCTTAAACCGTATTTTTCCTATATCGCCAGTGTATCTTGATTGGGCGTTTTTATAATAAAAATGCCTGACTCGCGCTCGCTGCTTCCTGACTAACGCAGTGACTGACGCTAGTGGGTCTGGCACAAAGACTACGTTAAAAAACGCCTCATAAAAGGAGAAAAACCCTTAAGCACAGGCGTTGGCCCTCGCTTATTCCCTCTGATGAAAAAACAGTCTGCGTCGGCTTCTACTGCCGGAACATGGTTTTTTGATTACTGTAAATTTTTATTATTGCGAGCTCTTACGGGCCTAATTCCTTAATTAGGATCAGTTTTTGCAGGCATCAGACATCACTAACCCTAGTAAACCGAAAATTCAGGGTGAATGCAGGGTTCATAGGGAGTGCAGCCTACGCTGTGCAATAAGGTTAATTTCTTGTTTCCAAAAACTCTTAGAGAGCGTAGTGTTATTGTTGAATTGACGTAGGTAAGTAGATGTATACGTTGACTGCACTATCAATTTCCCAAGGGAGAACAAGATGGATCGTCGGTCGTTACAGGTATCACCTATGCGCAGAGCTGTTTTATTATCTAATAATAAATTCTCAACGCCACTCAAACAAGCTGCTGCCATTCTTGCAGCATCAACAATCGCATTTTCACCAGGAATAACCTTCGCCGCGGACGCGGTACTCGAAGAAATCATCGTGACAGCTACCCGCCGGAACGAGAGTGTTCAGAATGTTGCTATTCCAATTACAGCTGTCACCGGTGAAATGCTGGAACGACGTTTTGCTCAGGATCTACGTGATCTAAGTAACTCGTCTCCCAATGTTCAGCTGGAGCCCGTCGGTATTTTTCAGAACTCTGCGTCATTCAGTATACGCGGCCAGGGCAGCGGTGACATTGAATCAGCAGCAGATGGCAAAGTCGGCGTGTATACCGATGGCGTTGTTTCAGCAAGAGTTTCGACAGCTCTCAGCGATATGGTTGACATCAAGGCCGTCGAAATAGTCCGTGGGCCTCAGGGTACATTATTTGGTCGAAATACCGTTGCCGGAGCAGTCTCAATACTGCACAACGAGCCTGAAATGAACAAATTCAACGGCAAAGTATCGGTACAGCTAGGTGACTTCGGCCGTCAGGATGTCAAAGGTGTCGTCAATATCCCGTTGGTCGATGACACTTTAGCCGCGCGAATCGCGTTTAAAGATACCCAGCACGACGGTTACTGGGAAAATTCTTTTAACGGCAAGGATCGTGGCGCAACTGATCGACTAACGATTCTACCCAGTTTAAAGTGGTCGCCCAACGAGAACCTTGATGTCGTTTTACGCGGCGAATGGAACGAAACGCGCGATGACAGTTATATGAGCCAGTCGGCCCACTACTGTCGAGACGACCCGTTTAATCTGTTTCTTGGCCTTCCCGTTGATAATGACCTCGTTATTACCACGCAAACTTTATTTAACTTGATTGTGCTTGGCCAGGACCCGGTGACTGCTGCGGCAGGCGCTGCGGAGATCTGCGGTAAGCCCGCCGAGAGCCAGTCAGCTAACGCCGAATATACGGCACCGGCAACGGAAGATCGTGGTCAACAATCCAACGCCGATATCTGGGGTATTACCGCGCAGGTGGATTACAACATGCCGGAACTGGGTGCGATCACCTATATCGGGAACTATCGCGAGGTTGAGGAAGACATCATCTTTGGCATCGATGCGTCTTTCCACGACCTGTTCGCGGGACAACGCATCCAGGAACATGAACAGATGTCCCATGAGATTCGATTTGCGTCCGACTTTTCTGACACTTTCGATTTTGTCGTCGGGGCTTACTACTTCGAACAGGAATATACGATGAAGCAGGAGTCATGGGGGTTACTGTTTGCACCCAACGTGGTTCTCGGACCTGCCCTAGGATTCGCCGGTGATGTCTCTTTTACAAGCCCCGTGACCCAAGGACAAGCGGGGTTTTCTAATCAGACCAACGACGCCTGGGCAGTCTTTACCCAAGGTAACTGGCACGTTAATGATCAGTTGACGTTAACTGTAGGTGGTCGCTATACGTCTGAGACCAAGGAGTTCGGCCACTGCGCAGTTGGTTCCGGCAACCCGTTAATGTCAGTCGGTGCTGGCACCAACGCCTGTAACAACGTACCTGCACACGTCGTCGATTTCACGGCCCCGCTTGTTGCGGGCACACCAACGCCACTGTACCCCTTAATACCCGCGATTGGTTTCGATTCAGCTGGTGGTGCACAAGCAGGTTGCCGCCCGGTTCTCGATCCTACCGGCGCTGCCATTACCTGCAACAATAAACTCGGTGAACTCAAGGAAACCTGGACGGACTTTACGCCTATGGCAGGGGTTACCTATCAGTTCACCGACGACATTATGGCCTTTATGACCTACGCCGAAGGATTCACTGCTGGCGGATTTAACGGTCGTGCTGGATCAATCACGACGATGGGCCCGTTTGAACCCGAAAAAGCGGATAACATCGAGATCGGTATAAAGACAAGCTGGCTCGAGGACACGCTACAAGTCAACATCAATGCTTTTTCCACGAACGTCGAGGATTTCCAAACTGCGTTTATTCGTCCCGCCCCGAACGGTGGCGGCCAGGAAACAATTCAATCCAACTTAGGTAGCCTGAAAACAAAGGGATTTGAAATTGAATTGCGGGCGCTGCCAACAGAACGCCTTACTGTGTGGGCGACACTTAGCAACCTTGATACAGAACGTGAAGGTTTCTGTACTGATCCGGATGGGCCGAGCGGTAACGATCCATTAAACGCGCCAACCCAGGGAGGGCCTTTCTCTCAGGGATTAGCTGTATGCGGGCCTCCTGAACGCATCGACGATTCTGTCGGTAACTTTGTCGGCTGGCTTGTTCCAAATGATGTTGGCGGCTTAAACCCAACCTCTCGTTCACCGGACTGGACCTATTCTGTAGGCGCCGCCTACGAGTTTAACTTAAACCAGTGGGGGAGCTTGACGGTCGCGGCAGATTGGTTTTATCAGGACGGACAACTTATCGCAGGTTCACGTGTTAGCGAACTGGAAGGCGTTCAGCAGTTTAACGGCGACTTTATCAGCCATTTCAGAGACTCTTCGGATATCTACAATGCCAGTGTCTCCTGGCGTAGTCCGACAAATCGTTATCAGGCTTCGTTTTTCATGAAGAACATTACTGACGAATTGTATCCCCAAGCCTATACCAATGTCGGCGGCCTGACAGAAATCCGCGTTCCCAATATTCGTAAGCATTGGGGCTTCGAGATGGTTGCTCGACTCGGCGATTAACTCACCTAACGTGACTGAGAACAAACGGGGGACCTTCCCCCGTTTGTTGTACTAACTAACTATGAAAAAGCGTGATCAGCGGCGTGCTCAACAGCGGGCTGCGCGCAAAGAAAAAATCCGGAAACAAAAAGCTCAGCAGAGGATACATTCAGCGGCGATTCAAACGGCTGCCACTGTAAATGTAACCCCCGAAACTGTTGCCCAGTCAATGAACGAGGCCGTCAAAAGGCATCGTGCAAATGATTTCTCAACCGCAGCTCGGATATATCGTGAGGTATTGCAGTTGCTCCCTGACCATTCTGATGCATTGAGCAGCCTTGCCATGATCGAGGCTCAAAAAAAACGACCTGCGAAGGCCATTAAACTTCTCCAACGAGCCATATCCCTGGTGGATGATAACGCAGGCTACTATATGAACCTGGGTGCAGCGTTGACTCAAACTGGCGAGATAGACGATGCCGCCGCCGCCTACATCCGTGCGATAGAACTCGCCCCCACCTACCCCGACCCCTATTACAATTTGGGTGATCTCTATCTAGAGACAGCGCGTCCAGATGCTGCTATCGCGGTCTTTGATGCGTGCATCAGAGCTAGGGGCAGGGACTTTCATGCGTTGGCCTATAAAGCGCATGCACTACGCGATGCGAACAAGTCTGACGAAGCCGGATTACTGCTTGATCGGGACTTATTTATCAAGCGTTACAAGTTCGACGTGCCACTAGGCTACGCTGATCTGGCAGAGCTGAACTCCTCTCTTGCTCATCACATTAGTACCCATGAATCTAAAGAAGCGAATGTTCGCTCAACGGTCAACGGTGATCACACAGGTGAACTACTGAACCCGCCCATGGGACCGATGCCTCAGATGAAGGATGCCATAAATGCAGCAATTGCCTGGTATATCCGGCAGTTACCGGATTTACCCGAGCACCCCTTTATCCAGCATTGCCCTGAAGCTTGGCATCTAACCGCCTGGGGCGTTGTGCTAAAAAACAAAGGTCACGAGCGCTCACACATCCACCCAAACGGCTGGTTGAGCGGCGTCTTTTATGTGCAGTTACCGGAAGTTATCGACGACCCTCGGCTTGAGCCACAAGGCTGGTTGGAATTTGGCCGCCCGACAGCAGACCTTCATATCCAGTCTCCACAGGAAACTGAAGTTTATAAACCGGAGTACGGCAGCATCATATTGTTCCCATCATATTTCTATCACGGCACTATTCCGTTTAAGAGCAGAGAGAAGCGAATCTGTATTTCTTTTGACGCTGAACCGATCTACAAATAGATCGTCTAGGTATTCCAGGGCTCTGTATTCCAGGGCTCTGTATTCTTGATCAGCATCAACGCACGATGCCCCGCACTCAGAAAATTGAAGCGCATGCTGACACTGTTAACCAGACTCACCCATCTATGACATGCAACAACCGAACCGCAATGCCGCAAGAAACCTGCCAATGACTATAAATCCCTAAATGATGGACTCTCGGATCCAACTATTCACTCGTTCGTTTGATCTTGCGCGTCGCTACCGCGCTAGTAAACTAAATAAGAATCCAAACGCTAACGTTCTTTGATTCATTCATCGTGCCCTACTCAGCATTTTGTTCAGGCTACCCAAGCACGATTAGAGCGAGTCCCCTTACCACCGAATTACGCGCGGCTTGGGAATCACTAATATTGAAGGAATATTGAAGGAATATTGAAGGAATATCGACGACTCCCCAGATTAAACCAAGCGACTTGGCTCTTTAATAGGCTAACGATGATTCTGTCTTGGGGATATAACAAGAGCCATCTAAGCTTCTCGTCACTGCACTCCCCAGATTTCGGCGTGCCCAAACTGCTGCTTCTTGATAAGTTTCAAATCGCAACTCCCTCGAGTTATAGCTCGGGTCATATGCACCAATACCAAAGTGTCGCATGACTGCCTCACCAACATCGCACTTAAATTTAGCCGCCAATTCACGGTCTTCCATTAGAGATATAGCCAGCCGCAACAATGTTTGCTGTGGACCATTCGCGTTATCTACCGCCGAATTGGCTTTTTCAAGCGCGCCGATATATTCCGACGGCTCAACACCGCAATTCTTTACATAGTTCATTGCGTATTCGTTTCCCTGCCTGGCGCCATCTAACTCTTCAAGCGTAAACCTGTACGCAAGTTCGCGGCTCGGTATTTTTTCTATTATAACTTTGGAGAACTTGATTACTGCAGCCCCATACCCGTGATTCGAAATATACTTTTGGACATCTTTTGATCCTGACAAATTAGTGCGCTGGCTCGTCATACTTTGTTGCTTGATTAAGCCCGCTCGCGACGCCCGACTCGTGCTGAGTCCTCTAACGTTGTCGAGGTTACAATCATTTCCCTTGGCAATACCGGACCACCTGTAGCTAACCTTGTAGCCCTCTGGAACCCAACCGCCCTCGGCGCACTTCACGCCAATTTTATATTGTGCCGCGGCATATCCCTGATCAGCCGCCAGCCGAAACCAGTTCACTGCTTCTTTATGATCTTCTGGAATCTCTTCGCCATCGCGATACATCACACCAAGGTTATATTGGGCTGAGGAATATCCCTGATCAGCTGCGAGCCGATACCACTTTAAAGTTTTTTTGTGGTCCTCGGGAATCCCCTGTCCATTGTCGTACGCTACACCCAGGTTATATTGCGCTTCCGCATGCCCCTGGTCGGCTGCCCGCCTAAACCACTTCATGGCTTCTTTACGATCTTCGGGTACGCCTTCGCCACTGGCGTACATCAAGCCAAGGTTACTCTGGGCGTCTGCTAATCCTTGATCAGCAGCTAGCCGAAACCACTTCACGGCTTCTTTACGGTCTTTCGGAACCCCTTCGCCACTGATATACATTAGGCCAAGGTTGCTTTGCGCTGCGGCTAATCCTTGATCAGCAGCCAACCGAAACAACTTCACGGCTCTATAATGATCCTGGGGAACCCCTTTACCGTTGCTGTACTTTACGCCAACGTTATTTTGAGCTTCGGCAACGCTCTGGTTCATTTCATTTTCTCCCGATTTAAATCAAATTTTTCAGGTACGGCATGGCTTTCGACCAAACGGTTATTGGCTGAAATAAAATGCCGTACTCACGCCAAGCATTAGCTATTTTTAGTAGCACCTTAGAAGGAATCGCCCCGATAAGCAGAGCAATGGTGACCCATGAAATGGTGATTCACGGAAACCTAGACGACCCTCAATCAAAGCGAGCAACTATGGGTAATGACAGTTCCAGGCTCTAAATGTTTCGCGTAGCACCGTGAGGAACATTCCTTGCCAGCGGCGCCATATTCGCCTCCAACCACTTTATTTTAGCAATACGCATTGGCATGGCATCAGCGGTCGAATCAACGCAACCCGCATCGAACTCTTCAATCCATTGGAAGTTCATGCCTCTTTCCCAGCAGAATTCCATTTCAGCGGTAGCTTGTGTGCCGCTATAAGTGGAGCAACCCGTAGTAAGCGCGATTAGCAGTAATGCCAGAGTAGTCTTGTACATGTTGTTCATCCTTTTGCATGATTGGTTTATGGAAAAAGAGTTTAGGGGGGTGTTGTAAACAGGAATTAATGTAGATGTGCACTAATGTAACGGAACGTGACCGAACAGAAATACTCAACCACGACCTGATGGACTCGTATTTACACGCAATACGAGGTTAAAGAAGCAGATCTGCGGCAGCTATAAATTTAATATTTAGTTGATATCAAAAGGAAGCAGAACAAAAATTATTTCGGGGGAGAGTCGGTGTTAGTAACACGCTATCGCTTTTGTACCTCTGACAGATGGGCAGCATGCAAAAACAAGTCATGAGCGATCGTTAACACTACGGCGACAAACTCAGAAAGAGACCAGTGCCGCCAGCGCCATCTGCAGCACAACAGGTATTCCCATCGCTAGATCAGGCTCCCCGGTATCGTAAAGACACGTAATGATGGCGGTATAAATAAAGGCCATCAACACACCCAGACCAAACAAACAAAGCCGCACGGCCCGATAGGCTGACAAGTGACGCATCACGGCGAACAATACGCTTGAACAGAACAGACCGGCGTTGATCGCTTGTCGTCAATTAACGCTGCGGACCCAGAAAATGGCAAACAGGGTGACTTCAAGGTCCTAGTTATTCGAAGCCGCTAAAAATAGTGTCAGTACCCACGAGCCACTTCTATCAGCACATGCCACCACCACGTTAGGTGATCGCGTTGATATCCTTAACAATTTGGCCAAGTGACTCTTTGTCCGCTTCGTCAACGATGGGAATACTGACCTCAATACGATCTATCAGACCAGCGTATCTCTGCTCTATTGTCTTGGCGAGTTCGTCATAACGCGCAACAACAACAAATTCATCTAGCAGGTTGTCGTCAATCATCGCAGCCATTTGATCCCAAGCCTGCCGTTTACTGGCTGAAGCAAGATCAGCACAGAGTTCTTCAACGCCATAAAGGTTGAATGCGCGAGCATAAGCTGGCGTAGAAAAGTAAAAAGCCAGTCGCTGCCTTGCGATCTCTTTGCGTTGTAACAGCGTTTCTTCATCTCGCGCGGTCGCGATCAGTGGTTTCAAACATATCTCAAAGCCCGCTTGCCGCGCCGCTACTGCCGGGGTTACGATTTCCTTGATGTAACGCGGTGAGCAAACAGGGTGCAGACGAAGGCCATCTGCGACTTCTGTCGCGACCCGGCACATGTAGGGATTCACAGCAGCGACGTGTACAGGAATGTTCGGCTGGTCTATCGGTTCGGGAGTGAAAAGGGGTACGGACAGGTTTAGCCGGTAATGATCCGACTCGAAGTCAAGCTTCGACTGTGTCTGCCAACTGCGCCAGATGGCCCGCACCGCATTAACGTAATCACGCATCCAGGGTCCGGCAGCATGCCAGTCCATCCCATATCGCCGCATAATGTGGCCGCGCACCTGCGAACCGAGTCCCAATTCGAACCGCCCATTAGATATTTTTTGTAACGTCCAAGCAGCCTGGGCGATCACAAAAGGACTGCGCGCAAACGCTATCGCAACAGACGTGCCAATGTTCACTCGACGAGTGGCGAGTGCGGCCATAGTGAGAACCTGAAAAGGGTCGTCCTTGGTTTCTTCCATGAGCAACGTCTGATAACCAAGAGACTCTGTGGTAGCAGCATCAGTGGCAACTTCATGCAGGTTTAGACTGTCATCCGGTGCTCTAAGACCAGGGTCCAGCTTACCAAGGGGCAATAATGTTTCAGCTTTCATGTCACGAAGCCTTGGTTGGATTAATAGTGTGGTACAACATACCACCGTTCACGTGACTAGTTATTGGGCAAGAAGGTCCTGTTCAACCCAACGTAACCGGTCTTGGCCAAAATTCATTACCTCACCGATAAAAAACGTTGGGGCGCCAAAAGCACCTCTCTCCCGCTTCCTCGGTATTCAGCTTCAAAAGGTTTTTCACTTCATCTGTCGTGATGGCTTCAGGATAACGCGACGCATCAAGTCCCGCTTCCGTCAGCAACTCGCCCATCACATTGATCTCTGACAGATTCAACCCGTGAATGAACATTGCCGGGTAAACAACGTCCATTAACGCCGCCAAGACGCCTTTCCGCTCCGCGAGTCCCGCTCCGCGAGTGCCGCTGCCCGACTAGCCGGGAGTATGTTAACTAGGCCATGGGGGTTCATCCTCAGCGTAACCCCGTATTCAATCGCGTATCGCTGAAGATCTGCCACTATCCACTTCGCTTTGTTTGGCACCATTACCGGGGACTGATTGCCAACAATGTCATGCAGACCAATAGTAAACATTGGCCGACACCTGAGCTCGCAGCCAGTACGGGCGACCAGCGACGGGAGCTGTGTCCAAGCCAGATAACTGGGCGGACTCATAAAGTCGAAAAATAATTCCAGAACTTTGGGCACCGTTTACTCCTCAGACGTTACCAGGGTTCAAGCCAGGGCCGAAGCGTGGTTTCGCTAAGCCAGGCGCTCCGAGGCTGACAATGGATATTCCAGTAGGTTTCGGCAATATCATCCGGATTAAGGACCCCGTCAACGGGGCGATTCTCGAAGGTTTCTGGAGAGACGCTGCGAATCAACGGCGTATCAATTGGCCCGTCAATGATGATGCGAGCAACATGGATATTTTTTAGAAAGAGTTCGCGTGCCATACTTTCAGCCAAAGCGCGCTCGCGTGTTTAGAACTGGCAAATGGGCTAGACGCGCTTTACCCCGCAGCGTCGACGTTGCACCGGTAAACAAAATAGTCCCTCTGCCCCGATCATTCATCCGCTTGGCCACCTCGCGGCCCATTAGGAACGCTCCTAAGGTATTGATCCGCCAGACTCTCTCATAATCTTCCGTCGGAAAATCTAGAATACTGTGAGCGACGCCAACTGCAGCGTTGTAGCAAGCAACCTCTATGGGAACAACTATAGGAACAACGGTGGGCTCAATCTCGTCGATCAGCGCCACTATCTGCGCTTCGTCAGTCGCGTCACAGCTGTAACCAACCGCCAACCCGCCGTCATTTTCAATTTGGTCGACTAAATTTGGTCGACTAAGGCATCAAGCCGATCACCTTTCCGACGAGCCATACAGGCTACGAAGCCTTCCCTGGCAAAGCGTCTGGCGATTGCGCCACCGGTTGCCACGCCCGCACCGACCACCAGTGCGACTTTCGGTTGTTTCGACATATGATCTCTTGGCCCGGTTTCGTTAACACGGTTATGGCTTGGGTATTTTCAAGTCCTATAGATGACTTGAAGTTTGAGGAAAAACCCGCGGCGCGGCACTTCGTTTCATTATTGACCCCCAAATAATGCGCTTGGGCCTGCAATGGCGTTCCAGGAAAACCTAACAATCTTCTTGTGTTGTTACCTTGCGACAGCGTTCCCTTAGACACCCGGTCTTGGGACATCCGCTCGCCAGAGTATTAGACGCTCTATACTAGAATGCTAACCTTCAACGACCTGTATGCCGCCCCAAAACGCGACCCGACCTTCAATCTGTTTCGCCTTTTCCTTGGCCGTTGCATAGCACCAAGCGGCGCCTGAATTCTTATCGCCGTTAACGGTAACATCATAATAGTTGGCAACCCCCTTCCAAGGGCAGCTACTCGATTTACCGTTTTCGGAAAAGTACTCGCCGACAAGGGAATCCCTTGGAAAATAATGATTCCCTTCCAACACCACGGTCTCGTGCGATTCGGCGATCACTTCGCCATTCCAAATAGCTTTCATCATACGTCTCCATAATTATGTAAAAATGGTTCAGGCCAGAGCCTTCCAATACCGCCAGGGGTAATCCCCGTCGTTCGCTGCCAGCGCTTGAATACCATGATGGGAAAAATAGCTTTTCGACACTCGCTGCGCTTTTATCAGCAACCCCCTTACTTGATGCCCTCTTGCATCGTCGAACACTGCTGCCATTAACTTCTCACCCACACCCTGCCCCTGAATCAACGGGAGCACGTAAAGCCCATGGAAGAGTCCCCCTTGGCCGGTCGGTGAAACCTGTGAGGTGGTCGTATCCCAAGCCGCGACGCCTACTACCTCTCCCCTGAAGGTTGCCACCAGCACCTCTAGAAACATCAGATCAGCTTGGTCGTATCGTAGAACCGGCACGGCGAGCCTTTTAAGCCGCTTGGCCATCGGCCAGTTCATCACCGCCAGGCCGATTAGACTATTTATTTTTGGTAGATCCGAAGCGGTCGCGCTTCTTATTTGGATGGCACTTATCAACAGAGTTTTTTTCATAGTCGATGATACGCAAGCAACGATCTTTTAGACCACTATCCCATTAGGCAACCTAGAGGAGCCAAGCGGCCAGCAAGTGAAGGGACACGACGACTGTTGATACTCCAAGACGCATCGCGGCGTAGTATTTTGGTTGTTTCACAAAAACTGACAGTTGCCGCTCGCCGACAAGCAATAAAAAATAAAGCAGCGCCAAGACAAACAACCCCACCGAGTGCTCTACGAACACGGCAGCAACTGCTATCAACACGACAAGGTTACTGAACAGGATGACGAAGGTAAGCTGCACCAAGCTTTGGGAGCGAACCAGCAACGCCGTTGACCACCAATTCCCGGCAAGAAACGCCAGTATTGCCAAGGAATATATTTTGAATACCAATAACGAAGGCCAAACTAACGCCAACAGAAAAGGCAATATACCCAAAAACCCAAGCGAAACGACAAGCAGAGGCATCGTCGTTACCAGCCCGCCTGACATTTCGGATACTGATAGCGATGACGTTGGATCATTTTCTGGCACCGAATTATGGCTGTACAAATTATGGCAGTACAAATTATGGCAGTAAAACGGAAACATGCAGCCTTAACCTTCCGCAACCGCATTCCAGAGGGCAGCTCCCGACGCTTATTTTTGTTGCAGAGTGTTCCTGCTTTTTCCAACATGCTAATTTTCCTTGCGCTCAAAAGAATATACGAGCAACACGCGAAATAGATCCAATTCGAAACACCCACCGTAAGTTTGTCATGACCGAAAAAGATACAACGAAAAAACACCTGCTCATTACCGGCAGTACGATCGGCGTTGCCCTTGCTGAAGCGTTTGCCGCTGATGATCAGGTTGCATCGGTCACGCTAACTTGGCGATCTCACCGCCCCGTGGTCAGCTCCCCCAAAATCACGACCAAACAGCTGGACCTCACTGATGAAGCCGCCGTCAGCAGCACATTTAAGCATCTAGAACGACTAGATGGCGTCATCAATGCAGTGGGTTTTCTCCATGGGCATGGACTGCAACCCGAAAAATCGATAAGCCGAGCCAGTTCCGCCACCTTTTTCAAAAACATGGAGGCCAACACCCTGCCAACGATGTTGTTGGCCAAACATTCACGCCACTTACTCAAGGGCAGCCCCGCAGCATTTTTCACAAGCATTTCCGCAAAGGTAGGTTCCATAGAAGACAACCGCCTTGGGGGCTGGTACAGCTATCGAGCGTCAAAAGCAGCCCTCAACATGATACTGAAGACCCTGTCTCTTGAATGGAGCTTTGCCCTACCTAAATGTCCGGTTGCAGCATTGCATCCGGGTACCGTCGTCAGTCGTCTTTCCGAGCCCTTCACGAAACATGGCCATCGGCAGATTTTTAGTCCGGAGGAAAGCGCCTCACATCTTAAAAAAATTCTGGATAACCTGACGCCGCAACAAACGGGTCGTTTCTGGTCCTGGGACGGCACTGAAATCCCTTGGTAACCCTATGAACCTGCCCCCTTTTGCTTCAATAACGACCGTCCGATTAATTCTTGGCGATCAGTTAAACCACCAGCACTCATGGTATGACGAAACGCGCGAAGACGTCTTGTACGTGTTCGCTGAGTTGTTCGAAGAGGTCGGTTATGTCAAACACCATGTCCAGAAAATCTGCGCCTTTTTCCTCGCCATGCAACGATTCTCCGAAGCGCTTGCAGGCAAGGGACACAAAGTACTGCACCTGACGCTAGACGATACTCAGTCAGTTAAGGGTGCCGATCAGCTTTTGACCGTGTTGGCTGACTTTTACGGTGCGAATCAGGTGCATTACCAGCGACCCGATGAGTACAGACTGGTCGCACAGCTCAGGGCCCTAGACCTTCCTCGCGTGATCATTACAGAATATGACACAGAGCACTTTTTTCTGCCTTTCGAGGAGTTACCAGGCCATTTCCAAGCCGGAAAGGCACACCGAATGGAGCCTTTCTACCGCAAGCTGCGCAAAAAGTTAGACATTCTTATGGATCACGATTCACCGCTCGGTGGAAAATGGAATTACGACGCTACTAATCGGCGTAAGTTAAAACCAGGTGACCTGCCTCTGATACCCACTCCTTTAATCTTCGATAACCATGTCGGGGACATCCTGCAGCGATTGAATCGGCATCAGGTTAGCTTTATAGGCGTCTCTAAGGACACCCTGGCGTTACCAGCAGACCGAGAGCAGTCTCTGGCGCTACTCGAGTATTTTTGTGAATTCGCCTTGACCAAATTTGGCGATTTTCAAGACGCTATGACTCATAAATCCGACAAATCATGGTCGCTATTCCATTCCCGTCTCTCTTTTTCAATCAACATCAAGCTGCTGCACCCAAAAGAAGTCATCGATGCCGTTGTCAATGCCTTCCATAGCAACCCTGACATCGATATCACTCAGGTGGAGGGTTTCGTTCGACAGATTCTAGGGTGGCGCGAGTTTGTTCGAGGCATCTACTGGGCAAACATGCCCAACTATGCAGAAATGAATGCGCTTAATGGCACCCGTCCCTTACCGGGGTACTTTTGGACCGGAGACACCCATATGAACTGTGTTTCGCAAGCCGTCCACCAGTCCCTGGAACACGGCTACGCTCATCACATTCAACGGCTAATGGTCACTGGCGTTTTCGGGCTTATTACAGGCATCAACCCGGACGAACTAGACCAATGGTACCTTGGCATCTACAGCGACGCGATTGAATGGGTCGAGTTACCCAACACCCGTGGCATGAGTCAGTTTGCTGATGGCGGCATCGTGGCCAGCAAACCCTATGCCGCCAGTGGCAACTACATCAATAAAATGAGTGATTACTGCAAGGACTGCCAATATAACGTTAAAGAGAAGACAACAGCCCAATCATGCCCTTTTAACGCCCTGTATTGGGACTTTATGATTCGCCATCGACAGAAGTTTGAACGCAACCCAAGGGTTAACGTGGTCTATAGGAACTGGGACAGATTTGACGAGGACACGAAACGCCTTACCCGAGGAAGAGCCAGAGACTACCTCATCAATATTGAACAGCTGTAGCAACCGATCCGGCACTAAACCTCGCGAAATCACCTGAAGGCTTTTTCGAGTAAGCCCTCGCTTAGCTCACTACCGTGACATTAACGGCTATGGCATTAACGGCTATGGCGTTAACGGCCTAATGCCAACTTAGGATGCCGCTTTAGCGATAGCAGTTTATGACCTCATCAAAACACGTCGCTGTCAGCCGTTTCTAACAACGATGTAGCAAGCGCTTCAGCTACTTTTATGCCGTCTATCCCTGCAGACAGAATTCCACCGGCATACCCAGCACCTTCACCAGCAGGGTATAAGCCTTTCATACACAGGTTTTGAAAATCCGAACCGCGTTTAATACAAATGGGCGAAGACGTGCGCGTCTCAACGCCCGTGAGTAATGCCTCAGGCATCGCAAAGCCTTTTATTTTTCGGTCGAACACCAGAATAGCCTCGCGTATCGCGTCAATAGCGAATTTAGGCAGCGCCTCAGACAAATCACCTAGTTTAATGCCCGGTTTGTATGAGGGTTGGGCTGACGCCAGAGCCGTGGAAGGCTCATCAGCAAGAAAATCTCCAACCAGTTGCGCTGGCGCGCTGTAATCACTGCCGCCCAATTCGTAGGCTAGTTTTTCGAGCTTTCGTTGAAGATCAACCCCTGCCAGCACATGCCCTGGATAATCGGTCTCGGGATTGATACCAACAACAATGGCCGAGTTCGCGTTACGTTCATTTCGCGAGTATTGCGACATACCATTGGTCACGACATGACCCTCTTCAGAGGTCGCAGCAACGACCGTCCCACCCGGGCACATGCAAAAGCTATAGACACTTCTACCATTGGCACAGTGGTGAACTAACTTATAATCCGCGGCCCCCAGCATCGCGTGTCCAGCATTTTCGCCGAATCGGGCGCTATCGATAACAGACTGGGGGTGTTCAATACGAAAACCAATCGAGAAAGGTTTCGGTTCAATGTATACACCCTGCTCCAGCAACATCGAAAAAGTATCACGTGCACTGTGCCCCATCGCCATCACTATGTGGCGGCTGTTCAATACGGTACCGTCGGCCAAGCAGACTCCTGTCACCTGGCGCAGCGCGTTTTCGTTTGCTCCCTCAGAGGTTGCTCCCTCAGAGGTTGATGCACCGCGACGATTCGGTACTAAATCCACAAAGGGTTCATGGCGCAAGTGCACCACCTTCGAATCGAACTGAATCTCACCACCAAGGCGAATTATTTCAGCACGCATCCGTTCCACCATTGTCACCAGCTTGAATGTACCGATGTGGGGCTTACTCAAAAAAAGAATCTCTGGTGGCGCGCCTGCTTTCACGAATTCATCAAGCACCTTGCGACCCAGATGTCGCTTATCTTTTACTTGGCTGTAAAGCTTTCCATCAGAGAATGTCCCAGCACCACCCTCACCGAATTGAACATTGGACTCGGTGTTTAGCTGACCTTTACGCCAGAAGCCCCAAGTATCTTTTGTTCGTCGCCTGACATTTGAGCCCCGCTCCAGAACGATGGGCCGCAGCCCCATCTGCGCCAACAATAGCGCTGACAATATGCCGCACGGTCCAAATCCAACAACAATAGGCCGTTCCTGCGTCTCGTTCGGAAATACGCTATCCGCCATCGTCACAAACTGATATTGAGTATCGGGCGCGGGTCTGCAGGCTGCGCTTTCTCTGCCCAACAAATCCTTTTCTAACTCGGCACCGACTTGAACATTAATCTGATAGATTAGCTGTATATCAGCCTTGTTTCGTGCGTCGTAGCTTCGTTTGAACACGGTGAAATTGACAACCTCTCGAGGATTAATTTCCAAGCGGCGGCAAATGACATCAAGCAGCACCGGGTCTGCATGGTTTAGGGGTAATTTGATATTGTCTAAACGAAGCATTTGATTCTAGGAAGCTCGGGGAGCCAATATTTTAACACGGCGAAGCGGCATTCAAGCCACCTAATTCAAGCCATCTCATTCAAGCCATCCCATCGAACCTTCGGCGGTATCACGAGATTGATCGCCAGAGGTTATTTAGCGAGAGCAGGCACATCGATTCATAAAAAGTGTTACGGATGAATGAAGCGAGTCACTGACACATGGATGTGCTCAAACGAAAAGGCCCGCGGCGTGGCCCGATGCCCAAGCCCACTGGAAGTTAAACCCCCCAAGGTGTCCACCGACATCAAGGACTTCACCGATAAAAAACAGGCCCGGTTGCTTGCTGGTTTCCATTGTTTTGGAGCTAATACCGTTAGTATCTACACCTCCCAACGTTACCTCGGCCGTACGATAACCCTCTGTAGCAGATGGCTTTAATGGCCATCGATTTAATTCGTTACCAATTTGACACAGTGCAGTGTCGCTGAATTCGGCCAGCGACAAGTGGTCTGACGAGGCCCACAGCAGTGATGCCAGTTCTTTCACTACTGATCGGGGCAACTTTTGGGTTAATACTGTGCGCAGAAGACTTGCGCCGTGATTAGCCTTCATATCGACAAGCCAATCTGCCGCAAAAGTCCCCGGCAACAGGTCAACGTGGATTTCGTCACCTGGATGCCAATAATTAGAGATCTGCAAAACCACCGGGCCACTTACACCGCGGTGAGTAAATAGCATGCTTTCGGTAAAAGATTGGCCATTGCAGCTAAGCTCAACTTCAAGAGAAGTCCCAGCTAGCCGATCGCAAACAACTTTAAGCGTATCGGTAAACATTAGGGGCACAAGCCCTGCCGTTTGCGGTAGAACCTGCAGACCAAACTGTTCTGCAATGTCATAACCGATACCACTGCCGCCCAACGTTGGAATAGACAAGGCTCCCGTTGCAACGACCAGCGACCTGCAGGTCATTGAAACCGCCGTTGAGTCGCCGTGTTTTCGAGATTGTTCCAGTCGAAGTGAGAACCTTGCGTCGGATTCACCTGTTAGTACTGCAATTTTATTTACTTCTACATGGGTTTCCGTGACCACACCCGAACGGGCGCATTCATCCAGTAACATTTCCAGAATATCTCCGGCGGAACGAACGCAAAATAACTGACCGTGTTTTCGTTCCTCGTACTCTATATTGTGCTGTTCGACCATGGCGATAAAATGCCA
>Ga0115564_10001629_pt1 | contig 20309 bp, 20 predicted proteins | sample COGITO_mtgs_1105_7_FD_88680 | JGI IMG/M metagenome (GOLD analysis project Ga0115564, IMG submission 88680) | Pelagic marine microbial communities from North Sea - COGITO_mtgs_110523 | ecosystem: Environmental > Aquatic > Marine > Epipelagic | place: Germany:Helgoland, sampling site Kabeltonne...
AAAAAAGTATATGGCTATGGCGCTTCAACTAAAGGAAATGTGTTACTTCAATTTTGTGAATTCACATCGTTAGAGATACCTTTCATTGCAGAGGTTAATCAAGAGAAGTTTGGAAAATATACTCCGGGCACTCATATTAAAATTATTTCTGAAGAGGAAGCAAAAATGAATAAGCCAGATTACTTTCTTGTTCTTCCTTGGCACTTTAAAGACAACATACTTAGTAGAGAAAAAGAATATTTAAAAACTGGCGTGAAATTTATTTTCCCATTGCCTGAAATTGAAATTATTTAATGAAATCAGCTATAATTTTTGGAGCATCTGGTCAAGACGGTTATTTATTAAATAATATTTTAATAAACAACAAAGTAACAACCCATTTGGTTTCAAGAAATAATTCTCCTATAAAAGGTGACGTATCTAATTATGATTTTGTTTCTAATTTGATAAATAGTATAAAGCCGGATTATATTTTTCATTTTGCCGCTACTTCAAATGTATCTCATGAATTTTTATTTGAAAACCACTCAAGTATTTCTTTAGGGACTATAAATATTTTAGAAAGTGTAAAAACGTATTCAAAAGGGTCTAAAGTTTTTATAGCAGGAAGCGCTGAACAGTTTGAAAATAATGGAGAGCCAATCAATGAATTTACTCCATTTAAAGCCAACAGTACATATTCAGCTGAAAGAATATACGCTACTCATATATCTAGATATTTTAGGGAAAAACACAATGTTCAGGTCTATTTAGGTTTTTTCTTTCATCACGATAGTCCTTTTAGATCCAATAATCATTTAAATCAGAGAATAATAAATTTCGTAAAAGATTTATCTGTAGAGTCCAAGATTAAATTCAGAATAGGGGATTATAATATTCAAAAAGAGTTTAATTATTCTGGAGATTTTATGGAAGCCGTTTGGCTTCTTATTAATCAAAATAGCATATATGAAGTAGTTATAGGATCTGGAAAGCCTTATCCTATTTCAGATTGGTTAGAGTTAGCTTTTGCCAAAAGCAATCTTGATTGGAGAGATTGGATAGAAGTTGATAAAGAATTTCAAAAACCATACGAAAAACTGTTTTCTGACCCATCTTTGATGAAATCTCTAGGTTGGGAGCCTAAAACAGGTGTGGGTGAATTGTTAAATTTAATGTACTAATTATGGTTGTTATTTGTGAGCCAAGTTTTAAATCTTTTAGTCATGAAAAAATAAATGAAGGATTTATTTATGTAATAAATAAGTTACATACTGATGATATTTTATTCTTAGCTCACAAAACTCATTGGGCTGTTTTAAAAAAATCATTGATAAAAAATAAAGTTGATATATCAAGGATCAATTTTGTAAATATTAGCGTTAGTACTAACGGCAGTTTTAATTTATTATATATCTTAAAAAACATATTTAAGTTAAAAAGAATAAGTAAAAAATTTAAAGTTGAGAAGATTATATATTTATCTTCTTCGAAAGGCTTATTATTTTGTTTAAAGAATATTTTACCTCTTAATATTAAGAAGTATTTTGTTTTACATGCAGAATTAGAGGAGTTAAGAGATGAAATAAAATTGGATGAGCAGTTAATAGAAATGCCCATTCAATCTAATATTCAAAAGCTAAAAAAAATTAATCTCAAAATTTTTAAAAACAAATTTAATTTAATTTCAAAACGTTTAGATCCATTTCAGAATTTTATTAATAAACACGCAATTAAAGATTTAATTGAACAAAAGCATGACAGTAGCTTTAATTATTTAGTAATTTCTGAACATATTTATATAAATCTTAAGAATAAGATTGATTTAAAAAATCTAAATATTAGTTATGTTGATTACCCTCAGTTAAGCTATGATATATTAAATAAAACGAATAATAAGTACCCAAAATTTGCAATATTTGGATACGGTGATTCGAAAATGCTTTATAATCTAAATTTAATTTTGGAAAGGTTGAATATTAAAAGTCCCTTTGAAATTAGAATTATTGGGATGGATAATCGAGCGACTAGTACATTTCCTTGGATCACATTTCCTTCTAATGGACAAACTTTGTCTCGAACAGAAATGGAGAGCCTTTTAGAGGATATTGATTTCAATTTAATTTTATACACAAAACACAGATATAGTTTGTCTTGTAGCGCTTCAATAATTGAAGCAATATCATATGAACAACCAATAATTCATTTAGAAAACCCATGTATTTCATATTATAACAAGAATGAAAGCATAGGTTATGAGTGTCCAGATTTATTTTTTATGGCAAATAAAATCAAACAGATTGTTTTAAATTATAATGAAGAATTAAATGCTATAAATGAATTTAAAAAAAATATTAAAAAAACTAAGGAATATTTAAATCCAGATAAAAATTTACAAAGATTCAGACAAGTTCTAATTTAAAAAATATCATTATAATTTTAAAATTAACCATCAAATAGCGGAGAGTATTAAGCTCTAGAAATTTGCATTAAAAAACAATAATTAAACAAAAAATGGCTTTAAAGAAAATTTTACACTTTGCAAGTTTCATAGGAAATATTGGAGATAATGCAAATCATAATGGTTTATATAAAACTTTATTTAGCAAATTAGAGGGCATTGATTTCAATATTACTAAAGAAGAAATTAGGGAATACTTTTGGAACCATAAAAATTTTGACGATAAATTAATTAATTTATTTAATCAATTTGATTTAGTAATAATTGGAGGAGGTAATTTTTTTGAGCTTTGGGTTGAAAATTCAAGAACAGGAACAAGTATTGATATTCCAATAGAGTTTTTAAAAAAAATTAATCCTCCTATTCTTTTTTTTTCTTTGGGATTTGATATTCATCAAGGTTACTCCTCAGAGAATAAATTGAAATTTTCAAAGTTTTTAGATTTTTTAATAAGTAAAAAAAAATATTTAGTATCATTCAGAAATGATGGAGCATTAGATAATTTGAACTTACTTTATGGAAGTAGGTATAACTCTAGTATTAAAATAATTCCTGATAGTGGCATAGTTCTAAATCTTGAAGATTTAAATCAAAATCCTAATTCATGGATTAGAAAAAATACATTAGGTATTAATTTAGCTGGCGATATGATAAATCTCAGATATAATGATAATTATGATAAGGCATTAAGGGTTTATTCGGAGTTTTTAAAATGGATAATTGAAAAGTATGATTATAATATTATTTTTTTCCCTCATATCTATAGTGATTATAAGATCACTTTTGATGTATTAAATCTACTCCCAGATTCATTTAAAAGAAAAAAAATTCAAATAGCTCCATTAGCTAGTGATAATGATGGAATGAAAGAAATATTTTCACTCTACAATCAATGTAAAATTATAGTTGCTAACAGGTTTCATTCAAACTTGTGCTCAATCGCCCTAGGGAAACCAACTATTGGTATTATTAATTACCCCCAGATTGAGAATTTTTACAAAGAAATAGGGCTAAGTCATTACAATGTTAAAATAAATGAAAATAACGCATTGGAGAATATCAAATCAATTTTTTCTGAAGTTAATTATAATCAAGAAAGTGTTGTTGAAGAAGTAATCTCTGTTAGAGATCAAGTTAGGGAAATTTACACCAACAGTATGATCGATATCACTGATTGGATTCAAAAAAAATTACAATGAAAATATTAATTTATTCTCCAAATTCAGTCTTGATTGAACACTCGTTTGCTGAGAGTGTTTTAGTCAAAGAACTAATAAATAGTGGTCATCAGGTACATAGAATTTTTTGTGATGGAGTATTTAATAATTTTTGCACATCAATGGAGGCCTTCGGGTTATCACCAGAATCAAGTGTTAAAAGAAGAAATGAGATTTGTATAAAATGCAAATTAATTTCTAAAAGTCATAAAAATATTTCTGGAGTTTACAATTATGATACCAAAGATTTTTTTTTAGAAAAAGATAAAATTAAAATTGATGAATACATAGATAGCTTAGAATTTGAAACTTTCCAATTTGAGGATGATAATTTTCTCACAAAAGATTTCAAAAAAAAGGCTCTATATGAGACTATTTTAAAGTATAAAATTGATAAAGTCTCTTTAAATGAAGAATCTTTTAAGTATTATAAATTAAAACTTAAATCTTCTTTATATAGTTTTTTTATTGGCAAAAATTTTAAATCTTTTATAAAAACTGATATTCTTATCATTTACAGCCCTCAATATGAGATTAACAATTTTTTTTATGAGGGATATAAAAATAAAAGTTTAAAAACTTATTTTATTGAGGGTTCTGAAAATTTACACTATCATTATGTTGGTTTAAGAATTTGGGATTGGGATGTTAACAAGCTCGTAAGTCCTGTAAAACAGAAATGGGATCTTATTAAAAATAAGACAATTCCACTGAATCAAGATTTTCTTGTAAAAAAACATATTGAACAATTATATAAATCAAAAAGTTTCCGTGTTTTTTCTTCAAGTAAAAAAGGGGAAGTTAAATTTAGAACTAATTTTAATGTAACAAGATATAAGAAAACTTATTTGTTATGCTTAAGTAGTTCAGATGAAGCTTTCGCAGCATACACAATAGATGCTTTTCCCGAGAAAAAATTTAAAAGCAATGTTTTTAAAAATCAATTAGAATGGCTTGATTTTACTTTAGATTATTTTTCAAAAAACCCAGATTTCGGATTAATAGTTAGAATACATCCTCGAGAAACATTTGAAAGGAACGGTGTTTCTAAATCACAACATTTCATAAAAATTGTTAATAAGTTAAAATCAAATCATTTACCAGATAATATTTACATAAATTATCCTAGTGATAATATTTCAGTTTATGACCTATTTGATATAATTGATGTTACACTTGTAAGTTGGTCTTTAACTGCAATTGAATCATTATTAAATTCTAAACCAGTAATTGTTTATGATAATAATTTAACTAACTATCCTGATGAAATAATATGTGCTGGAAACTCTATTAATGAATACGAGTTAAATTTAGAAAAGTCTAAATGCTCAAAATATATGTTAGATATAAATCTTAAAGAGTTAGGGTTTAATTGGCTTAAGGTTAATTTTTATTTTAATAATTTGTATTTTAATTCGAAAGGAGCCAGCATATATCTATTGCTTTTTCTCCTTAGGTTTTCTAGAAAAGTTAATAATAAACTTTTATTGAATTTTATTATAGGAATATTTTTAAAATTTGTCAAACTTGATAAGTTTTCTAAAAAAAGATTCAACAATCTAATAAGACTTAAATCATTTGACCTTTTAAGTTAGGTTTAATCTAAAATTAAAATTGATAATGGAATTTCATATAATTATTCCTGCAAGGGCAAATTCAAAAAGATTACCTGGAAAAAATATTAAGCTTTTATCAGGAAAGCCACTTATTCAACACTCTATTGAGTTTGCTCTAGAAATTTCAAAAAAAAATAACATTTGGGTAAACTCCGATGATTTAAATATTATAGAAATTGCCAAAAGTCTCGGTGTACAAACATTAATTAGGCCAGATAAATTATCTTCAGACTTTACCACAACTGCTGAGGTGCTTGAGCATCACGCTTCCCATTTAATAAAAAAAGTAAATTGTGATGCTATAATATTACTACAGCCCACTAATCCATTTCGAAACATAAATTTTGTGAATGAAGCTATTCGCATTTTTCAAGATTCTGGTAGAGAAAGCTTAGCAACTTTCTCTAGCTCAAACAGAAAATTAGGTAAAATTGTAAATAATATTTTTGAACCAATTAATTATTCTTTTGGGCAAAGATCTCAAGATTTAGATAGCTCATATTATGAAAATGGACTATTATACATAACAAAAACAAAAGCAATTTTAAGAGGAGAAATATTAACAGAGGACGTTTATCCATTAATTTGTGATAATTTAGAGTCAAGTGTTGATATAGACACTATTGAAGATTTTCTATACGCTGAAGCTATTCTAAATGTTAAAAATAATTTATGAGTAAATCAATTTTAATTCAAGATCGCAAGATAGGTCTTGATTATCCTCCACTAGTTATAGTTGAAATAGGTATTAACCATGAAGGATCATTAGAAACAGCTTTTCAGATGGTTGATGCGGCTTGGAAATCAGGCGCCGAAGTAATTAAACATCAAACTCATGTAATTGAAGACGAAATGAGTAAGGATGCACTCAAAGTAATACCTGGAAACTCAAATATTTCTATCTATGAGATAATGAAAAAATGTGCTCTTAATGAAGAAGATGAAATTAAACTAAAAGAGTATGTAGAATCTAAAGGTATGATATTTATTAGCACACCATTTTCTAGATCTGCAGCTGATCGACTTGAGAGAATGAACGTTTCAGCATATAAAATTGGATCGGGGGAATGTAATAATCATCCATTAATTAGACATATAGCATCATTTGGTAAGCCAATGATAGTTAGTACAGGAATGAATGATATTAAATCAGTTGAGAAAACAGTAAATATTTTAGAAAGCTTTAATATTGAATTCGCTTTATTACACACTACCAACTTATATCCAACTCCTTCTCATTTAGTTAGATTAGGAGCAATGGAGGAGTTGATGAAAAAATTTCCAGATCTTGTAATCGGATTATCGGATCACACTACTAGTAATCTTGCTTGTTTTGGTGCTGTTGCATTAGGAGCCTCGATATTAGAGAGACATTTTACAGACAAAATGGACAGACCAGGTCCGGATATTATAAACTCAATGGATCCTGTATCACTAAAAGAGTTAATTATAGGTTCTGAAGAAATTGCTAAAATGAGAGGAGGCAGAAAAGAGGCCGCTAAAGAGGAAAAAATCACCATGGATTTTGCTTTTGCAACAGTCGTCTGTATAAAAAAAATAAAAAAAGGAGATGAGTTTTCAAAAGAAAATGTCTGGGTTAAGAGACCTGGGACTGGACAAATACCTGCAGAGGATTTTGATGATATTATTGGGAAGGAAGCAAAAAATGATATTGCTATTGATTCTCATTTAAAATGGGAAGATATAAAAGAATGAAAAGAATAGTCTATTTAACTGGAACAAGAGCTGATTTTGGTAAGCTAAAGTCTTTAATTTCAATTTCACAGAATTATCCAAATTTTGATGTTCATTTGTTCGTTACCGGAATGCACATGAACTCATTATATGGTTTTACTGTTACTGAAGTTATCAACTCCGGATTCAAAAATATTTATAAATATATAAATCATGAAACGGATGATTCCATGGATAAAATATTATCATCTACTATGATTGGTTTTTCACAGTATATAAAACAAATTAAACCTGACTTAATTATAGTTCATGGTGATAGAGTTGAGGCACTAGCTGGAGCAATAGTCGGAAGTTTAAATAATATATTAGTAGGCCATATAGAGGGAGGAGAAGTTTCTGGAACTATAGATGAATTAATAAGGCATTCAGTTACAAAAATGTCACACGTTCATTTTGTCGCAAATGAGGAAGCAAAAAAAAGATTAATACAATTAGGAGAATTTAAAAAATCTATTTTTACAATTGGATCACCAGATATAGATTTAATGGGATCTAAATATTTGCCAGATTTAGAAGTTGTAAAAAAGCATTACAATGTTACTTATAAAGATTATTCAATAGCAATGTTTCATCCTGTAACTACTGAGTATGAAAATATTAAAAAATATGCGTTTAATTTTTTTAATGCTTTAATAGAGAGCAATTTGAATTACATTGTAATTTATCCAAATAACGATTTAGGTTCTCGTGAAATTTTGAATGAAATAAGTAAATTAAACACAAATAGATTTAAGGTATTTCCATCTATTAGATTTGAGTTTTTTCTTACTTTTTTAAAATTTTCTCGATTTATTATTGGCAATTCAAGTGCAGGGGTTAGAGAGGCACCATATTATGGTATTCCAACAATTGATGTTGGATCAAGACAAGATAGAAGATCAATACATGAAACAATTTATAATTGTGGCTATGAGAAAGGTGAAATTTTAAATTTAATTTCTAAAGTTGAAACTTCTTTAAAAGCATCAAAAATTTCAGCAAATAGATTTTCTAATTTTGGCATAGGAAATAGCGACAAATTGTTTTTGAAAATATTAAATTCAAAAGAATTATGGAAAATTAAGTGTCAAAAGCAATTTCAAGAAATTTAAAATGAAAAGGAAATCTAGAATTATCGCTCGCCTTGATATTAAAAACAACCATGTTATTAAAGGAATACACCTTGAAGGTTTAAGAAAGGTAGGTGATCCCAATGAATTAGCTAGAAAGTACTATAATGAAGGTGCTGATGAGATAATTTTAATGGATGCTGTTGCTGCATACTATGATCGAAATAATTTAAGTGAAATTGTAAAGCAGGCATGCTCTGATATTTTTATTCCAATAACTGTTGGGGGTGGTATTAGAAAAATTCAAGATATACAAACGGCATTAAATTCAGGTGCTGACAAAGTTGCCATAAATACTCAAGCTGTACATAACTCAAATTTTATTCGGGAAGCTTCTCAAATATTTGGTTCACAATGTATTGTGGGTTCAATAGAAGCAAAAAAGGTATCCGATAATAATTGGGAAGTTTATATTGATAACGGAAGAGAGCCAACAGGTATTAATGTTAAAGAGTGGGCGATTGAACTTGAAAATCTAGGTGTTGGTGAAATTATGATTACTTCAATAGATAATGAAGGAACAAAAAAAGGATTTGATTTAGAATTAAATAAAATTATATCTGAATCAATATCCGTTCCAATAATTTCAAGCGGGGGTGCTGGTAATATATCACATATTTCTGATCTTATTATAGCATCAAATATTGATGCAGTCGCTATAGCTTCCATTTTACATTACAACATAGAAGAATTATCTACAATCAAGAAAAAATTAAATGAATACCAAGATATTCATGTGAGATTATGAAAATAGTTATTGTTGATTATGATATAGGTAATGTAAGAAGTATTTATAGTGCATTTAAAAATCAAGGGATAGAACCAATTTTATCCAATGACTCTGAAGTGATTCTTAATGCTGATGGAATTGTTCTGCCAGGAGTTGGTGCTTATTCACATGCAATGAAAAACCTGAAGAAGTATAATCTTATTAATATTTTAAAAAATTATGCTAAAACAGAAAAGCCTATTTTAGGAATTTGCTTAGGTATGCAATTACTTCTTGAAGAGAGTGAAGAATTTGGAATTACTGAAGGTCTTGGATTAATTAAGGGAAGAGTAGTAAAGATGCCAATAGCTAATACTTTTCAAACGAAGTTACCAAACATAAATTGGTCAGCTTTAAAACCCAATTTTTTAAAATGGGATAAAACAATACTTAACAATATAAGCTTAAACTCAGAGATGTATTTTATACATAGTTATGTAGCAAAACTTGACAACGAAAATGAAGTATTATCAGTTACAGATTTTCATAATGTTACATTCTGCTCTGCATTAAAAAAAGGAAACATCTATGGATGTCAATTTCACCCTGAAAAAAGCTCACAAATAGGATTAAAAATTATTAAAAATTTCATTAAAATTTGTAGATAGTATTATGTCAAAATTAGAAGCATTTTATGGATTACCTAACGAAGTAAAATTCTGTAAAAAATGTGTTATTTCAAATCAAAGACCCAGTTCCACTATTGAATTTAAAAGTGATATTACAGAAAAAAAGTCAGTCATTAATTTTAATGATAAAGGTATTTGTTCTGCATGTTCTTATAATGAGGAAAAAGAAACTAATATTAGTTGGAGTCAAAGGGAACAAAAGTTACTAGAACTTTTAGATCAGTTTAGAAGCAAAGACGGATCCTATGACGTTATAGTCCCAGGCAGTGGAGGGAAAGACAGTGCTTTTACAGCTCATATTTTAAAATATAAATATGGAATGAATCCTTTAACAGTAACGTGGGCCCCCCATTTGTACACGGATATTGGATGGGAGAATATGCAAGAATGGATGCATACAGGAGGTTTAGATAATATTTTATACACTCCTAATGGTATTCTCCATAAGGAGATGACTAAGAACGCATTCCATAATTTATTGCATCCATTTCAGCCTTTTATAGTAGGTCAAAGAATTATAGGTCCATCAATGGCTAAAAAATTCGGAGTTAAACTTGTTATGTATGGAGAAAATCAAGCAGAGTATGGCAATGCAATTGAGGAAAACACCAATCCAATCATGAATATGGACTTTTTTTCATCTGATGATGAATTAAACATGAAGTTTGGTGGTGTGAAAATGCAAGATTATATTAAAAGCGGCAGATATAAGAAAGAAGATTTTTTGCCTTATATAGCTCCCAAAAAAGAGGATTTAGTTTCTTCTGGAATTCAAGTTCACTATTTGGGTTATTATTTGAAATGGGATCCTCAAGAGTGTTATTATTATGCTGTAGAAAATACTGGATTTAAGGCAAACCCTGTAAGAACTGAGGGGACATATTCAAAATATAGTAGTATTGATGATAAAATAGATCCATTTCATTATTTTACAACGCTTATTAAATTTGGAATAGGAAGGTGTACCTATGACGCCGCTCAAGAAGTAAGAAATGGAAAAATCACAAGAAGCGAAGCTGTTTATTTAGTAAATAAGTACGATGAGGAATTTCCTAAAAAATATTTCAAAGATTTTTTAAAATATATTTCAACATCTGAAAATGAATTTTGGAAAACTGTCGATAAACACAGAAGTCCTCATCTATGGGAAATTAACGAAGGAGAGTGGAAGTTAAGGAACAAAGTTTTTGAAATTTAGATATAATGATTAAAAGGTTTTCTAGTTTTTTGTACTGGTTTTATTTTAAAAAATCTAATTTCTCTCAAGGAAAAGAAGAACAAATTTTGAATGATATCTTTTCAAATCAAAAAAAAGGTTTTTATGTAGATATAGGTTGTTACCATCCAAGAAGATTTTCTAATACTGCAATACTCTACAAGAAAGGATGGAATGGTGTAAATATTGATGCGAATGCCAAAAATCTAAAGTTATTTAATTGTTTTAGAAAAAGAGATAAGAATATAACAGCTTTAATCTCAGAAAAACCTGAAAATTTAAAGTATTATTATTTTGACGATAGCGCTTTAAATGGAGTCTTAAGTGAAACAAGGGTAAATTCTTTGATGGATTTAGGTTATAAGGTTATAAAAGAAGAAAATTTAGTTACCAAAAGATTAGATGATCTATTAACTTTTTATGAAATACCTAATAACAAAATAGACTTTTTAGATATCGATGTTGAAGGTTTAGACTTACAAGTATTAAAGTCTATTGATCTTAATATTTATAATGTTGAATTAATACTAATTGAAGTTGGAGATGATGAACACGAGATAGTTGAATATTTAACAAACTTTAATTATTTCTTGTACATGCGTGAGGATAGAAATATTTTTTTTAAAAAAAATAAATTATGAAGATAGCCCTTATTACCGGTGTGACAGGTCAAGATGGCGCATATTTAAGTGAATTCTTGCTTAAAAAAGGTTACATAGTTCATGGCCTTAAAAGAAGATCATCTCAGTTTAATACAGATAGGATAGATCATTTGTATGAAGACCCTCATATTGAAAACCAGAAGTTTATTCTCCATTATGGAGATATGACAGATAGTACTAATCTTATTAGACTTATTAAAGAAATACAGCCTGATGAGATTTATAATCTAGCTGCTATGAGTCATGTGCGAGTTTCTTTTGAAATGCCCGAATACGTAGCTGATGCAGATGGCATTGGAACTTTAAGATTATTAGAAGCTATTAGAATATTAGGTTTAGAAAAGAAGACTAGAATCTACCAAGCTTCAACTTCAGAATTATATGGAAAGGTTCAAGAAATTCCTCAATCAGAAACGACTCCCTTTTATCCTCGCTCCCCGTATGCTGTAGCAAAGATGTATGCTTATTGGATAACCGTTAATTATAGAGAGGCTTATGGCATGTTTGCGTCAAATGGTATATTATTTAATCATGAATCTCCTATTCGTGGAGAAACTTTTGTTACTAGAAAGATAACTAGAGCGGTTTCAAGAATTGCACTAGGAATCCAGGATAAACTTTATTTAGGTAATATAGACTCTAAAAGAGATTGGGGCCATGCAAAGGATTATGTTAAAATGATGTGGATGATACTACAAGCAGAAGAATCTGAAGATTGGGTTATTGCCACAGGAACAACAACAACAATCAGAGACTTTGTTAAAATGGCATTTAACCACATTGGGGTTGAATTAGAATTTAGTGGTCAAGGTATAAATGAAAAAGCGAAGATAAAATCATGTTCTAGTCCTAATTATCAATTAGAGATAGGTAAAGAAGTATTATCAATAGATGAGAAATACTTTAGGCCTACAGAGGTAGATCTTTTAATTGGAGATCCGACTAAAGCAAAACAAAAGCTTGGATGGGAGCCTGAAATTACTTTAGAAGAACTAGTAGAAGACATGATGAGTTCAGATTTAAGACTATTTAAGAAAGACAAATACTTAAAAGACGGAGGTTTTAACACCCTTAATTATTATGAATAGCACCATTACCTTAGACTCTAAGATATACATAGCAGGTCATAATGGAATGGTAGGCTCTGCGTGCTGGAGAGCATTAAAAGCGAAAGGTTATAAAAACATCATTGGATTTAGGTCTGAAGAAATAGACTTAAGAGATCAAATTGCCGTCTTTAACATGCTTGAAAGAGAAAGGCCAGAGGCTATTATAGATGCAGCGGCTAAAGTAGGAGGTATACTTGCTAATAGTACTTATCCCTATGAGTTTCTAATGGATAATATGCTCATTCAAAATAATCTTATCAAAGCTGCCCATGAATTAGATATACCAAAGCTTATTTTTTTAGGAAGCTCGTGTATATATCCTAAGTTGGCTCCTCAGCCTATTAAAGAAGAATACTTGCTAACTGGTTCCCTTGAAGAAACAAATCAGTGGTATGCAATTGCTAAGATCTCTGCAGTGAAATTAATAGAAGCGCTTAGAGAGCAATACAATAGAGATTATGTGTCACTTATGCCAACGAATCTATACGGTCTAGGAGATAATTATGATTTGAAATCATCTCATGTAATTCCCGGCATGCTTAGAAAGTTTCATGAAGCAAAAGAGAAAAATCATGCAGATGTAGTTCTTTGGGGAACAGGATCACCCAAGAGAGAGTTTCTTCACGTAGATGATTTGGCAAACGCAGTAGTTTATGCATTGGAAAAAAAATTAAATCGATCTTTATATAATGTCGGATCCGGAGAGGAAGTTTCAATAAAAGAATTAGCAAGTTTGATAAAAAATATTGTAGGATTCAGAGGTGAAATTATTTGGGACAATACTAAACCAGATGGGACTCCAAGAAAATTATTAGATTCCACTAAAATAAATAAACTAGGTTGGAATTCAAGAATTATTCTTCATACTGGAGTTGAAAATGTTTATAAATCTCAATTTTGAAAAAGGTATTATTTTTTACTAATATTTTCCCCCATTATAGATTTGCTATTTGGAAAAAATTAATTAATTCAAATAAATTCATTTTGGATATTTATTTTTCTCCAAGTAATCCTTTAGGCATACCTACTCCTGATTTAAACAATTTATTTGATGATCAAGAAAGGACAAAATTCCATTTTTTAAAAAATTATTGGTTTCACAAAAAAATTCTTTTTTGGCAATCAGAGGTATTGAGACTAACAGCTTTTTCTAAATTTGATTATGTAATGCTTTTAGGTGAGATGTATATTATTTCCTCATGGATCGTATGTTTAATTGCAAAAATCCGAAGGAAAAAAATCTATATGTGGACTCATGGCCTTTATGGAAACGAAAGTTATATAAAAAAGCATATAAGGTTAAACTTTTTAAAATTAGCAGATGTTATTTTTCTTTATGAAAACAGAGCTAAGAAATTATTAGTTAAAAATGGTTTTGATGAAAGGACCTTAGACGTAGTATACAATTCATTAGATTTTGAATCGCATCAAAAACATTACAATAAACTTAAAAAAGAAGGCAGCACTAACTTTAAAAAGTTATTCAAAGACAAATCTTTACCTATAATTCTCTTTATTGGAAGAATTACACAGAAAAAGAAAATTGATTTACTTATAAATGCAATTGAGAAATTAAATCTGACAAAGATATCTTATAACTTATTAGTTGTTGGAGATGGAGAAAATCTTGAGTCCTTTAAAGACTTAGGCAAAAAAAATATTGATAATGGCTGGCTAAATTTTTATGGAAGGTCTTATGACATTGAAGAAACAGGTGAACTTATATATAATTCTGATTTATGTGTGTCACCTGGGAATATAGGTTTAACAGCAATACATAGCTTAAGTTACGGAACCCCTGTGGCGTCGCACAGTAATTACAATAATCAAATGCCAGAAGCAGAAGCTATTATTGATGGTGAGAATGGTTTTTTATTTAAAGAAAATGATTATGTTGATTTAGCATCAAAAATAAATGAATGGTTTTCTAAAAAGCGTGAATTTAATAGAGATGAAATTAGAAAAATAGTTGTTGAAAAGTACAATCCGGATAATCAGTTAGATATATTCACAAAAAGGGTTTTGCATGAAAAATGAGAATTACGGCGCCAGTTATTTTGAATTTCAGGATCCCATAGGAAAAAAAACCGTTAGATTAAAGGATCGATTTCAACCATATATTTCTATTGATAGTACCGTACTTGATTTTGGCTGCGGTGCAGGGTATTTATTAGATTCGATTGAATGTAAAAATAAAATAGGGGTAGATATTAATCCTTTAGCTTTAAATGAAGCATCAAAAAAAGGCATCAAAACTTTCAATACTTTACAAGATGTCAAAAATGATTCCATTGATTGTATTATATCAAACTCAACTCTTGGTCACTTATCAAATCCTATTGAGATATTAACAGAGCTTAAATCTAAATTAAAAATAGGTGGAATGGTAATTTTTTCTGTACCTCATGAAAGCATAAATTTTAAATTTAAGCAAAATGACATCAATCAAATATTTTATACTTGGTCTCCGATGTCATTAGGGAATTTATTTAAAAATCTAGGTTTTGAAGTTATAGAAGTAAAGATTTATAAAGAAATTTATTTTCCAAATGAAACCAATATTCAAAATGAAATAATCATTATAGCATTAAATTTTTTTAGACCATTGTATAGAATATTTCGTTTAGTTATTGAGGAATTAGGTATTTTAAGACTTGGAAGAGATGGAAATATAATTTTGTATTCAAGAAAGATTAGTTAATACAGTGGATAAATGAAAATACTTAATATTTCAACTTATGATTATGGAGGTGCAGGAAGCGCCGTTTTGAGAATAAATGAGACTTTAATTAGTTTAAATAATACTTCTAAAGTTATTGTTTTCAATAAAAAATCTAAAGACCAAAATGTAATTCAACTCACCGATGGAAATTTTAATTTATTTCTAAAAAAAATATACAGGAAAGTTTACCATGAGCTACAGAAATCTTTTGTTTTTAAATTCGTTAAAAAATATAATTTTTTTAATTATTCAGAACAGTCAAGGTATATTAAACCGATAGTAATTTTAAATAAACTAGATTTCACGCCTGAAATTATAATAGTTCACTACACTTCTCACTTTATTAATTTTAAAACAATATATGAGTTGCAACAATTAACTAAAGCTAGGATCATTTTTAATATGCTGGATACAGCTTTTCTAACTGGAGGTTGTCATTATTCATGGAATTGTTTAGGCTTTCATAATAAATGTTCTGATTGCAGTGCTTTATTAATTTATAAGGATATGTCAATAAAGAATCACAGTTTTAAATCACATTACTTAAATAAAATGCATTCGGTAAAATTAGTTGCCTCTTCATCCTGGGCTATTAATCAGGCAAAAATGAGTTCACTCTTTAGAAACTCTCAAAAGAGTTTGATTTATTATCCATTAGATGAAACCTTATTTAAACCAAGAAATAAAGTCCAAACAAGAAATAATTTTAATATTCCTCAAAATAATAAAGTAATTTTTATGGGAGCACATCAAGTTAATGATCCAAGGAAAGGGATAAATCTTGCCATTAAAAGTTTAAATTTATTATTTAATAGTTTATCAGAAATAGAGAAAAATAAAATCACCGTTATAACTGTAGGCAACAAAGATTTAGATTTAGAAATAAGTTTTAATTCTATTCATTTCGGAATTGTTAATTCAGAAAAATTAGCAAAACTATACTCTTCATGTGATCTTTTTTTATGCCCATCAGTAGAAGATAATGGCCCCATGATGATTAATGAAGCTGTATTATCTGGTTGTTCAATTGTTAGTTTTAATGTTGGAGTTTCTCAAGATTTGGTCAGCAACATTAATGGTTATTTGGCTGAAAACTTCAATGATTATGATCTTTTTTTAGGTCTTAGATCGGTATTAAATAGTAATTTAGAGACTCTTCAAAAAGCTTCTAGAGAAATTGGAATTAAGTATTTAACCAAAAAAGTAATTTCTAAATCATGGCAAAAAGTACTGAATTAATACCTTTTAATAAGCCGTATTTTAATGGCAAAGAGATAGATTATTTTAAAAATAGTTTGGCCTCTGGAAAGATTTCAGGTGATGGTATATTTACTAAGAAATGTCAAGAATTTTTTCAAAATGAATATGGTTTTAATTCATCTTTTCTAACAACATCTTGTACAGATGCACTAGAAATGTCTTCATTACTATTAGACATTAATGCTGGTGACGAAATCATTTTACCTTCTTATACTTTTGTTTCTACTGCAAATCCTTTTTTATTAAGAGGGGCCAAGTTAGTATTTGCAGATAGTGGTTGGGATAATCCAAATATTTGTCCTAAAAGTATTGAGAAGTTAATCTCTTCGAAAACAAAGGCAATAGTGATTGTGCATTATGCTGGTATAGCATGCGATATCGACGCAATTAAAGAAATAATTAAAGGGAGTAAAATAATTTTAATTGAAGATGCTGCTCAAGCGTTTGACTCATATTATAAAGGAAAACCATTAGGGACTTTTGGTGTAGTTTCTACTTTTTCTTTTCACGAGACAAAGAATATCACTTGCGGGGAAGGAGGTTTATTAGTTGTTAATGATTCTAATTATTTAAAAAAAGCTGAAATTATTAGAGAAAAAGGCACAAATCGCTCTGCATTTTTAAAAGGAGAGGTTGATAAATATGGTTGGGTAGATATTGGTTCATCATTTTTACCTTCTGATTTATTAGCAGCATTATTATATTCTCAACTTAATAATAAAAATAAAATACAATCGAGGAGAATTAAGCTTTGGCAATATTATTTTAAAAAGTTAATACATCTTCAAAATGTTGACTTAATAACTTTACCTATAATACCAGATTACGCTTCAAATAATGCTCATATGTTTTACATAGTTTTGAAAACAGAAAAAATAAGAGATAGAATTTTAAAAAGTCTTAGATCAAACGGAATTACTGCAGCGTTTCACTACCAATCACTTCATAAATCAAAGTATTTTTTAAAGAACAATATGCTGGAAGATCTTCCTATGGCTGATAAATATTCTTCATGCCTTTTAAGATTACCTTTGTTTTATGAATTAAAATTTAAATCGATAGATTTGATTGTAGAAATAATAAATACAGAGCTTAATAAATGAAGGGAATCATATTAGCCGGAGGTAGCGGCACTAGATTATATCCATTAACTAAAGTAGTTTCTAAGCAATTATTAGGCGTATATGACAAGCCAATGATAAATTATCCTTTGTCTGTATTGATGCTAGCCGGGATTAGTGAAATTTTAATTATTTCCACACCAAATGATCTCCCTAACTTTCAGAAATTGTTTGGAGATGGAAGTGACCTTGGATTAAAACTTTCTTATGCGGAACAGCCCAGTCCTGATGGCTTAGCCCAAGCATTTATAATAGGAGAGGATTTTATTGGTTCCGATGATGTTTGTCTAATTTTAGGAGATAATATATTTTATGGGCATGGACTAACAGAACTATTGTCTAATGCTGTAATTAATACAGCAAGATATAAAAAAGCAACTATTTTTGGCTATTACGTCAATGACCCTAAAAGTTATGGAGTTGTAGAATTTGATGACAGGGGAAATGTACTATCGTTGGAAGAAAAGCCGAAATCCCCAAAAAGTAATTACGCAGTTGTAGGGCTTTATTTTTATCCTAATTCTGTAATAAAACAAGCAAAAAAAGTTAAGCCAAGTGCCAGAGGTGAGCTTGAAATCACTTCTTTAAATGAGTTATATCTAGATCAGAAAAAATTATCAGTTGAAATTATGTATAGAGGTTTTGCATGGCTAGATACTGGAACTCATGAATCAATGCTTGAAGCTTCAAATTTTATACACACCATAGAAAAAAGACAAGGTTTAAAAGTAGCTTGCTTAGAAGAAATCGCTTTTGATAAAGGATTAATTGATAAGGCAATGCTAAAAGATCATATTAAAAACTATAAGGGTAATGCATATGCTAATTATCTAAAAAGAAAATTAGTTTAAAGTTGAAAATCTCAATCATAACCATTTCTTTTAACGCAAAAGCCACAATTGAAAAAACACTTCAATCTGTAGCTAATCAATCATATAAGAATATAGAGCATATTATAGTTGATGGAGGATCTAAGGATAATACTCTTGAAATTTGTAATTCATTTCCTCATGTTTCAAAAATTATATCAGAGCCAGATAAAGGAGTATACGATGCATTTAATAAGGGACTAAAATTAGCCACAGGAGATATTATAGGGTTCTTAAATGCAGATGATATTTTTTTTAATGAAAATTCAGTTCAAGAGATTGCAAAAGCATTTTCTGAAAACAAAACTCATATTGTCTATGGGAACTTAGATTACATTAATGAAAATGGGAAAGTAATTAGAAATTGGATATCTAGACCCTATGAGATTGGTCTTATAAAAAAGGCTTGGATGCCTGCACATCCAACATTTTACTGCAAAAAAGAAGTTTATGATCGTTTGGGAGGCTATAATGATAGTTTTAAAATAGGCGGTGATTTTGAGTTATGTCTAAGATTTCTAGAAGTCAATAAAGTTCCTTCCTTTTATTTAAATAAAAAATTAGTTAAAATGCTAGTTGGTGGAATTAGTAATAGTGGTTTAAAAAGCAAATGGACCATCTATATTGAGGAACTCAGGGCTTTTAAGATCAATAAAGTTTATGTTAATCCAGCAACTTTCTTTTTTTATAAACTAAAAAAGTTAAAACAATTTTTTTAATTGCCAATTGCTAGATATCAGGTTATTAAGAGAGTATGTTAAGAACTTTAATATAATTCATTTTTCAAAATGGAACACTTTGCTGTAATTTTGAAATATGCCATTTAATTCAGATACAGCTAAAATCGCCGGTCAAAAAGGTAAAAGAGGCCCCTCTAAAACATTAGATCCAAATATTAAAGAGAAAATGGAAATTTTGTATGAAGGAGTACTTGATCATTTGATAATGCATCAAAGTGAACTTTCCATGTCCGATAGAGTGAAACTTCTTCAGAGCCTGTCTAACTATTTACTTCCAAAAACAAAATCAGTGAGAGATGAATTTACTCTTGATAAATTAGCCAAAAGGGGTAAAAATTGGTTTGAAGATAAGGGACCAGATCCTACAAAGTAGCAGCAACCTTCATAAAAGCATCTGCATAAGTGTCTTTGTTTACCTGTGTTCCAATATAGCTTAAAAACGTGCTTTCCTCGGAGTGACCAGTGATTTGCATAAGAATAGGAGTTTCAATCTTACCAAAGTAATTTGTAGCAAACGACCTTCTTAAATCATGAGAAGATAGAATACTTGATTTGGGAAATGTCCCTAATCTTTTCCTTCTTGTTTTAGGGCACAATTTATAGCCACTTACCATTTCATTTATTCCAGCAATTTGACATACTTGTTTTATTTGTCTATTAAACATTTGCGCTGAAATACCATAAGGGAATTTATATTTCAAAATTTTAATCACATCGGAATCTACAACGCCAATAGTGACATTTTTATCTGTTTTTTGCTGCGTAATATCTACATAAACACCGTGTTCAATAAATCTTAACTGTGATGAATTTAAAATCAATAAATCAGAAACTCTTTGACCTATATATAATCCAATTAGCATCCATTTTCTAGCATTTTCAAGTGTTGAAGGCAAATTTTTAAGTGATTTGATCTTTTTTATTTCTTCAAAAGGAATAGTTTGAAGTTCTCGATCCCTGCTTTTTTGAGTAAATGATTCAATATGTCTTGTGTATGGATTCACGGGAATACTCATTCTTTCTGCCTCTTTACAAATCATTTTTAAAAGCTTTAGTTGAAGTCCAGCATTATTTA
>Ga0115564_10001632_pt1 | contig 20268 bp, 18 predicted proteins | sample COGITO_mtgs_1105_7_FD_88680 | JGI IMG/M metagenome (GOLD analysis project Ga0115564, IMG submission 88680) | Pelagic marine microbial communities from North Sea - COGITO_mtgs_110523 | ecosystem: Environmental > Aquatic > Marine > Epipelagic | place: Germany:Helgoland, sampling site Kabeltonne...
AAACTTAGTTTTTACACAAATTGTTTTAACACCTAATGAATCACTATAAATTTAAAAGATTGCGGTACGTCTTAGCTAGATTTTCGTTGTCTTTTGGCTTCAAAAAGTAAAATCCCTGCTGCAACGGATACGTTCATAGAGTCAATTTTACCGTGCATCGGAATCCGAATTTTTGCTGTTGATGCAGTGCGCCATCCTTGGCTTAGTCCTGTTGATTCTGCCCCAACAACTAGTGCTGATCCTTTTTTAAAATCTATGGTATCGTATGCAACGGACTCTTGAAGAACCGCAGCGTAGATGGAAATGTCATGTTGTTTTAAATAGTCAATTACTTCTTCTGATGTTCCAGTCGCAATGGGCACAGTAAACACGCCACCAACACTCGATCTAATTATATTGGGATTATACAAATCTGTTAAGGGGTTAGAGATAATGATAGCATCTACATTCGCTGCATCTGCTGTTCGGAGTAAAGCGCCAATATTTCCTGGTTTTTCAGGGGCTTCAGCCACAAGAATTAATGGTGATGTAGAGTTCAATTCTAAATTAGCTAACTCAAAATTTTTTGCTTTCGCTACCGCAACTATTCCTTCTGTAGTTTCGCGGTGCGCTATTTTTTCATATACTGATTTGCTAATTTCTATGATATCAATCCCATAAATTTCTAGTGATGATGCTTCTGAAGCGGAAAATAAATCTGGATAATAATAAAGCGTTTCAATGCTGTAGTTTCCCTTAATGGCTAATGACAGTTCGCGCTTACCTTCAATAACAAAAAGACCTGTTTTTTTTCTTAGTTTCGACTTTTCTTTGAGTTGAACCAGTTGTTTTATAAAAGGGTTTTGAAGACTGCTTATTGTTTTAACCATACTACAAAAATAGTGTTTAATTCTTAAGGGTAAACAAAAAAGTCCAAACCGAAGCTTGAACTTTTTTAATTATTTATGGCGTTACAATTTTAATTGTTTTCATATTTTTTTGAGTAGCGTTTCCAAAGTTTTGTTTGGTGACTTTCTAAACTGATGCTCCGCCCATCAATATAAGCATGAGTTAGATTGTTTGTGCGCATATCTAAGGCATCTCCTGTACTTATAAATAGCGTAGCACTTTTTCCAGTCTCTAGGGAGCCATAGTTTTGGTCGATCCCTAGAATTTGAGCAGTATTTAAGGTTATCAATTGAAGTGCTTGCGCTTTTGTAAGACCATGTGCCACTGTTGTTCCTGCATAAAACGGGAGGTTTCTAGAATTCATTCGTTCCATATCTCCACTGGTCTCTAATCCCACAAGAACCCCAGCGTCAACAAGTAAATGTGCCATTTTAAAAGGTAAATCATAATCATGATCATCGTTATTTGGTCGAGAATGAACTCGTTGTAATAAAACAGCAATATTGTGTTCTTTCAAATAGGACGCAATTTTGTAAGCTTCATATCCGCCTACAATGACCGTTTTTGATAGCCCTTGTGATTTTGAAAATTCAACGGCATCGATAATACCTTTTTCATCGTTAACGTGAATGTAAAGTGTTTTGGTTTTGTCAAATACGCCACGCAAAGCGTTTAATGGTGTGTTTATAGTGTTTGTATTGGCTTTTGCCGCATTAAAGTAGGCCTCAATACCCTGTATCTGACTATTGTATTTCGGATTACTTTTTAATCCGGGATCTTCGCCTAGCCACCATCGGCCACGACTAAAGGAGTTAGGCCAATTTAAATGAATACCATCATCTACTTTAAGAACAGCATCTTCCCAATTCCAAGCGTCTAATTGCACAATAGAAGACGTTCCAGAAATACGACCACCTCTCGGCGTAATTTGTGCCAAAAGCACACCGTTTGGCCGCATACTTTCTACCACTTTAGACTCTGTGTTATAGGCGATTAAACTACGAATATGAGGGTTCCAAGTTCCTATCTCGGCATCATCATCACTAGCTCTTACGGCATCGATTTCTATTAATCCTAAGGTGGAGTTAGGAACAATAAATCCGGGGTAAAGGTGCTGGTTTTTAGCATCTATAACCTTCATTTGCGTGAGGTCTTCTGTTCCTAAATATTCAGAGACATTTTTTATGACGCCATTTTCGAAAATAAGAAGTGAATTCTCAAGTATTGAGCCGTTTCCAATATGAGCTGTACCACCAACAATGGCGATAGGTTCTGATTGTTTAGCGCCAGGTGTTTGTTGTGCTTGGACTGTAAATACACCAACAGTTATGAGAGTTATGAGTTTTATAAGTTTCATTTTTTTGTGTTTAGAGTTGATTTGTATCTATGGAGTCACAATGTAAAAGATGTTTGTCTTTTTTCTTTACAGGCTGTGTTTTCATGCCTTTGTTTTTTTCTTTTAACATCATAAGAATAAGTTCATTACGTTCTGTTTGAATAGCTTTTCTAAGTTGTATGTCTCGGTCTTTATCGAAATAAGTTACCCCTTCAATTATGGTTTTTTCTGCTTGTGCATAAATAGATAAAGGATGCGCGCTCCAAAGTACCAAATCTGCATTTTTTCCGACTTTTATACTTCCGACTTTATCGTCGATATGGAGAAGTTTTGCGGGGTTCAAGGTGACCATTTTCCATGCATCTTCTTCAGATGTCCCTCCATATTTCACCGCTTTAGCTGCTTCTTGATTGAGACGTCTTGACATTTCGGCATCGTCACTATTAATAGCAGTAATTACACCCATTGAATTCAATATAGAAGCATTATATGGAATAGCATCATTGACCTCATACTTATATGCCCACCAATCGCTAAAGGTTGATGCGCCAACGCCGTGTGCTTTCATTTTATCCGCAACTTTATAGCCTTCCAATATATGCGTAAATGTATTGATGTTGAAGTCAAATTTCTCAGCAACTTTCATCAACATATTAATTTCACTTTGAATGTAAGAGTGGCAACTGATAAAACGTTCTTTATTTAGAATTTCGGCGAGTACTTCCATTTCCGTATCTTTTCGGTACGGTTTCCCACTTTTCTTTTGAGCATCATAGGCTTTTGCTCTCGAAAAATAATCTATGTAGAGTTGTTCAACGCCCATACGCGTTTGAGGAAAACGATTAAAGCTTCCCCAATTCGATTGCTTTACATTTTCACCTAAAGCAAATTTTATAAATTTTGGAGTGTCTTTATAAATTAAGTTTTTTGCAGTTTCACCCCATTTAAGTTTTATAATTGCTGATCTTCCTCCAATAGGATTTGCGGAACCATGCAAGATTTGAATCGTTGTAACCCCTCCAGCTAAATTCCTGTAAATATCAACATCATCGGCATCAATAACGTCTTCTATGCTAACTTCCGCTGATGAGTTTTGACCGCTCTCATTAATACTAGCAGCCGCAATGTGCGAGTGCTCATCAACAATTCCAGCAGTTAAATGTTTCCCTGTAGCATCGATGACCTTAGCTTTTGAACTTTTGAGGTTTTTACCTAGTTTTGAAATGCGCCCATTTTGAACCAGTACATCTGTATGTTCTAGAATCCCTTCAGCTTCATTAGTCCAAACGGTCGCATTTTTAAATAATAATGTTTCAGCTTCAGGTAATTTTGTAAACCCATACGCGCCATTAGGAAAACTCACCGGGAGCACTTTTGGAGTGCGATCTTCTTTTTTGTTCGTATTCTCAGTATTTTTTTGAGAAGAAGTGTCGACACGTTTGAGTTCTATGTTTGGCGTATCTCCATTTAGAAAAGTAGCGGTTCCCGAAATCGATTCGTTGTTAGGAAGGATTTTTGCATTTACGCGAATATAATCTTGTTTTGTTGTATCTTTTGAAGAAAACATCAAATGCATCCAATCCTTTTCATACTTTATAGTACTGCTGAGTTTTAATGAATCTGACGTAATTTCGGATTTTAGTTTGCTTAATTTTCCTGATATTTTGAGTTCATAAGTATCAGAATTTAGCGTAAAGCTATAGTTTCCTCTAATATCTTTTTTAGAGATATCTTCAAGCACTGTACGAGAGCCATTGACCCAGTTTTCGTAAAGTGTAGTTTCTGCATCAAAAATAGCTCCTGAAGTAATTAAGAAATTGGCATAACTCCCCACATTTAAATTCCCAAGTTTTGAGTTCCCTAAAATTTGAGCAGGTTGGGTGGTTAAAGCATCCAAGGCGCTAACTGTATCTAAGCCGTAATCAATGGCTTTCATTAGGCTTGACTTGAAGTCTTTCATCGATTTCAAGCCTTTAGTGGTAAGGGCAAAAGGCACGCCATTAGTCGCTAAGACCATTGGATTGCTAGGGCGCTGATTCCATTCTTTCATTGCTTCCAGCTCCAGAGAATTTGTAAGAAACGTATTTTCAACGTCGTAAGCCTTTGGAAAGTTGAGCGGTAAAATGAAGGTCGCTTGGGTGTTTTTGATTGCATCAATGCGTTCATATTCATCACCACCGCCTAAAATCACATACTGAACGCCAATTTCATCCCCAACCTTATCGGCGCGTAAAGAATTGGCTCTGCTGCCAGCTTCTATAATTTGAACTTGTTTTTTATTTAGATTATAAGCTTCAATAGACCGGTCTTTGGTGCTCACGTTTCCTTTGGCGTACCATTCTGCATCATAATTGAGTTGTCTCAATAAGGCCATAGCCCCCATAATAGAGGAGGGGTAAGACTGACGTGAACGGACACTTTTTGAAAAAGAGCTATACTGCACCGATTGATCAGATAGAATTCGTTGTGCATTATTTCCTTTTGAATCTAAAGCAATTAATGCCCCAGTTCCACGGACAATTCCATCTTGTAAATGCGTGTTGACAACTCCAAAACCAGCTTCTAACAAGGACTTAGCGGCCTTATCGTCATATTTAAAATCAGCAATTGCATTTTGTTCTGGTCTGATGTGGTCATTCCAATAAAACCCTTCTCTGTTGGCATTGTACTGTGGTGAGCGATCACCAGTAGTTTTCCGTTTGGGTTTAGCAACACCAAAATCGGAGTAAAGATCAATAAATGAGGGATAGATGGATTTGCCCTTCAAATCAATAATTACTGTGTTTTTTGGAATTGCAACAGTTTTTCCAACATTTATAACATTTCCATCTTGAATTAATAAGGTGCCCTCATTTATACTTTTGGATGGAGTTATAAAGATTTTTGCATTAGTAAAGGCAGTGAAATTTGTGTTTTTAGAATTCACACCATCATTTTTGGGGAAATATTCCTGAGCATTAAGTATAAACACTCCGAATACACTCCAAAGTAGGATTAGTTTTTTTATCATAACATCGTTTTAAGTTCGTTTTTCAATGTAGTTATAATCTTTTGTAACGCTGTTAAAATTAATAAATTTTTAGGAAAATAGCTCGTGTTTTTAGGTTGAAATAAATAATCCTAAACATCTAATTTAAAAATAGTTTAAAGAGTATTCAATCTTTTAAATACTCTACCAAAAGTGCTACCACATAGTTATAACTCTCAATCCCTTTGGTTTGGTTGTTAGCTTTTAAGAAATGACTATAAAATACTTTGAAAATAGGTTCCAACGGATTTTCATAAGCACTCCAAAATTCAAATGTTTCTTGAAAATCCTCTAATACTCCCGGGTTAATGCTATGCGATATCAACGTATAAGCCTCAACGTCTCTTTTAGATAATTCTCGTAAACAGTAGCGCAATGCAAATTTATAACCCGCATAGTTGAAATAGCGATTTTTGTTATGGATATTAGCGAGGAACCCAATAAAATTAGCTTCGTTTTCAGCCGCGTATCCCAGTTGATGTGCTTGTTCATGTGCAATAGTAGTAGGCATAGAATTGGCGGGCATCACAGCATTAATCTGAGCTTCTAAAGTTAAGGGGTTCACATAACCACCAAATCCCATATAAGTGAGAGGTGTGCTAAATAATGATTTTTTAGTGTTTTTGCCCCTGTATTTAAAATTTGGATATACCTTTTCTAGTTGAAAATAGCCTTTTTGACTGATGTCTGTCAGTTCAGCAAACGTGTAAGGGAGGGTAGTTTTTAACAACGAATCTTGAGTAATTTCTAGATGCAATGCATTTGTTTTTGTAACCAATTGATTGGTCACCGATTTCAATTGGGTGGTGGTGTATTTTGAATTTAAATTTAGTGTCGTAGGCAAGGGTATACGGTAATAATTAAAGCCCCAACACAAATGAAACATGAAATAGAAAAATGACACAAAGGCTAGAACATCTAAACTCCATGCTTTTGGGGCTATTCTCAGGCGTTTCCAGTTCATAACCACCCAACGGATCATATAAATAATCAAACCGAGATACAACAGGTCGCCAAAAGAAAATGGAACCCATTTAAATGCCATATTTAATAGTTTAGAAAGTAGTGGAAAAAAACCTAAACTATAATAAGTCTCAATAAATTCAGGGTAGTTCTTCGCTACTTGTACAAGAAAGTATTGAGGAAGTAAACTCAACGCCAGAATGATTTTTCCTTTTTTAGACATCACTCAAAAGTAATAATTTTAATTTATGATCGGTAAGGAATCCGTATCTTTGTGCCTCAAAAACTCCGCTATTATGAGCCAAGACATACGTCAACTAGAACCCAAAGCCCTTTGGAATAAATTTGCAGATTTGAATGCCGTTCCTCGTCCTTCTAAAAAAGAAGAACGTGTTATTGCATTTATGAAAGATTTTGGGAAAAAATTAAACCTAGAAACCATTGAAGATGGAGTAGGAAATGTGATCATTAGAAAACCTGCGACTTCTGGCATGGAAGATCGGAAAGCCATTGTGATGCAGTCGCATTTAGATATGGTGCATCAAAAAAACAACGAGACTACTTTTGATTTTTTAACACAAGGTATTGAGATGTATGTGGACGGCGATTGGGTCAAAGCAAAGGGAACCACTCTTGGTGCTGATAATGGGCTAGGCGTAGCGACTATCATGGCAATTTTAGAAAGCACCGATATTCCACATCCAGCTATTGAAGCGCTATTTACTATTGATGAAGAAACAGGTATGACAGGCGCTATGGGTTTAAAAGGAGGACTATTGAAAGGCGACATTCTGTTGAATTTAGACACCGAAGACGATGATGAAATTGGGGTAGGTTGTGCAGGAGGTATTGATGTTACAGCCATTGGAACTTACAACGAAGAAGACACGCCAGAAATCAAAATTGGCTATTCTATTGAAGTTACAGGTTTACAAGGAGGACATTCGGGAATGGATATTCATAAAGGATTTGGCAATGCCAATAAAATCATGAACCGTTTGTTATTTGATGCTTTTCAAAATTTTGGATTACGAATTTCCGAAATTGATGGTGGAAGTTTGCGTAATGCCATACCAAGAGAGAGTAAAGCGATTGTAGCGATTGATAAAGTTCAAGAAGAGGCTTTTAAATATGAAATGGGGCTTCAAATTGAAGCGATTCAAACTGAGCTTAAAACATTAGAGCCGGATTTCAATGTGGTGCTAACCAAAACAGAGACGCCTAAAACGATTATGGATTTAGGAGTTCAAGAAAGTTTGACTCGCGCTATTTATGCCGCATGGAATGGGGTGTATCGCATGAGTCCTGATATTCCTGAATTGGTTGAAACTTCCAATAACATCGCACGCGTTAGTATTAAAGGAGGAAAGGTAAAAATTGGCTGTCTAACACGATCTTCTGTAGAATCGTCTAAATTTGATTTAGCAACGATGTTGCGCGCGACCTTTGAGTTAATCGGTTGTGAAGTCGAACTTTCTGGAGATTATCCAGGTTGGGCACCCGATATGGACTCGTCTATTTTGAAAGTTTTAAGAAGTCTATATGAAGAATTATATAACGAGAAACCTCATGTTGCGGCTTGTCATGCAGGATTAGAATGTGGTATTTTAGGAACTAATTATCCTGATATGGAAATGATTAGTTTTGGACCAAATATTAGAGGCGCACATTCTCCCGATGAACGTGCCCAGATTTCATCAGTTCAGAAGTTTTGGGTTTTTGTTTTAGAAATTTTAAAACAGATCCCTAAGGCATAAGTATAGGTCAAAAAAAAAGCAGCCCATTGGCTGCTTTTTTTAATACATATTTTATAAATTATTCTGCTGTTCCAAGCATCTCAATTATAAATATTAAATCGGTATTTGGTTTAATTGGTCCACGACCTTGTTCGCCATAACCTAAATAGGAAGGAAGGTATAAAAATGTTTTATCTCCAATAGACATATTAAAAACACCTTCTTTAAACCCTGGAATCATTTGAGCTTGTGGATCAAGTGGCATTGCTAAGGGATTATACGCGCCCTGTTGTTCTTTTCTCAAATCATAAGACCCACATTTCTCGTCAATGGTTTTAATGTTCGTACCAAATAATTTACCATCTGTAAAATACCCTTGGTAGTTCAATTTAACAGTGCTTCCTTTTGCAGGTTTTGGGCCATCACCTTTGGTGATGTTATACACTAATAATCCGGATTTTAGAGCAGTAGCTTTACTCTTATAAATATTTAAAACCGGTACCATTTCTTGAGCCGCGATTTCCATTTTTTCTTCCGCAATTTTCTTAGCTTCTTCAGCCTTTTGTTTGGCTTCCTTTAGTTTTTGTAAACGCTTTTCTTCTAATAATGGAAGTTCAGTATTCCAGGTATCAGCGGCATCAAATCGTTTTGCACTAAGGCCTTGACGAATGATGTTTAGTTCAAGTATTTTAACATCTTCCAAAGGCTTGTTAGAACCTTGAGCTACTTTTACATTAGAAATGGTGTCCACAACAGCGAAGCCTTTGACAACTTCTCCAAAAACAGCATGTCTATTGTCTAGGTGAGGCGTTGGTTTTTCGGTAATGAAAAACTGACTTCCATTAGTTGCTGGTCCGGAGTTGGCCATAGATAATATACCTGGTTTATCATGTTTTAGACTGTCGTCAAATTCATCCCCAAATTTGAATCCTGGGCTACCAGATCCAGTCGCTGTTGGGTCGCCCCCCTGAATCATGAATTTATCAATGACACGGTGAAAAACAGTGCCATTATAATACGGTTTACCTTTTAAGGTGTCTGCCAACATAGGGTGTGTGCCTTCTGCTAATCCTACAAAATTAGCAACTGTTAGCGGAACTTTGTCATAAAATAACTGAACAATGATCGTGTCTTTTGAGGTTACAAATTCGGCGAAAATTCCATCACCTAAATCTGGATATTGTTGTTGACAAGCTGTAGAGCTGAGTAAGAGCCCTGCTGCAAATAATTGAATAAATACTTTAGTGAATTTCATTTTTTGTTTATTTTTTGTGGGTATTAATTTGTTTAAAAAATTTAATTAGTAGTAAGTTTCAGTAATGAAACATCGCATATTAGAGGTACATTTGGTCCAATTTTATCAGAGTCTCCGTAGTAGCCATAGGCTTTCTGAGATGGAAAAATGAACGAAATTGATTCCCCTTCCTTCATTAGTTTTAAGCCTTCTCTAAGCCCTGAAAATAATTCTTGTTGGTCCACATAATACGACTGTGTTTTTAAGGAATCCTCTTTGTAGATGACTTGCCCATCCAAGGTTTTTAGGGTGCAGCGGTATTGTACTAAATCTCCGAATTTAGGTGTTTTGGACGCTGCTTCAATTTTTGTGATATAAGAGTAACTAAATCCATGAGGAGAGGATAAAAATAGATGATCAGATTTTTTAATTATAGCTTCAATCTGAGCATATTCCTTAGCGTTAAGTTCTTTACTGCGTTCAATTGAGGCATCAATAAATGTCCCTGAATTTTTTAAAACTGGAATTCTGGCGTCTGAGGGTTTGCAACTTGTAAATAATAGAAGTGAAAATATTAAAAACGAGAATGGATTCATGTTTGTAATTCCGATTTATAGTCCGCCAATATACTAATAAATTTTGCAATGGTATCTTCGAGATTCAGAGAGCTTAGTCCTCCAGATGCATTTTTGTGGCCTCCGCCATCAAAATGTGTGCGTGCAAAAGCATTGACATCAAAAGTGCCTTTAGATCTAAAAGAAATTTTAATAATGCCTTCTTGTTGATGTTCAATAAAAATAACGGCAAATTTAGCGCCTTTGAGTGATAAACCGTAATTAACCAAGCCTTCAGTATCTCCTTTTTGAAAGTTATGAGTCCCAAGTTCGTTTGTTGAAAGACTAATATAAGCTGTATGAGAATCTTCTATATATTTTAGATTATTCAATGCACAGCCCATGAGTTGGAGTCTGCTAAAACTATTGGTGTCATAGACCGCATTATGAATGGTTGAATTGTCAACACCGACATCAATTAAATGTGCAATCACACGGTGCGTGGTGCTAGTGGTAAGTGGGAAACGAAAAGACGCGGTGTCGGTCATGATGCCCGTGTAAAGGGCTTCACCAATGGGTACATCAATCTGATCTAGGTCGCCCATTTTATCAATAAAGTGGTAAACCATTTCACAGGTAGAGCACATGCTAACATCGGAATAGACAAATGTTGCATAAGCATCAGGTTGCTGGTGATGATCAATCATAACTTTTATGGCAGTGGCGTTTTTTATAGGCGTTTCCATGGCTCCACAACGGTGAAGGGCATTAAAATCTAAAGTAAAAATAAGATCTGCTTGGGTTAGTAATGCTTCAGCTTTATTTGTCTGCATTTCATGAATTAAAACTTCGTTAGTTCCAGGAATCCATTTCAGAAATTCTGGGTAGTCATTAGGTGCAATTACCGTGGCTGAATGGCCTAGTTTTTTGAGGTAATGATAAAGTCCTAAAGTAGATCCCATTGCATCTCCATCGGGATTTTTATGAGGGACTATAACCACATTTTTAGGAGTGGATAGTATTTCTTTTAACGCTAAAACTTCTGCTGTATTCATAGCATGCGAATATACGATTTTTTAAAATAGTTGTAAGGTGGATTATTTATATAAAAACCCTATTTTTGCAAAAATAAATTCATTTAAAAATCATGGTTACAAACAAAACGTTTACAATGCTTAAACCAGACTCCGTTGAGAAAGGAAACATTGGAGGAATAGTCGAAAAAATTACCGCTTCTGGATTTAGAATCGTTGCAATGAAATTAACACAACTTACAAAAGCCGATGCTGAAGCGTTTTATGCCGTTCATAGCGAACGTCCATTTTACAGCGATTTAGTAACTTATATGACACGAGGTCCTATTGTAGCCGCTATTCTTGAAAAAGAAAATGCAGTAGAGGATTTTAGAACTTTAATTGGAGCAACCAACCCTGCAGAAGCAGCTGAAGGTACTATCAGAAATATGTTTGCAGACTCTATAAGTGAAAATGCAGTTCATGGTAGTGATAGTGATGAAAATGCAGCCATTGAAGGTGCTTTTCATTTTTCTGGAAGAGAAATGTTTTAAACGAGATCAATAAAATATCAAAAAGCTACAATTCTATTGTGGCTTTTTTTGTACAAAATATTAAAAAAACAAAAATATTAAACTTTAAAAAAGTAAAATTTTAAACAGCTCTAGTTAGGAGTAACTTACAAAGCGATTCAAACTTTTTATTTCAAATGAAAGTTTTCAATGAAAAATGGTTTATTATATCTAAATTGCAATATAATTTATAAAACTTTATAAGTGGTTTTAAATATAAAAAATTATAACTGTTATTTTATACTTTCTAGTTTTTTAATTATTTTTGAATTCATCCTAATTAAAAAAGGCCACTGGGTTGGTGACTTCTTCGAACATTCCGCAGTAGTTAATGAATTATCGAAAAACTTATTTCACCCCAATAATCCAATTATTTCATCAGAGATAGCACACGCTTTTTTTTCACCCTATTCATTTGTTACTGGCTTTTTTTCAAAAGTTTCTGGTTTCAATTCAATTGATTCACTAGCCTATTTTGCATTTTTCAATCTTATTTTTTTTCTATACAGTTTATATGTATTTTCAAAATCTATTTTTCCAAAAAAATATAATTTAATTGCTTCTTTGGCCTTAATTTTTATAATGTTTTTTTGGGGTAAATCTCCATTTGTCTGGAGTGGGTTTTACCACATATTTGTGTTACACTATGTTTTGGCATACCCTTCAACTTTTGCAGTATCTTTAATGTTATTAACTTTAGGTTTAGTTTCCAAAAATAAAATTAAATATTATTTGGTAGTAATTTTTTGCAACGCTATAGTTTTAATATCACACCCACCAACCGCTGTAATATTATTTATAAGCATATGTACAATGTGTTTTTGTTTTAATGACTACTCTTTAAAGAGGGGCATTATCAAATCATTTATATTGATTGTTCCTAGTGTATTATTAAGTTTTTTTTGGCCATACTTTAACATTATTGATTTATTTGTAGGAAATAAAAGCACTGTGGATTTTCATATAAGTTCTTCGCTAATGTATACTGATATTTTTAAAAGGAATTGGCCTATTTTACTTGCAATACCTAGTTTTATTTATTCAAAAAAAGATTCAAATGTTATGTTTTTGGCACTAACCACTGTGTTATTGTTGTTGGTTTATGTAGCAGGATACCTATTTGATTTTCATGGTATCTCTAGAGTAATTTCAGGGGCTATGCTCTTTTCTCACTTACTAATTGCTTATAATACTATCTATTCATTAGATGAGTTGAAAATATTTAATAAGTTCTATTTATTATTTTTAATTTCAACATTTTTGATTTCCATATCTTTAAATTTCTCACAATTAGGTAAGGTTGTGTTAAGCATATTAAAAGAAAAAGATATTGAGTATCACAGTAAATTTTCTTTTTTAAGAAAAGAAGTCCAGCCTAACGATATTATATTGTCAGACACTAAGTCAAGTTGGATTATTCCATCGTACAACGGCAAGGTTATTTCATCAAGTTGCTCAAATGGTTGTAAACACCCCTTATATTGGGTTGATAATTATCAGCAAAGAAGGACTGATGTTAACTCTTTTTTCAAGAAAGAAAGTAGCGATTCACTCAGATTTGTTATTTTACAAGAATATGAACCTGACTATTTATTAATCAATTATTTTAATGTAGATATTAGTTGTTCAACTTATGAGTATTTAAAGAGTTTGAGTGAAACTATTTATGAGGAAAATAATTTGGAACTCTTGAAATTACATTAAAAATTATTTTTTTATACATACAAAATTCTAGCCGTTAAATGATAAATAATAAAAAAATTATAGTTGTATTGCCAGCATTTAATGCTGAAAAAACACTGAAACAAACCTATGATGAAATTCCTTTCGATATCGTTGATGAAATTATCCTTGTTGATGACCATAGTGATGACGCCACATATAACTTAGCAAAACAGTTAGGGATACAACATGTTTTTAGACATGATGTCAACTCCGGATACGGAGCAAATCAAAAAACATGTTATAATAAGGCTCTTGAAATGGGAGGGGATATTATCGTAATGTTACATCCTGATTATCAATATACTCCTAAGTTATTACATTCGATGTGTTATTTGATTGCGAATGGTCTTTATGAGGTTATTTTAGGTTCACGGATTTTGGGTAAAGGAGCTCTGAAAGGGGGGATGCCTTATTACAAGTATTTTTTTAATAGATGTTTAACTTTAGTTCAAAACATACTTATGAGCCAAAAACTTTCAGAATATCATACTGGCTATAGAGCGTATTCTTCAAAAGTTTTAAATGAAATATGTTTTAATAATAATTCAAATGATTTTATTTTTGATAATCAAGTTATAGCTCAAATCTGCTTTAAAGGTTATGAAATAGCGGAAATCACATGTCCCACAAAATATTTTAAAGACGCCTCTTCTATAAATTTTAAAAGTAGCTGTATTTATGGAGTTGGAGTTTTAATGACTTCACTAAAGTTTTTTTTAGCGAAACAGCTAAGGATAAACATTAAATTATTTAAAAATAAATGACTTCCGAGAACAGCCCAAACCTACTGGTATTGAGAGTTTTTTTAATAGGCAAGAAAATAAGTATAGAAAAAATAAGTGAGTAGGAGTTGTAATAAGATAAAAAATGATTTATTTAGGTAATGACACAAGCACGATATTTGTGCTAGTATGGAGCAACCAACCCTGCAGAAGTAGCTGAAGGTACTATCCGAAATATGTTTGCAGACTCTATCAGTGAAATGCAGTTCATGGTATTGACAGTGATGAAAATGCAGCCATTGAAGGTGCTTTTCATTTTTCTGGAAGAGAAATGTTCTAAATTTAATTAAAATAAATACAACTAAAAGCTACAATTTTTTATTGTGGCTTTTTTTGGTCTAAGCTTTACCTTAGAATCAATTTTGTGATGAGGTTTTTACCAAGAGATTCATTTAACATGACAATAATTTTATCCTTTCCATAGCTCAATTCCTCTCTTAAAACAGACGAGCTGAGTTCTACGTACAGGACATCTTTGTGAAGCTTGACACTAGTAGTATAGGTGTTGACACCATTCCCCATCATCGCTCTCCAAGCTGCTTCGACATTGACCTTATCCAGCCCTTTTTCAAGTTTGTTCTCTTTGACAAAGGACTTCATTAAATCATCTATCTTAAAGGAATCGTTCTGACGTTTGCTCATTATTCAAAAATTAAGGGTTCATAAGGTTTGTAGGTATATAAAAACCCATCGGCATTAGAAATCACTAAACTCGAATTGTTAGCGCGAATTATTTCTTCTCTATAAGATACGCCATTATTTGTATAGTTTAGCCATAAATGATGGTCTATTACGGAGATTGTAAAATTGGATTCGTGTTGAGACATCTCAAAAGCTCCATCAAAACGTGGAGTCATTTTTTTTCGATAACCCGATAAATCAGGATTTACTTTAAAGTAATCAATGGAACCACTCATTTTGTAATCTTTTATTTTTTTTTGGTCTTTGGTAACGCTTACAATTTCCCAATAGCCTTCAATAAATGGAATATAAGAGTTTACATCAGATTGACAGCTGATGAGAGTAGTGATAAACAGAAGTGCTATAAGTCGTTTCACAGTTGAAATATTTGATAAGATTGATGTACACTTTTAATGGCTTTCTCAGTCCGCTCAGCATGAGTGTCAGAAATAAAAAGTTGTCCAAAATGCTCTTCATTAACTAGTTTTATAATTTGAGCTACACGTTGTTCGTCGAGTTTATCAAAAATATCATCTAATAGGAGCAGAGGGGTTTCGCCACTTTGTGTTTTTATAAAATCAAATTGCGCTAGTTTTAAAGCGATTAAGAATGATTTTTGTTGCCCTTGACTTCCAAACTTTTTAATGGGGTAGCCCTTGATTAAAAACTCTAAATCATCTTTGTGAGTGCCAACACTTGTGTATTGTAGCATTCGATCTTTAGCAATAGCATTAGAAAATAGCTCCATTAATGATGAAACGTTTAGCTGACTATTATAAAGTAAATCAACCTCTTCATTATTATTACTTATGGCTTTATAGCGATTTTTAAGGATGGGTATAAAGGATTTTAAAAATAATTTTCGCTTATCATGAATTTCACTACCGTAAACACTAAGTTGTTCATTATAAACCTCTAAGGAGTCTTTATTAAAGTTATTGTTTAATGCAAAGTATTTGAGTAATGCATTTCTCTGTGCAAGTATTTTGGAGTAATTCAATAAGGCTTCTAAGTAGCTTTTATCACTTTGTGAAATGACACCATCCATGAATTTTCGACGGGTATCACTGCCTTCAATAATCAAATCACGATCGGCTGGTGATATGATAACCAAAGGTAAAAACCCTATGTGTTCGCTAAAACGCTCATAGGCTTTTCCATTACGTTTAATGCTTTTCTTTTGTCCTCTTTTGAGTGAAACAATTACTTTTTCTTCACGATCCCCTTTTTCGTATAGGCCATCGACTACAAAAAAGTCTTGTTCATGTCTTATATTTTGAGAAGCAATTGGGTTGAAATAGCTTTTTCCAAATGATAGGTGGTAAATCGCATCCAAAATGTTTGTTTTACCAACACCATTAGCCCCAACAAAGCAATTAATTTTCGCATCAAATTCTACCGTAAAGGCATCAAAATTTTTATAATTTAATAAATTTAATGATTTTAAAATCATGTGAAATCGGTCTCTATTTTTATTTATCTTCTTTAAAAGGCTTTAAAAAGATGCTGCAAATTATTGAAAAATAACAAATAATTTGGCTTTTTTTTACGAATAAAAATTATATTTTTGAACCTCAATAATAAAACTACCATGGCAACATATAAGAAAAGAGGCGGAAAACCGTCAACGAAGACAGAAAAAGAGACTTCAATCGAAGACGGATCAACAACCGCTGAGGTTTTTAACACCCTTGATGAGTCGGCATCACGTACCGAAGAATGGGTGATTAAAAACCAAAAATACATTTTTATTATCGTTGGATTATCTGCAGCTTTGGTATTAGGATACTTAGGTTTTGATAAATTTATTCAAGAACCAAAACAAAGTGTGGCCACAAACGATATGTTTCAGTCACAACAATATTTTGATCAAGCGGTTAACGGTGCTTCAAAAGATTCTTTATTTACTTTAGCCCTAAACGGAGCAGATGGTAAATATGGGTTTTTAGACATTGCAGATGTTTATAGTGGAACTGATGCTGGAAATTTAGCAAACTATTATGCAGGTATGGCATATCTAAACATGAAAGACTATTCAAATGCAATAACATATTTGAATGCGTTTTCATCGGATGATGATGTACTTGGCCCAATTGCTAAAGGTGGCATTGCTGATGCTTTTGTTCAGTTAGAGCAATTAGAGGATGCTTTTGACTACTATATTCAAGCCTCAGAACTTAAAACAAACGACTACACTACTCCTATGTATCTTCTTAAAGCAGGTATAATTGGATTAAAATTAGAGAACTATTCTAAAGCATTAGCATTATTTAACCAAATAAAAACTGAATTTCCTGAAAGCACAGAAGCTAAAGATATTGACGTTTTTATTGGTAAAGCAGAGGCTTCGATCAATTAATTATGGCCACCGAAAACACTAATCTTTCTAATTACGATTCTTCTACACTCCCAGACGCAACAAAATTTCGGTTTGGGATTGTTGTTTCTGAATGGAATTCAGACATCACTGAAGGCTTATTAAATGGCGCTAAATCAACTTTAATAGATTGTGGTGTAGATTCCTCTAACATTAAAACTTGTTTTGTACCAGGCAGCTTTGAGCTCGTATATGGAGCGAAAAAAATGCAACAGCAACATGTTGATGCTGTGATCGCTATTGGAAGTGTAATTAAAGGCGAAACCCAACACTTTGATTTTGTATGTCAAGGGGTTACTCAAGGGATTAAAGATTTAAATGTGCGTTATGACATCCCAGTTATATTTTGTGTTTTAACAGATAATAGTGTTCAACAGTCCATTGATCGATCTGGAGGGAAGCACGGAAACAAAGGCATTGAGGCCGCTGTTACAGCAATTAAAATGGCCCATTTGAATCAGTCCTTATAATATTTGTTGTTGATAATTTTTTAGCCCAAGCCGTTTTAGATTCTCTACTTTAGATTATTTTTGAATAGATTCAAAACACCTCACTTGTGCGTACGAGAAAACACAGAAAATTTTCGTTAAACCCTTCAAAACGTCAAACGTCAGAGATCAATCAAACTTCAAAAAAAGAGCGTTTTCGTATGAAAACTACTAGAAAATCACGTGGTTTTTCATTAACTTGGCTTTTGATTGTATTACTCCTTTTGTTGATAGGAATTTACATATTAGACACTATTTAAAGTTTTAAGATGGGTATATTTAAGACCAAAAAAAATAAGAGATATAGTTACACACCTCGTTTTTATAAAGGCGAAGCTAACCCCTTTGAAATTAAACATAAGTTTGATGCGCAACGTGTGACTGTCCAAAAAACAAATCTGAAAGGAAAATTTACAACAGCAATTGACGATTTAAAATCCAACCCTAATGCTTTAGCGAATAAACGCGTTTCTGTCATAATTTTAATTTTGATAGTTATATTTCTATGGATTATAGATTTTGATTTAACACTATTTTTTGAGTAGATGGCAGATATCATTCAATTGTTACCCGATCATGTTGCGAATCAAATTGCAGCAGGTGAAGTTGTGCAACGTCCAGCTTCAGTAGTCAAAGAACTGCTAGAAAATGCGATTGATGCAGGCGCAACAACCATCAAATTATTAGTCAAAAACGCAGGTAAAACATTGATTCAAGTGATCGATGATGGTAAAGGTATGAGTGTTACTGATGCTCGTTTGAGTTTTGAACGGCATGCAACCTCAAAAATCAAAGTTGCCGATGATTTATTCAATTTACACACCAAAGGCTTTAGAGGAGAAGCGTTGGCAAGTATCGCAGCCATAGCTCATGTTGAGATGAAAACCAAACAAGCTTCTGATGAACTAGGAACTTTACTCGCAATAGAAGGCAGTACCATTACCTCTCAAGAGGCTGTGGCTACACCAAATGGGTCTTCTGTAGCCGTTAAAAATTTATTTTTTAATATTCCTGCCAGACGAAATTTTTTGAAATCGGACACTGTTGAATTACGCCACATAATTGATGAATTTCATAGAGTTGTTTTGGCTCATCCCTCTATCAGTTTTTCTATGTATCACAATGGAAGTGATCTTTTTAATCTGTTAAAAGGCAATTTTAGACAACGTATTGTCAGCACATTTGGAGGCAAAACAAATGAAAAATTAGTTCCAGTAGAAGAAACAACAGAAGTGTTAACACTATCAGGATTTGTTGGAAAACCTGAATATTCGAAAAAATCTCGAGGCGAACAATTCTTCTTTGTGAATAATCGTTTTATAAAAAGTCCCTATCTGAATCATGCCATATCATCTGCTTTTGAAGGCCTTCTTCAGCCAGGCAAAAAACCGTCTTATTTTTTAAACTTGGAAGTTGACCCCAAGTGTATTGATATCAATATTCATCCGACAAAAACGGAAATTAAATTTGACGATGAGCAAACCATTTACGCCATTTTAAGAGCCGCCGTGAAACACAGTTTAGGACAGTTTAGCATTGCGCCCATACTTGATTTTGATCGAGATAAAAATTTAGATACGCCTTATCGTTTTGCGGGTGAACAACCTACGCTACCAAAAGTTGAGGTCGACCGCTCTTTTAATCCATTCTCAAATTCGAATCCATCGCCATCAGCGTATTCTAAACCAGCAACTACAGCTTGGGAAAGCTTGTATGTAGGCTTAGAGTCAAAATCAAATTCTGATTCTCTTAGTCAAGATAATTTTGAGTCTGATGAAGTGACGTCGTCAATTTTTGATGATGCTTCTGAAAAAAGAGTTCAGAAAACATTTCAATTACACAATAAATATATCATCAATACGATTAAATCAGGTATGCTTGTGATTGACCAAAATCGTGCTCATGAACGTATTTTGTATGAAGAATTTCTTAAAACAACCGTAAATGAAGCCGTTAGCCAACAGTTATTATTTCCTTTACAGCTAAAGTTTTCAGCGACAGATTATACCATATTAAAAGACTTACAACAGAACTTAGAATCAACGGGGTTTGTGTTTTCTACTTTTACAGCTCAAAGTATAGAACTTACAGGACTTCCTGTAGGAGTTAAAGAGTCCGAAGTCCATATTGTATTCGAACAACTCATCCATGACATTGAGCATGAAGTTCCCGATGTAAATTTTAGTGTTAGTGATTTATTGTCAAAGTCGCTTGCAAAAAGTTTAGCGATCAAAAACGGAAAAAAATTAGAACGTGAAGAACAAGAATTCATCGTAAACACCTTATTTTCTTGTAAAGAACCCTCAATTTCACCCGCTAGCAAAACAGTTTTCACAACCTTAAAGGTTGAAGAACTCGATAAAAAATTTAATTAATATGCGTCAAATAACTCCAACAGTAAAGCACCTTTTAATTATTAATACTATTGTGTTTTTAGGGACATTCTTACTAGGAAATAAGGAGTTGTTCTATGGTTTATTAGCGCTCTATTATCCGTTGAGTGATTATTTTATGCCATGGCAAGTGTTTTCCCATATGTTTATGCATGGTGGTTTTCAACACCTACTGTTTAATATGCTAGCATTGTGGATGTTTGGAACAGCCGTTGAACGTATTTTTGGACAACGTAAATTTTTAATTTTTTATATATCATCAGGTTTAGGAGCTGTAGTCCTGACCTTTTTGGTCTATTATATTCAAATTTACCCTTCGTTAAGTCATTTGAAAGTATTAGGGTTTTCGTTTGAGTTTATTAAAGAGGCAACAAGTCTAAATATAATTAGTGATGGCATGTTTCAAGGTGAAATTTTAGCCAATAAGCTGGAACCAATAATGTCTAGTTATGGCTATAGTTTAAGTCAATTCAATACTGAATCTTTTCGAATGTTATT
>Ga0115564_10001638_pt1 | contig 20218 bp, 16 predicted proteins | sample COGITO_mtgs_1105_7_FD_88680 | JGI IMG/M metagenome (GOLD analysis project Ga0115564, IMG submission 88680) | Pelagic marine microbial communities from North Sea - COGITO_mtgs_110523 | ecosystem: Environmental > Aquatic > Marine > Epipelagic | place: Germany:Helgoland, sampling site Kabeltonne...
CCCAGCCCCAGACATAAATTCCGGACTTGCCTCTTCGGCCTTATCGAAGACCGCAAATGCTGCAAGTGGCAGCGATCCTGCAGGGTGGTGAACCAACGCGCAATCAAAAGCACCCGCTGCTTCAAAGCTGACATAACCCACCGCATATTTTCCTTCTGCGCAGGCTGCTTCGATCGTATCCAGCACAGCCGCGACGTCCTCATTGGTTTTAGCAATGTGGACCGCCGAGGCATCTGTAAACCGCAACCAGACCTCTTCGTCAGAGTCGTAAATAAGTGCATCAAACATAATCCGGAGGTTAACCTGCTAAACGTCTTCAGGCGAGCGAGATTCAAGTGGTTCAGGCACATTTAGGTTTACAATAGCTGGATGCTTTCCATCTCACAGATTAACGCCGATTATCTAAGCCAGGCGTTAGGCGGCCTTGTCGAATCGTTCCAGATTGAGCCCATAGGGTCAGGAGAGGGATACATGTCGGATTTGTATCGACTCACCTTGCAAGGCAGTGCACTGCCCACTTCTATCATTTTAAAGCGACCATCTGAAGATCCAGAAAAATGGGCGCTTGCAACTCGCTTCAATTCCTATGGCAGAGAGCAACATTTTTATCGGGAACTATCAAGGCACTCAGCCATTCGCAGCCCCAGGTGCTATTTCAACGCGGATCATGAATTTTTGCTGTTGCTTGAGGATGCAGGACAATGGCCTGTGATCGACGTGACATCAGGCGCAAACTTTGATCAAGCCACCACCGCCGTCACCCATCTTGCCAGACTGCACGCCAGCTATTGGGCATGTGAACCCGAAGCCGTTGCCAACTTTTCTGTTGGTTTCAAGGCAGCAGCTCTCGACATGTCCACTTTCGTTCACGATCGCCTGGCCGAACTTCCAAAAAGCGGACCGGTTCAATTTATGCTGCGATACGCCAGCCAATCAATCCATTACGAGTCACTTTTTTCGGCGCAAAAACAGGTTTTCTCACATATGGACTTTCGTCTTGATAACATGCGAATCAGCGACGAGGACCTCATGCTGTTCGATTGGGGCGAATGCAGCCTTGCCGCTCCCGGGTTCGACCTGGCCTATTTCATGATCACCAGTCTGACAACGCGGAACCGACGCAACTGGGAGAAAACGCTGCTCGACACCTACCACCAGATACTGACTCAAAATGGCATTCATTATCACCAGAGTGAGCTCTTTAACAGCTACCGGCTTGCCATTCCTCCTGGCTTCTACCTTGCCGCACTGGTGTTGACCCAAGGGCACCAGGAATACGGCATGAAACTGGCGGAAAGGTGCCTGGGGGCGATTGATGACCATATGCCCTTTATCATGCGGCAATTTGATAACACGGTGAATACCCACGCTAGCAGTTAAACTATTGGCTTGGTCAACGGTCCACATTAAGTTGCGCGACTAAAAAATGGCTCCTTCGAAAAAAATGGGCGTCTTCGAAAAGAAAGATTAAATAAAGCAGGAGTTTTCATGCGATTGATCAGTGCCATAAGACTACTCGCCGTACTGCCATTTATCGGCGGTTGCGACGATAAAAGTGAACAGGTTCCTAACGAGTTTTCTCCCGCAGTGCCGATGCCGGCAGCAAGTCTCGCGCCCGATAGGGCTTTAACCAGGATAGCCCTTGGTTCCTGCTATCACCCGTCGCTTAAAAGCGGGATATTCAACGAAATAACAGCACAGAACCCTGATGTTTTTGTATTTCTTGGTGATAACGTTTACGCGGCGGATGAATCCGACGACCCGACACTGATGAGTCTACGAGAATCCTACGCAAACCTTTCAGCAGTAGAGAGCTTCGCGGCATTGCGCGAATCCACGCCCCTGCTAGTGGCCTGGGACGATCATGATTACGGTAAAGATGATGCAGGCGGTGATTTCAAGTACCGGGACTTCTCGGAATCGCTTTACGAGTATGTCTGGAACATCGAGCCGTCAGATGAACGTACCTCCAGACCCGGTGTTTATTTTGAACAGACGCTAGGACCCACTGACAAACAAGTGCAGTTCATCACGTTGGATACACGCTCTTTCCGAACCCCACTTACCCGTCACCCGGACCAAGACATAGGCCGATATGTCGAAAGCCAGGATCCAAACCAGAGCGTGCTTGGGGAGCCCCAATGGAAATGGCTGGAAGAACAACTTCAAAAACCTGCGAACATCAGAATCATCATCACGCCGATCCAGCTCATCGCCGATGGTCACCATTGGGAATCCTGGCGGGTCATGCCGACCGAACGTGAGCGACTCTATCTGCTACTCTCGTCATCCATGGCAAACGGGGTAATCGTTGTTTCTGGCGACCGCCATTCTGCCGCGATCTATGAGTTAGCCGAATTTGAACCCTACCCCCTCTACGAGTTAACAACATCTTCGTTAAACGTCCCCCTAACGTCGTTCGTCAAGAACCCTGTTGATGAGCCTGGGCCCCATCGCCTGATAAAGCCCTTTTATGAAAGCAACTATGGTTTGATCGATATAAACTGGGACGCTGGGGAACTGTCAATGAAGCTGATGGATGAAGCCAGCCTGATGATCGCTGAAAAGACTATCCGCATTGATTTACTCCAACCCTGAACCTTTCCCCAGATCTGGTAACACCTTGGACTCCATCAACTCCATCAACATGAACTATATTGGCCACTACAGACACTCAACACTAAACTTAAAGACACTTCATCATGGTTAAGTACTACCTCGGATTTTTCGTTTTCCTGACGATCGGCATTTTTATCGGCATGCTCTGGTCCCAAACCGGAGAACACGCTGCGACCATCGTCCAACCGATCACTAATTCCAGCGATCAAGAGGCCATGGCCCAACGACAACGCAACGATAACCTTGAGTCCGAGATGACCCAGCTAAAGCAACGGTTAGGTCTTCTGGAGCAAAGGGTTGAAAAGAAGGGCGGGGCAACACGGGCTGGCAACCAGCCCACAAACGACCTCGCCACCGCTGGTGGGGAGCTTTCAGAATTCATTTCTCCGGGCATGCCGCTTCCTGTTGCCGACGGCCTGATCAGGGCGGGTCTTGACGCCTTTACGGCGCAGCAGATCGCCCGAAAACAGAGTGAGGCCGAACTTCGGCGGCTTGAGTTACGAGATAACGCCATTAGGGAAGGCTACATGGGGACAGATCGCTTTCGCGAGGAAATCTCTCAATTGCGAGGCGACGAGGTTCGAGTTCGAGATGAAGTTGACGAAGCTTCGTACGACAAGTACCTATACTACACGGGGCAACCCAATCGAGTCGCGGTGACTTCGGTACTATTGGGCTCCGCGGCTGAACAGAGCGGCGTCCAACAGGGTGACATCATCCTACGTTACGAAGATGAGCCTTTGTACAGCAGCAGGGATCTGCGCGCTCTGACAATCCAGGGTGAACGAAACGAAATGGTTACGCTCACGGTTCAGCGTGGAAACTCACAGGTGACGCTCTCTACGAGGCGCGGGCCTCTGGGTGTCCATTTAGGTCAGAGGTCAATCGACCCTGAACCCAATCAGTAGCCGGTTTCCTTTCGGTAAAGTTCTCGCAGCAGACGCCGCCACTCTTCATACTGACGGTCCAAAGTCCCGGTTAACCGAACCACGCTGCCGGCCAGGTCGGCTACCGTTGGTTCAGTTTCTCGGTCAAATGAATTGGTTAACTCGCGCAGCGCGTCTTCATTCATTTTCGACTCTTTATAGGTTTTATAGATCCGCTCCATTGCATACCAGGAACCCCTTGTGGCGCCTCTGGTTGCATCAACTTTTGAGAGCTTCCTGTTACCTTCAATCAATTCATAACTGTAATAGCGCCACCAGGCATAGGTTGGCCCTATCCGCCTAAACAAACTCTCGTAGTGCTGATCAACGCTGTCAGCAAACAGGTATTCACTTTCACGAATTCGTTGAACTCTTTGGAACAAGGGATCATCCTCAGAAGGTAAGCCGCTTAATGTCGCGACTCCCATGTCATCAGACAGGTAACGCCCAAAGGTCTCGGGAGACAACTCGCGTGCATATTTCAGCGTTGTAATATTGAGTAGCTGGACCCGGTCCAGTTCCGGGTAAGAACCCAGGCTATCCGACAAGTCATTGGAGACCCTGTTGTACAAATCCTGAAAGGGGTCAATCTGATAAGTGGGGTCGGTCGAGTAATCCAGATCACTGGTAACATCGTGATAGATACGATCAAGCCACGCTCTACCTGTTGCGTCTACAGCCAGGACTTGGAGTTTTAGTTCAACACCATCGGAAAACAGGATCTTACCCGTCACATTGATCTCTGAGTTAAGGTCCGGTTGCGGCATCACCCGAACAGCGCCCCAGAATCCCGCTCGATCCAACGTCTCTTTCAATCTGAAGGGTAGGAGTCTTCGCTCAACAGAACTCACCTGAACCTTCGAGCTATAAATAGAACTCTCTATTTCAGATTCAACGTCAAAGACAGCGATGCTGAGGTTTAGCCGGTCTAGCGGTACCCCTGCGTCCTGAAAAACAATCAGGGCAACATCCACGGGGTCCGGTAAAGAGCCCTGCTGGGGATCTACCCGAGGCGTTCCACAACCTAAAAGAAAACAGACGAGCGTCCCGACAACGACGCCGCGCAATTTATTCATTGCGGCCACTCAATGTGCAGCTGGTTTGGTTCGCGATGGTGTACGTGCATTCATACAGGCCTTCGCCTGGCTGAAACGGCATATAGACCCGGTTAAGTGTGAATGGATAGGAAACGCCAGAGACGTTGACGGTTGTTGCAACATTTATGCGGCTTCGGTCAGCCGCAATACTAAACTGCTGATAAACACTCAGTCCGTCTGGTAGCGCAACCTGGAAGGCCAACTGGTCCTCATCCCATATACAGCCTTCTATCCCTATCGTATTTTCTTTCCAACCCATTTCACCAAAATCGCAGACCAGCGCAAAGTCGTCATTTCGATTGATCACGATATGATCATCTTTCTGAGTAATGGTAAGTACCGTTGCCTGAGCAATTTTTTCAGTTAATCTGCCTAGTCCTACAACAGACTGCACGTTTAATATCCTAGGATCAACATAACGACCAGAATTCTGCGCCCGTTCTGCCGCTCGCTTGGCTTGAGCTCTTGCCTGTATGTACAGGTACCTGATCTTCTCACTTGGATGATCACTCAACTGATAGTCCAGTTCCCAGGAACCTGAAAAATCAACATTATGCCTATTCGGGCCATCGGCACTGACCCAGACAGGGATCACTGCGAACAGCCCAACCCAGAGAAAAAAACGAACAATAACCACACTAGGACTCAGGTGAATAGACAGACCTATTATGACCGCATACGAACTGATTTAAACTGCTCTTTGATCAGGTCCCCGCTTTTTCTCAGGTCCACCATTTTTGGTAAGTAAAAATCCCCTTCTTTTTCCAGCTTGTGGATCACCTTCGCTGGGAACGGTTCAAGCTCTGGAACCCACTGCTTGATGTAAACACAATCCTTGTCAAACTTCTGTTGTTGCCGCCAGGGATTGAATATCCTGAAATATGGCTGCGCATCACAACCCGTCGATGCACTCCATTGCCAATTGCCGTTGTTGACAGCAGGGTCATAGTCAACCAGTTGTTCAGCAAAATAGGATTCACCAAGGCGCCAATCCAAGTGCAGGTTTTTGGTCAAAAACGATGCTGTAACCATCCTAACCCTGTTATGCATATAGCCGGTTGACGCGAGTTCTCGCATACCAGCGTCGACTATTGGAAATCCAGTCTTTCCTTCCTTCCAGCGCTGCAGCGCCTCTGTATCAGTGCGCCAGGGTATCGCATCATAGTGCCGCCTGAATGCATGTCCAAATACATGGGGGAAATGCCAGCCAATCTGATGATAGAAGTCACGCCAATAAAGTTGCCGAATGAGCGGGTGTTGGTCATCAAGACTTTCCCGTACCGCGTTATGAACCTGCCTCGCAGAACAGGTACCAAACCGCAGATGAGCTGACAGATGGCTAGTATGCTCACTTGCGGGCACATCTCGCTGCACCTCATACTTCGTTAACGAAGACATCGTCGACAGGGCTTTTAACGCACCGCCTTCACCTGGCTCGAACCTTGGGACCTGAATTCGCAGAAACTCATTGAGCGCCTCCGGCCAACTACCCATATCATCGCAATGAAGAAATTCACCCTTTTGGACGGGCGCCGGGGGGAAAACCGAGAATGTTGAAGCTCTGCGGAAATAAGGAGTGAATATAGTGTACGGCGTCCCATCACCCTTTAAAACGCGCCCCGGCGGGTTAAGGTGCGCATCATCGTGCACCACGAAATCGATTTTCATTTCTTTCGTTAGGGACTTCAGCCTTTGGTCTTGGCTTCGACCATAAGGCGTATAACCCCGGTTAACAAAAACCCTATCGACTTTGAACCGCTTTATGAGTGACGGCAGGACCTGCTCTGTATGCCCCATTTCAACGACTAGCGTTCCGCCGCACTCGCTTACTGCAGCCCGCAGCTGTTGCAGCGATTGAAACAGAAATGCTAACCGCCGCCCAGAGTCTTGCCAGCGCTCCATCAGCGAAGGGTCAACAACAAAGACTGCCAGTACCGGATTACCGCGCCGCAGTGCTTCGTTAAGCGCGGTGTTATCGACCAACCGAAGGTCCCGTCGAAACAAAAACAGCGAGTGAGACGACATACCGCTAACCCAGGCTCCTAATTGATCGAACCGACTCGATTTCTACCTTCTGCATCGCCATGTTCCACCAGATCGCTAAGCGAATGTTCCATAATTGAACGTGCCTGCACCGTCAGTTCCAATAGCTGCTGCTGCAATTCGCCATCTATCTGGCGGGCCCTGGAGCATCCTGTAGAGGACGCTTCGAGCCTATTCAGTGCCCTCATTAGTCCTGATAGCTGATTCTTACAGTTACAAAGCACATCTCCTTCCTGCAGCGCCGTTTTCAATGCATTAAAATCTGCGCTTTCGGGCGACGCTGCTTGTGATCGACCGTTACCTCGGAGCAAATTGACGAGGGCAAAAGGCTCAAGAGGGCCTTTCAGCAAACGAATTCCTTTTGACGCCAAAGATCGCAACTGGGTTCGGGAGGCGAACTTATAGACAACAAGACAGCGGGGTGCAAGCTCATCGGGTAGCATTCTGAGCACCAACTTTTCGTTCATCTCTGAAAGGCTGGGCATGTCGATAACAACGAACTCCTCGTCGGAAGCCGAAAATTGCTCTAAACCACGAACCCAGCTCGTCTCAATGCCGGCTTGCGCCTTTAAGCAAGCTTTCAACCAATCAGGTTGTTGAACACTTATGACCGTCCATTTCTTCAACAGTCCCCCTGCAGGATGCCCGGGGGACCCTAGTATCCCATGAGTGCGCGCCTGTAACGCCTGTTCAGACAGTCTGCAAATGGTACCAATTGCTTGCCCTGCATCGACCAGACGTTTGACGCTTATCAGCTTACTGACGTGCGCTTCTGTATAGCAACGGTTATTATTTTCCCCACGGTTTGGCTCAACGACCCCATAGCGACGCTCCCAAGCACGGATCGTGTCCGTAGAAATACCTGTCAATTTGGCCACTGCGCCTATCCTGTAACCTGTATCCATCTTCCCTACTCCTTGGTAACTATGAAGATATTTACGCTCTGATTTAGGTTTCGGCTTACTTTTAGGTCATTTGATCTAGCGTTTATTCGGTCCACTTGCGCGGACCGCCAGCGAACCACTTCAAACGGTTAAAGGTTGACGTGGTTCACTTGTTAGCTGGTGGATTTGTTACCGCGGGTTAGGGTCAGCCCCGTGCTGAGACGAATTCTTCTCTGAGTTGGCGCTTGTTGATTTTACCAGAGGCTATTCGCGGCAGGGGTTCCGAGGATATTTCCAGATAGCGGGGTATCTTAAACCGAGCAACGTGTTCCAACAGAAACCCGCGAAGTTCATCTTCATCAATAGCATCATCAGCAAAAATCGTGGCTCCTACCTCTTCACCCAGACGATCGTCCGGTACCGCGTAAACAGAAGCCTCTCTGACCTGCGGGTGGGCAAGTAACCCTGCTTCGACCTCAGCGCAACCAATGTTCTCGCCCCCTCGAATGACCAGGTCTTTAATACGATCAACGATATACAGATAACCCTCATCGTCAATGTAGGCGACATCGCCGGTTCTTAACCATTCACCATCAAACGCCTCTAGATTGGCTTCTTCCCTGTCCCAGTAGCCCTTGATAATGGAAGCGCCGCGAATCTGCAGTTCGCCACGCTCAAGAGGAAGCAACTGCTTGCCTGACTCATCCAGCACTCTAAGATCAAGTAACGCAGATACCCTGCCTGAGCTTTCGGGATGATTAACATAATCTTCACCGCCAATGCCGGCACCAATAGCGTTCGTTTCTGTCATCCCCCAGCCAGTATTCGGCAGTGCTTTTTTGAACGTTCCGGCAATCTTTTGGACTTGCTCCGGCGCCCGCGGAGCTCCACCGCCGCCGACAGTTAGCAAACTACTGAGGTCTCGGGTCGCTGTTCTGGCTGCCCGCTCCAAGTCTCCTGTCATCGCCGCAGGGGCAATAAACACAGCAACTTTTTCTACCTCGATAAGCCGCTGTGCTTCCGGCACATCCCACTTATACATCAATACGATTTTTCTTTGGGACCTATAAGAAGCGAGCATTACCGCATGGGAACCGGTCGCATGGAAAAGTGGCACAGCCAGCAACGCCGCGATCTGATCATCCAGCTGGGGCGCTTCTGCGCCTGATAATAAAAGACCAACTTTGCCATCTAACTCCCAGGACAGCAGGGCGCTAACAATATTTCGATGACAGGAGACAGCGCCCTTAGGATGTCCTGTCGAACCCGACGTATAGAGAATGGTCGCCGGGTCGCCCGGATCAATTTCAACATCCGGCAATAACGTTGATACCTGCCCCGCTAACAGTTCCTCGAGGGCCCATGTATTCGCCGACGGACTTGTCGCTCTTACTGAGATCACCTGCAGATCGAGGTTTTCTCGAACGGGCGCAAGCCTGTCCAGGCGTTCCTGATCCGCAAAAAGCACCTTGGCACCACTGTCCTTTAGGCCGAACTCCATCTCCTCAGAAAGCCACAATGAATTCATCGCCACTGCGATCGCGCCGATAGAAGTCGCCGCATTGAACGCAAAAACCCACTCGGGAAAATTTCGCATGGAAATAGCAATCCGATCACCTTTTTCCACGCCAAACTGATCAGTAAGAATATTTGCAATCTGAGCAACCCGATCATTGGTTTCAGCAAACGTAAAACGCTCATCTTCGAACACCAAAAAGGTCTCTTCACTGCTCGCCGTCTGGTAGAGGTCACGCAATGTCCGAGGGGAGTTTTTAAACACTCTGCAAGGTCTTCCCCACACTTCTCCTGGCACAATTTCATAGTCCATACCGGAGGCCGTAAGCTCCGCTATTGCGGCAAGTCGATCATTGTTCATGATTTCTACTTCTGATTAGTTGAGTGGTGTGTCGCGCGTGATTCACTAAATGTGAAGGTCTAGCAGATTGTAGTTCTTAACGACCAACTCCCGCGTCTCTTTATTAAAGCTATTTTGGGCCTCTAAGCCCGCCAGGGGTTGGTAAAGGTAAGGTTTTTCCTTCGGATATCGCTGCGCCCTGGCGTCAATGGCTATCGCGATCATCCTTGAACGTTCACGGACTCTGGCCTCGTCGTACAGCACAGACTTGCCGTTTAATAATTTTGCGGTGACACCGACCACCGATTCTTTCCGGTGAAAGCCAAAGCCAACAGACACACGCCAGTCATCTGAAGTATTCGCAAAGGAACCATGCACGGCTTGACGGTTACACATAACGACATCACCTGGTTCACAGATCATCGGCACAGCGTCCGAAATTTTGTCACCACTGGCCTCGGTAAGCGACGAAATATCAAGCTTGCCTTGTTTGTGCGTGCCAGGAACTATCCATACAGCATTCGCTGCGGTACTACTGTATAGCTGCGCCATGAAGTTGAATCCGTGCGTACCCTCATCTAATTTTGGAGAATCCCAGTGAGTTGTCGCATCCTGGTGCCAGGCAACGGCTGCACCCAGGCCCGGTTGTTTTACGAAAACAGCCTCATTAAAAGGCACAAAGTCAGGACCATTCATGGCTTCGGCCACCTTTAGTAGCAAAGGGTGACCGTATAACCGCAAGCACGAATCTAGGATATGCAAGGTGCCAAAAATAACTTGGACAACTTGTGAAGGAGCATCCGTTTCCGGCGTTGGCGTCACCATTTTGACTGGATGACGACCTGCATTACGCTGGGTTCCACCTACAGGGTCACCGAGGGGCGAGACCAGGTAAAAAGGGGGTATAGAAAGGTCCGAACCTAGGGAAGGACGGCCCTGCCGGTCCAGCTTCGATTGATTCGACACGGGTGCTCGCTCAAGCGCGTGCTTTACTTCATCTTTAAGGTCATCGAGTTCAGGCGGCTCAATCACGCCGGTGAACACATAGAAACCGCAGCGAGAAAATGCATCCGTAATGTCAGGATGCAAGCTACCATCGCTCCCGAACCTCACAGGTCCCCGATTAGCCAATGTCAGCGCTCGCTTGGCGCCTTCCTGAAGGTATACGGCCATTGATTCTGCATGCTGTTTTACGGTTAGCGACATTTTTCGGACCTTGCATTCCCGTTAACTGAGTTTTGTTTTTACGTGAACTCGATGCCGGTTGCAATCCTTCCAGCCTTTGGTTCATTGTTGGCTCCTACTAGGTTTTCTGGAATTTATTATGAAACTCAATGATAGGGTTGCTATTGTCTCCGCCGCCGGTCGGGGGATTGGTAGAGCCATTGCCATGGCTCTAGCATCCGAAGGGGCGACCGTTATTGTCAACTCCTATGGTGAAGACACCACTCAGAGTACCGTCAATGTCATCAATGACGCTGGGGGCAAAGCCGTAGGAATGGCCGGCGATATCACTGATCCTTACAGAATTATGGAAGTCGTTAATGCGACGATGATGGATTATGGGCAGATCGATATTCTTGTTAATAATGTCGGTGCCGGGCCAAAAACAACTGATGACCCACCCTCACACCCGCTTGCATCTGTAGAAGCCGTCTGGAACGCGCTCTACAACCAAAACCTGCTGCCGACTGTGTTGATGAGCGAAGCCGTCGTTCCCCACATGCGCGAAGCAAAATATGGGAAAATCGTTCACATCTCGTCAATCGCCGGTTTAGGATCTTTTTCCCCTGCGATGTTGACGGCATTTGTCCATCCCAGTTACAACGCGATGAAGGCCGCACTTATTAATTACACCCAAACCCAAGCCGACTTACTTGGCCCAGACAACATCAATGTTAATGCAGTATGTCCGGGCATTGTTTACACAGACGCTTGGAAGGGTAACGCTCAGCAGGCAGTCGAGCGTATGCCAGAATTCGAAGGCATGGACCCAAGAGAATGGTTCGAAGGGATATTCAATGACAGCTACCCCACAATCTTCGAACGGACACCACTTAAGCGTGAACAAACGGTCGAAGATATGGGTAATGCCGTGAAATTCTTGGTGTCGGAAGACTCCATGAACATCACAGGGCAAACTCTGGTTGTCGATGGTGGTATGGTTAAGCTCTGAGGCAGATAGACGTACAGCGCGATTGTCGCTAGTCTACTCAGCTACATTTAACATACGATCTTACATACGATCTTTACAAACAATCTTCACAAATGGAGCCAAGCGATGGCCTACGCACCAACAGAGCGCCCCTTTTACGATGCCGATAGCCACATTATGGAACTGCCGAACTTTCTGAAAGCTTATGCGGACCCGGGTATTCGTGACGAAGTCCCAGAAGTCAGCTACAGCGCTTCACTTGTGACCGATGAGGAAGTCGACATCATCATGGACCAAGGCGGCAAACACAGCGAAGAACATGTCGCTGCGCAGATCGCACTCGGCGATAAACTGATCGAAAGCTCGAAAGAAATTCAGGCGCTTGGCGCGTTCAATAAATCAGACCGCACCGTTGCGATGGATATGCTTGGCTTTAAAAAACAATTGGTTTTCGCCACTCACAGTGTCGCCATGCCGTTTCATCCAAGCCAAAAAAAATCAGTCAAGTTAAGGTATGGCGCTACCCGGGCGCATAACCGACATATGACTGACTTCTGCAGCGACGATGATCGACTCATGGGTGTGGGCATCGTTCCTCTGGATGACCCTGAATCAGCCTATACTGAGCTCAAATGGGCGATCGAAGCCGGATTAGAAGCCATCTGGGTTCCACATCGCGCGCCAGGTGATCGATCACCTGGCCATGTCGATCTTGAAAAGTTCTGGGCCTTGCTCGCAGAATCAGGCACACCGTTTGTGCTACACGTTGGCGGCTCTCCTTTACAGGCACTGAAAGCATGGAGCAACAATGGTCGTGCAGCGGTCAAGGACTGGATGGGTGGCGGTGAAAATGTTCGCACAAAAGATGCCGCCCTGATGCATCAGCCACCAGAAACCTTTGTATCCATGCTGGTCTTGGACGGTGTATTTGATCGACACCCGAATCTTAAAGGCGCGGCTGTCGAATTAGGTGCAGGATGGGTACCTGAAATGGTGCGCCGCTTGGATTGGGTCAGTAAAATTTATGGCAGGGTGGATACCTCAGTACAATTCGATCGCACACCGTCTGAACAGTTATCCCAGCAAATGGGTTTTACGCCATTTCCGCACGAGGACGTGTCTAATCTGATTGATCAATCCAATCAAGATTTGTATCTCTTTTCTAGCGACTACCCGCATGTAGAGGGTGGTAGAAACCCGATAGGCAAATTCGAGAAATCGCTAGAAGGCAAAGACGAAGACATCAAGACCAAATTCTATAGCGAGAACTTCCTGCGCCTATGGCCAGACGCCCGAGTAGCCTGAGTCTGGCTCAGGGATTCTTCTCGAAACTAGGGATATCCGGATTAACCGGATCCCAAGCGTGAGCTGAAACCTGCCAGTAACTAGCCTCGGTCCTCACCCAGGACGGATCATCCAAGCTGCCCGCCTTGATAAACCTTACATCCGGTTGCTCGGCCACGTAGCTGATGAAGGGTGAGCCACATGTCGGACAAAAGCCACGACTAACGTGGCTTCCATCCGAACCCACTACTGAGTAGGTCCGGTATTCTCCCAACACCTCGAGATTGGCCGTTGGGACAAAAACAATCGTTGCCTTACCGCTTCCTGTCGCCCTCTGACAATCCACGCAATGGCAGTGACCTGCCGAGATAACACTATCGCGGTCAAACGAATATCTAATCGAGCCACAAAGACAACCACCTGCTGTTTTAATGACCACCTTACCCACCAGCATCGGTGTAAAGACTGTTGTCCTTTGAAAGCGCTGCAGCCCGCGCTTGCATGATTTCCTTCCATTCCGGATGCGTGAGGACCCAAAAGTCGTCATTGACGATGGCATCCATCACCATCTCCGCCACCTCGGATGGATCTTTTCCTCGTTCTGCTAGCATTGCACCCGCATGCTTTTCGAACGCTTTTTCCTGCGCCGACGAGCTATGATCTTTCGCTGATTCAGCGTCCCGGTTCCGTTTGCTGAAGACAATCTGGGTATTGATCGGCCCAGGACAAAGTACCGATGCAGAAATGCCTGGGTCATCAGCATCCAGTTCCAGACGAAGGGTTTCAGTCAGTGCGACCACACCAAATTTGGCGACGCTATAAGGGGCAATCGCCCCCGACGCCTGTAAGCCGTTCACAGACGCAGTGTTAATAATATGTCCTTCGCCAGACGCTCGAATCAGCGGTAGAAACGCCTTAACCCCATAGATAACACTCCACAGATCAACGCCCAAAACCCATTCCCAATCCGCCAGAGTTAGCTCAGCAATGGGCCCCGAGACAAGAACACCCGCATTATTGTGGAGAACATTTACAGCGCCAAACTCAGTCATTGTTTTTTCAGCGAGTGCCTGAATCGCATCCCATTTGGAAACATCCGTCGGCACCCCTAGAACCTCATGGCCCATATTGCCCAACGATTTCACCGCATCCTCCAGCGCGTCTTCCTGTATATCCGCCATCACGACCTTCATTCCGGCTTCAGCAAACCGCGATGCCGTCGCAAGGCCTATGCCACTGGCCGCACCGGTCACAACCGCTACTTTCCCAGCAAATTCTTTCATACTCATACTTGGCCTCATTTTTTTGTAAAGGAAGAAGATGCACTCCCTTAGCGCCCTTGTAAAGAGCCGGGCTATTGAGACTCGTAACGACATGCTATCGTCATTGCTCACGTGAATTGGACTTTCTCTTATGGCGGCCTGGAACTACCAAAAAGGATTACAGGAAACCGGCAACGGTATTTTTAGCTATCTTCAACCCGACGGAAGTTGGGGCTGGTCCAACTCAGGATTAATTGTAGATGGCGGTCAGTCGCTGCTTGTCGACACCCTGTTTGACGCACCAATGACGCGTAAAATGTTGGCGATTATGGAGGACGCAACCGGCATTAGCGCAGATCAAATCAACACCATCGTTAACACGCATGCTAACGGGGACCACACCCACGGAAATGGGCTTTGCAGACACGCAGAAGTGGTAGCGAGTGAAGCTGGCGCAAAAGAGATGGAGGCTTTCGGCCCGGAAAAGCTAAGGGCAATGATGGAGATGGCGCCGGACATGGGTGAGACGGGGCAATACTTTATCGATATTTTCGGACCCTTTAATTTCGGTGACGTCGCTGAAAAACTTCCCACCAAAACGTTTACCGGTGAGTTAACGCTCAAGGTTGGCAGCAAAACGGTCGAACTAAAGGAGGTGGGCCCCGCGCATACCCTGGGCGACATCCTGGTATTTGTTGACGAGGACAGCACCGTGTTTACGGGGGACATCCTGTTTATCGATGGAACACCTATTATGTGGGCTGGACCCGTCAGTAACTGGCTAAAGGCCTGCGACCTGATTATCGATCGCAACCCTCAGGTGATCGTTCCCGGGCATGGTCCAATTACCGATGTCGCGGGTGTACAAAGGGTCAAGGAATACCTTTCCTACATCGATGTTGAAGCTCGAAAAAGATTCGACGCTGGTATGACAGCAAAGGATGCTGCTTTTGATATCTCAATCTCAGACTTTGAATCGTGGACTGACGCTGAACGTATTGCAGTAAACGTAGACACTTTGTATCGCGAGTATTCTGGAGACACTTCGACGCCAAACACGATGGAAATATTCACACTGATGGCAGAAATAAAGCGAGACAAAAGGTCATGAACACAGCGCCACAGTTCTTAGGCACGCGCACCTCTCGATACTGACCTACTGCTTTGGCAGAAAATTGGGCGTTAAGGCTGGTAAAGCAGAAGCAATAGCCGCTGATAATCCTTCAAGCAGGGAGCCCTCTCATGCGAGGGGTTATTTAGACGGCTTAACGACACTGCTGAAAGCGCTCGACCAGTGGTTGATAAATCACCGTCGATACCGGCCCTACCGCGACCCACTCAAACATCATCGAGTTCATTTCGACATTTTTGTCCGGCGTTTTTTGTCTAATACCCTGCTCCAAACGAGACATCTGATACTGCATTCGCAAAGACTTATCTTCGTCTGGCGTTGCCCGGTCGGCCAGTATTTCGGCTCGAATACAAAGCTTTTTCAACGCTTGCTCATTCTCTTCTTGCGTTGCATCACCCATCCCTTGCGCCATTTTCCGTTCAAGGGACGCCAAACCATTTTTGGGCCATTGCTCCACGCTGGAGATATAAGTTTTGGCCTCCTGCTCAAGGGCTATTGCGGTCGCTGCACTACCGGCAAGTTGATACAACCGAATTTTATCCGCCGCCGTCAGATAATCCAGCCACACTTCGAGTTTGCCCGCCTCCAATTGCCGCGACACCTTGCCATCAAATTCCTCGATAGATTTGTAGAAAGCCTGATTCAGACTATTCTCTTTCGCCTTGGGTAAACTACCCAGCTCTCTATATTCTATCTGGCATTGTGCAACACGGGCCCTCGCGTCCAATAGGGCTTTTTTTGAAAACCCCAGCAAGCCCTCAACCTCATGCACCAGCGCCAACGCAGCATTTTTATTGACATCAAGTTCTGCCTTAAACTCTTCCGTTAGCTGCTGTCTCTTTTCGAATATTGCGTCGCAGCCTTTGCGGAATGTCTTCCATAAAACCTGTTCGTCCTTGCGTAAAGCGGCTCCAGCCAGCTTCCACTGTGCCTGCAACCGTTTAACCTCTTCTACCGCCTTACGGTTATCCTGCTGATCCACCAACGTTAGCACCTGGTCTATAAACTGACGTTTTATGTCTGCATTTTTCTGATAGTGTTCGTTCAACTTTGCTCTTATCGCATCTAACACGCGATCAAAACGTTGCTGCACGGGTTTATTCGTCGCTCGTTCAATAGGGGCATAGCTACGCCACTCCTTAATCGCGGTACTGAGCAATTTTTCGACGGCACTCCCGTCAATAGAATCTACTGCTTCATCGCCACTATTCTGCGCTGACAAATAGTTTTCTAATTGAGTGACCATCTGGATGCGTTTTCCCAAATTATCGTGTCGAATTTCGGCTTGCTGATCGAAGAAAACCTTACAGGGCTGGTACGCCTGCTGCGCCAGTTGATGAAACGTCTCCCACAACGCCTGATCCTGGACGCCTTTACTTAATCCCTTCCACTCGTTCTGTAAGCGACTGATTTTAGTTGCCAGTGCTTCCGGGGCTTCCCGGCTATCAACCAGCGCCGCCATTTGTTCGATTAATTGTTGTTTTTTTGGTTCGACAACGTAGTCCTTCCAATCCAGTAGCTTTTCTAAAGCAGCATCCAACTGCTCCAACTGCTTGGATAAATAAGCAGGCATGACCTTCAATTGCGACCGCTTTTCTTCAACGGTGCGCCTAATACCCGCGGCTGGACGGGACTGCCCGGAATCCGTTGCGGACTGCGCCCTGCGAATCAAAGCGCTCAGCTGACGCAATTGATCTTTCTCTGCTTGTTTTTTTGCCGCCACCTGTTTTTCACGTTCAGAAATGAAGGCCATTGCGTCTAACAACTGCTGCGGCTGCAAAGCGGCGGGAAGTAGGCCGGCCGTTTTTATACGTGCCCGTAAATCGTCATAACTGGAAAGGTTAGATAATTCAGCGCTGGCATTGGTCTTATCCGTCTCAGTTTCCGTCTCAGTCTCAGTCTCAGTCTCAGTTTCTAATTTAAGCTGAAGGTCACTGCTGCCTGTCAGTTGATCAATTAGGCTGCCATGCTGCTGCAACTGTTGTAACTGAAATTCAATCCCATCCGCTAATTGAGTGAAAGTTTTTTCCTCGGACCTTTGCGCTGCTTTGTGCTGCAGAGCGTCTAACCACTGCTGACGACATTCTTCCAGAAGCACTTTAGCCGACTGGCGCGCGTCTTCAGTGGCAGCACAGGTAAACAAGTGAGCAAGCAGGCCTTGGAGCTTGTCTATCATCGCCAGCTGCTGCTGAGCAGCATTGGCTATGGCAACCTCTCGCGCCTTAACATCAGCCTGCTGTTTCAAAAAAGCGTCAATTGTTTGCATGCATCTCGACGTCGCCTGCTGTGCCCGCGCCAAAACGGATTCATGAGCTTGCGTTTGTCGTAACGCCCACTGATCTTGCAAAGATTGGTTACGGGCGATAAAAAACTTGTCGAAGGGCCGTTTACTATGGGCTTCCAAAGCTTCACACAGGCTAACAATCTCGGCCTGGGTTTGGGCTTCAAGCTGATCTCGATCGCGAAAGCCATCACACTTTCCCTTCACAATTTTATAGACTTGCTTATCTTTACCCTTGGTTTTCTTCAGTAAAGATTTGAGCCGCTCTTCATCTTCAATCTTTGACGCAGCCAGCTGTCGCAGCCTTATCGACACGCCGTCCAGTGCTATTTGATAAAAGAAAACCTCATCACTGCTCGAGCTCAACAGCTGTTCTAGTAAACCCTCTTGCTGACAAAATCCCACCACAGCTAACTGCGCCATAGGATCAACACCGTCTGCAGCAAGCTGATCCAACGTGATTGTGCCTTGATCAGCCAACTCGGCAAGACGCCGCCTAGCCTTTTGTTGAACGCCGGCAGCACCTTTATCATAAGCCAACCTAATCAGAGCTGGCCCGTAGTTCAACCGAGCGATAGCCTCCAAACGCAAATCATCGTGCTTGTCTTCTACCGCAATGGCTACCAGACCCTCTAACGGTAATTGATCAAGCTCGGCGAGTCGTTGCTCCAGCGTTTTCGGCTTGGCTTTTAATTTACTGAGAAATCGAGACAGGACGGTCATATTGTGTTCCTACTACGGATATCTATACCAAGGTCTTAAACATCAACAGCAGAATTAAAATCTGCTAAGGATGTAAAACCTGGAAGCGTTCAAGGCCAACGTCTATGTCATGGATCACTTAATGTTTTTTCGATCAGACGACTTCAATCTCTTCGAGAAAAAGCGAACCGCCAATCGCTACCCATAGGCAGTTTGATTTAACACTCGTTGGCCTTCATATTATGGCAATTCAACAGGCCCAACCAAAACTCTGGGCTGGCTGTTGATGTCCCCCAACGCCATGATACCACCGGGAAATGTCAGAATAGCGCCCATGCCAAAAGAAAAACCAGACAAAAACACTCGCTCGAGCGGGCGCAGAATAGGTATTTCCCCGGGAACACTCCGGCAATATTCTAAATTTCAAGGCAATATCCGTTGGCTTTTATTGCCTGACAAGCCAACACTTTCTTGTAAACAATCGCTTGTAAACAATCGCGACAAGACCCCGGATATTTTTGGCGTCACACTAGCGTTCCGAGATGAGATTAAGAGGATTCTATCTATCCATCTTCATAAATTATGCCTTTTGCAGGACAAGGCCGATCTGCCTGCAGTCTGCAACAAGCGCGCCAGTAGAATCCCAAAGCGCGCCGGTTTCAATCATTCGTCCATCAACAAGGTCGTCCGTGCGAAACCTTCCTAGAACCCATCCCGGCGCCGGCCGGCGCCTTACATGAACAGTAAGTTCGATCGTTGGAACCCAGCCGACCATGCCCAGTTTCCCGAATGGCGAAGGGGGAAAAGTATCGCAAAACAGCAGGAGTGATCTTGTGTCAGGCTCGCGCTCATCGGTAAACCGGATCCAACCAGAGATCTCGGGAACGCCGGACTGCCCTGGCCTGGCCTGGCCCGGGTGCATCATAACGTGCAGTTTGTTAATCATTGCAATATCGATGCCCTGCATATCTCCACGTCTTGCGATACAAGATTCTGGAGGCGGCAACGTTGGCATTTCGATTGTAATATCGCTGTCAATACCCACGGGACTGGTAAGATCGCCATAGGCTGCAATGACCTCGACCCTTTGCTTACCCTCCTGCCAAAGCGAGGCCCGCACCGTCGATAGTGTCCGGCCCTGCCGTACGACATCTACAATGACTTCGCACTCGACGCCGGGAACACCGGGCCGCAGGTAATGTGCGGTGAATGAGAGCGGGTCTGGATGGTCCACCGATTCTGCTATCGCGGCACTAACAATAGACAGCAGGTAACCGCCGTTAGGATTAGCGCTGATATTCCAGCCAGCATCGACTTGCCCTTTAAAGCGGTGATCATCAATGCGTTCAACATACGTGTCCCTTTCAAACTCAGACAATACTGTCTCCCTGTCTTCCGTTGTATACCAGCGCTCCGCTATCGCGAAACTGTTTGAATACCGCAATTGCAGCGTCAGTTCCAACACCATCGGTGACGGCTATACCTCGGTGTTCCAGTTGGCCGATCCAGTCGGGGTGAATAGGCCCTTCGTCAAATCCCGTTAGCTGCTCTAGCTCAGCACCACTTCCTGCCACAACAAGGGAACGAACGCCTGACCAGACCAGAGCCCCATAACACATTGCGCATGGACGCCAGTTAACCACCAATTGGTGTTCAGCCATGCCCTGCGCACCTAGGTCAAAGCTAGCCAGGGTCTGCTGCGCCAGCGAAAGTGCCATAACCTCCGCATGAGCTGAAGAACACTGGTGGTGAACAACCCGATTAACACCAATGGTTACGAGACGTCCGGATAACGTTTCAAAAACACCCGCGGCGAATGGCCCACCGGTCCCGAACTCGATATTCAAGCGGGAAAACCGGATCACCACAGCCATACGCGCCTGAATATCAGGAAGATATTCAGGAAGCTGTGCTAATGCTTCCATAGCCCAGTCAGGCTGGCCAAGCTCAAAGTGAGCTATCAACGATGAACTTCCCA
>Ga0115564_10001640_pt1 | contig 20201 bp, 21 predicted proteins | sample COGITO_mtgs_1105_7_FD_88680 | JGI IMG/M metagenome (GOLD analysis project Ga0115564, IMG submission 88680) | Pelagic marine microbial communities from North Sea - COGITO_mtgs_110523 | ecosystem: Environmental > Aquatic > Marine > Epipelagic | place: Germany:Helgoland, sampling site Kabeltonne...
AAAATTGAATGACTTTCCCCATGGCGCCTGCGGTTTGCGCGATGCCACCACGATTACCGCAGAGCCGATGAGCAGCGCCAACAGAAGTGGGTTTGTGGTCTGGGATGCGGCCGCTGCCAGGGAAAGTGACCACAACCACCACGCCCCCGGATGTAACCAGCGCGCAATCATGATCTGCTCCGACGCCAAAAATAGAACCCGGCAACCGCGAGTAACCCAAAAACTAAAGCGGTTCCCAGCGGCGCAAGTGAGGATTGCTCGGACGAGCGTGGTGTTTCATCTGCGGAGATAGGAACCAGATCAGAGGTAATCGATTCGGGTGGGGTCGATGCAACGTAGTCAGCCACCGGGGTTGCGCATTCGCTCACTGGATACCCGGAAATTCCACAAATAAATCCGTTATCGGTTCGAAGTTCAACAATATTTTTCAGGAGGTTGTAGCCATTAGCGTCAAGAGTGCCCACCGCGCAGTAGGCAACAGGTGCCGGCGGAGTCTCACCCTGGGGTGCCAACGCAAGGTCGCCGGAATCAATCAGTATTGCGACACGTTTGGAGCCCTTAATTGGACTCACGGCGGCGCAAGCACGCTCAAATACAACAGTGGGCGAGTCGGCGGGGGCAAGACCGGCCACGCTGGGACTTGACGCATCGAATCGCCATGCCTGCGCGCTTCCCTCGGCCGGGTTGGTGCTGGCAGGGCCGACAGGGGAATAAGACCAGGTGTCACCATCTTGGGTCCAAAAGTTCCAGTATCGATAGGCGGTTGCCTGCGCACCGGCGACCGCTGACAACGAAAAAAGGAGGATTGCCACGAAGACAAGACTCAAATTCCGCGTCAGCGACCGGGGTGCATGCCGCATGAGCAAATTACTTCTTCATGCTTTTGGTGAGGGTCGAGATCAGATTAACGCCGCCGAATTTTTTCGGATTGGAATCTGTTGCTTGGGCGACCATGAGAAGCCACCCGAGGGCGCCGGCGTTTGTTTTGCCGTCTTTGAGCGCCCACGTTTTCACATTGTTTTTCAACGCAGCGGTTGCTTTACCCACTGGCTTTTTACCAATCTTCATGGTGTTAAAGGAAATCACGGTTGCGGCAGTGTTTCCAAAGTCATCCCCGTCATAGGGAAATGAAGATAAGACACCGGTCGTGAGCTGGCCACTGAGGTAGCTGGCCAGATTCTTGACCTTGTTCTTCGCACATTTGGGGCTCGACCCCAATTTGTTGGCAGGTTCAGCCGGGGTTAGTGCAGCGAGACCGAATAAAGCTTGGGCTGAGGCTGAGTTGTTCACGCCCGACTCACTCACCTGGTATTTTGCGCCTCCACTTTGAGCGCATGGTGTGATCGCGCTGAGTAGGTAGGCTCGAATCTGCTTAACCACTGGCGATTTGACTCCGACTCCAGTCATTGCGGCGTAAGCCAATCCGGATGAGTTCGTATCCGGTAATGCGCCTGAACCGGGGTAGTACGCGATACCAGTTTTGCCGTTGGGTGCCACCGCTGTTGCTTTGGTAAGCCACTTTACGGCGCGCTTGGCTTGCGCGGTGTTGCCCGTAGCGTTCAGCGCGAGCGCGGCAAGTGCGGTTGAGTTGGTATTGGGCCCGCTACCGTTGACGGCGTCTGACGGTCCGCACGCGGTGCGAATGCTGACCCGGTAGGACTTAAAACTGCCATCGAGGCATTGCTGGTCCGCCAACCATTTGACGGCAGCCTTGTTGGGCCTGACCCCCACCGAGTCCAAGCCAAGAATGGCCAGTGCCTGATGGTCGACTCCGGTGTAGGTCGGATCAGTGGTTCCATAAAGGCCGGCGTCTGGTCCAGCGGCGTGTGCTGGAGAGAGTCCCAAGCCTAAAAAAACGACAATGCTCAGCACTGCCGCCAGAATCGATTTGTACATTTTTTTCATGGTGCCTTCTTTCAGTGAGTGGTCACTAGAACATGGCCCATGGATCCCTCAATCAAAAACCCCAAGCACTAAAAGTGCAAGGGGCGATCAAGTTTTCACTTGAGCGCTCGTCCCGTTACCTCGACGGATGACCGCTCGCAAGTGTTAGGTGCTCCGACTTACCAGGTGTTTGCCTGACTTACGGTTGCGGGACAGCGCCGGATTTTCACCGAACTTTCCCTAAATCCACTCGCGTCAATCTTTTGTTGTGACCTTATGAGACCACGTTTGGACGGCCGTGTCAATGTGAACACGGACGAGGTCCAGAGGGGTTATTCAGAGTCCAGACTCATGGGTCCGTACACGACTCGATCGCCGTCAACGAGGGTGACGGCACTGATCCCCGCTGCACGCAGCTCACGCCAGGTGTCAGACACGTAGGCTTCCGCATCGCTCTGGCTGGGGAATGCCGATGTGACACATGGCTCCACCGGAGAGTCGATTACTTGGCCGCCGTTATCTAGATATTGCCAACTCCAAGACATTGCGTCTCCTTAACGCTCAGGCTAAATTTTATGGTCTTATTACTGGTGAAACGGTGAGTGCTGGGTCCGTGCTGACAAGATCACCCAATGCGTAGTCGATCGCACTGAGTACATCCTCCGGCAATGTTACCCCCGCAGCCTTCGCATTTTCAGTTATTTGCTCAGGTCGCGAGGCACCCACAATGGCGGCAGACACGTTGGGATTGCTCAGTACCCAGGCTATGGCCAGTTGAGACATGGTCAAATTCATGTCTGTGGCAATTGGCTCCAATTTCGCAACAGCCGCTAGGACTGGATCATTGACCCATCTGGCCACAAAGTTCGCGCCAGATGAAGTGTCGGTGGCTCGACTCCCCTGTGGAGCCGGGGCTCCAATTTTATACTTACCGGTCAACACGCCCTGGGCGATGGGCGACCAGACAATTTGGCCGATGCCTAGTTCCTCGCTTGCCGGTACAACTTCGGCTTCAATTACCCGCCACAACATATTGTATTGGGGCTGGTTGCTCACAATTCGATCAAAACCCATGTCGGAGGCGATGCGGACTGCATCGCGGATTTGTTCGGCTGTCCATTCACTCACCCCCACATAGAGGACTTTGCCGTGACGGACCAAGTCATCAAATGCGCGAAGGGTTTCTTCCAGCGGGGTTGCGTAGTCGTAGCGGTGCGCTTGATAGAGGTCCACGTAATCGGTCTGCAGCCTGCGCAATGAATTCTCACATGACTCCATAATGTGTTTGCGTGATAGTCCGCGGTCATTAACCCCCTCGCCGGTCGGCCAGTACACCTTGGTGAAGATTTCTAGACTTTCTCGGCGTTGGCCTTTGAGGGCTTTGCCCATTACTTCTTCCGCTTTGGTAGCCGCGTACACATCTGCCGTGTCAAAAGAGGTGATCCCGGCTGCCATGGCCGCCTGCATGGTCTTTATCGCGAGGTCATCGGTGACCTGTGATCCGTGGGTGATCCAGTTGCCGTAGGTGACTTCACTGATTTTTAAGCCGCTACGGCCTAAGTGACGAAACTCCATCGGTCTATTTGCCCTTTTTTCGCCCACGTTTAACACGTGGTTTTGGCATGCGCAGCCGTCGATATTGCAAGGTGCGCATGAGTGCGTACAGCGTGATTCCCCGTCGGTCCGCCTTATCAGGAAAGACTTTCTTGGCTCGGGACTTGAGTTGGATGACCAAAATAGTCGTGTCGACAATGATGAGAGTTGCCATGAGAAAGAAACCGAGTGACACAAGTTGCTGAACCGATGGGTTATTTACAAAGCCCAGCAGCAACACAACAACGGCCATGAAAATAAAGTATTCAGCGATCGTGTAGCGACCGTCGACAAAGTCACGCACGAATCCTCGGACGGGGCCCTGATCGCGTGCAGGCAGGTATTTTTCATCACCGGCAATCATCCCTGCGCGGGCACGGGATCGCTCTGCGCGATCTTGCTCTCTGGCGGCCTTCTTACCGCCTTGTGAACCGCGTGGGGAACGAATGGAGGTCTTTCTGGCGGCCTCTGCATCTCTGCGCGAAGGAGTGGGCCGACCTTTCCCCACTAGCTCCGAATTTGATCTGGATTCTGCAACGGGTGTGGTCTCGGTTGTCTTCTTAGGGATCCCAAACATAATCCGCCTAGCGTAGCCCCAAGTACCACTGGGCCGTTGATGAAGTGTCGTTTACCCTAGGCTCAGGGTAATTGAGCAAAATTATTTGGTCGCAACGAAGGGAATTCACATGGGTCTGTGGCAGCGCTTCACTTTGATCTTCAAATCCAAAGCTAATAAAGTTCTCAACAAGGCTGAGGACCCACGTGAGGTTCTCGACTACTCCTATGAAAAGCAGCTTGAGCTCCTACAGAAAGTGCGCCGGGGTGTCGCCGACGTCGCGACCAGCCGCAAGCGGATTGAGTTGCAAGTGCAAAGTTTGGATAAGCAGGAAGCCAAACTGGAAGAGCAGGCCCGTGCTGCTCTGGCCGGGAACCGTGAGGATTTGGCCCGCGAAGCACTGGTCCGTCGCAGTGGACTTCACACCCAGATTGCTGACCTTCAAGAACAACTCGCGCAACTGTCCGAGCAGGAAGAAAAACTAACGGTTGCAGCACAACAGTTACAAGCGAAGGTGGAAAGTTTTCGCACGAGGAAGGAAACGATCAAAGCGACCTACTCGGCGGCTGAAGCTCACACAAAGATCAACGAAGCTTTTGCTGGCATTTCGTCCGAACTTGGAGACGTTGGCCAAGCTGTTCAGCGCGCGGAGGACAAAACAGCCGAGATGCAGGCTCGTGCCGGTGCTATCGACGAACTCATGGCTTCAGGAGCACTTGAGGACCCATCCGGGATGTCCAAGGACAACATCACGATCGAGCTTGAGCGCATGGCAAGTGACACGGATGTCGAATCCCAACTTGCTGCGATGAAAAATGAGCTCGGTTCGGCCGAAAAAAAAGCAATCGAGGACTGAAGGGAAGGGGATAACGCGGAGTGGCTCGGTCACGGTATGAAAAAGATTCAGGACTTGGCACTCGCATGTTGGGAACCCTTTTTGGCTTAGGGCTTCTCTATGTAATCCTGGCTGGCCTCCTGATCGCGATTGGAATCAATGCGATCTTTGTGCTGGTACTTTCCGGCGGATTCCTTTTTGGCCAATGGTGGTTCTCTGACACGCTGTCAATGAAAGCAATGCGCGCGGTTGAGGTAACGCAGGAGCAAGCACCGTCCGTGCACGCAATCGTTGATCGAATCTGCGCAATGGCGGACTTAAAGAAACCCAGGGTGGGGATTTCAGACAGTGCGGTGCCGAACGCTTTTGCAACGGGTCGCAGTCCTAGCCGCAGTGTGGTTGTTGTTACGACGGGAATTCTTAAACAACTCGACGAAGAGGAACTTGAGGCGGTTTTAGCGCACGAACTTTCGCACGTTGCCCATCGTGACGTGACCGTTATGACGATCGCGTCTTTCACTTCGATTCTCGCTGGGTTTATTACTCGAAGTGCGATGTGGGGATCCATGATGCGAGGGGGTAGGGATCGAAACACCGCGGTGGTGTTCATGGCGGTAATGGCCGTAAGCGCGGTTGTCTATTTCATTTCATTTCTTCTGATTCGCGCGCTTTCGCGATACCGCGAGCTCGGGGCAGACCGCGGAGCAGCTTTGTTGACGGGTAAACCAACTGCTCTGGCCAGTGCCTTGGTCAAGATTAGTGGCGGCATGAATGCAATCCCGGACACGGACTTGCGGTCGATGGAGCCAGTAAGTTCGATTGCTTTCGCCCCAGCATTTAAATGTGGCAAAGGAATGGGAATGGAAGCAATTTTTGCAACCCACCCACCGTTGGAAGAAAGACTGGAACAGCTCGCAAAAATCTCTGCCCAACTGGGTGAGCGCTAACCGGTGGGTTTCCTCGATGTGATCCGCGGTCGCAAGGCGCCCGCCAGGCCACACCTTGACGCCCTATTTGCGCTGCCCTCTGCCGCGATCACTCTGGATGTTGACTTGGGCCTCACCCCAACAGGTGTTGGTTCGGTGTGCTTTCGATCGCCAGAAGGAAAAGCATTTTCAGACCTTGAAACGCACGTGCGCGAACTACTCGACGCAGATGGTGGCCCTAGAGTCGAAGCAAGTACTGATGAATTCGGATTCGACTGGCTCACGGTGCGAACCGAACCGGCTGATCTGGCAACCGCGGTGACAGATATTCACGCGGTGAACACCTCTCTGGTCCAGGCTGGCTTTGGTCCGCAACTGCTGTGTTCTGTTTTTCCTTTTACTGATCAAGCTGGCAACACGGTTTCACTGGTGTATCTCTACAAGAGGGGAACTTTCTACCCGTTTGCACCAAGGGTTCGTGGCCAAGATAAGTCACGCAATAATGTTTTAGAACTACAGATCCGCGACAAACTTGTCGGAGAACTTCCCGTTGAACTGGACATAGCCCGATGGTTTACTTTGTGGGACGCCCCGGGTGGTACTTAAAAATCGTAAAAGTTCGTGCCACATCGAACTGATCCGTTCTCAAATGGTCTATAACAGACAAAAACGAATATTGACCTAAATCGGACTACTTTTTGCATTCGCATGGCAGGTTGAACAAGAACGAGGAAACTATGCAACGATCATAGCCTTGGTCAAAGAAAGTCGATAGCTGACACCGTGTCAGCCAGTTAAGGAGGATCTTGTGCCTGGAGTTCTCGAACTCTCGTTCAATCAATATTCAACTGTGTATAACGCGATATCGTTTGCACTTGCTTCAATGCTCGCCACGTTCGTGTTTTTACTTGTCGTGATGCCCCGCGTTCTTCCCCGCTACCGTCAAGCGCTTGCTGTTTCGTCAATCGTTTGCCTGATCGCTGCCTACCATTATTGGAGGATTTTCAATTCCTTCACGGAGGCATACGTTGCCGAGGGAGCCGGAGAGGCAGCAATGGCTGGCTCAGATCCTACTTACGTACTTGTCAACGGTGAAGGCTTCAACGAAGGCTACCGATACATCGACTGGCTCCTTACCGTCCCACTGTTGCTGTTTGAAGCAATTGCAGTACTTGCTTTAGCTCGCATGGTGCGTCGCAGCCTCATGATCAAGCTGATCCCGGCTGCATTCTTGATGATCGCACTCGGTTACCCAGGTGAGATTTCCACGGACAACATGACTCGCGGAATCTGGGGCTTCCTATCGACCCTTCCATTCCTGTACATCTTGTACGTCTTGTGGACGCAACTCAGCAAGGCCATGGTTACGCAGCCAGGTCAAGTCCGCAAGGACCTCAACGGACTCCGACTTCTGCTACTGGCAACTTGGGGCGTGTACCCGATTGCCTTCCTCTTGCCACAGTTGGGAATCGATGGCGCTGACTCATTTGTCGGTCGCCAACTCGGTTATTCGATCGCCGACGTACTGGCGAAGTGCCTCTTCGGTCTGTTGATCTACAAGATTGCTCGCGAAAAGAGCTTTGCAGACGACGAGTCCTTTGCCGCTGCAGAGATCCACGAAGCACCTTCTTCGGCAGGAAAGAGCGCTTAGCTCCCATTTTAAACGCACGAAATTGTGGCCGCGAGGGGTTCTCTCCTCTCGCGGCCACAATTTTTTTGTTCAGACGTATGCTCAAGGAATGACCGAACAGCAGCCGTACACGGTGATTGACAAGATTGGGGGCATCGAGATCCGCGACTACCCGGCGAGTGTCTATGCTCAATTAACGCTGGCCGGAGATCCAAACCAGGTCGGTAGCACAGCATTTGGTTCACTCATCGGCTACATTTCTCGCAACAAAATTGCGATGACCGCACCTGTTATTCAGGAGCGCAATGCTGCACTATGGGATGTTTCTTTTGTCATGCCGGCTGGACTGAAAGCGGAGGAACTGCCCGAACCTGGCCACGGAAACCTCACCATTAACAACGTACCAGCGCACCTTGCTGCGGCTACACATTGGTCGGGTAACTGGAAGTACGCCGAAGTAGAAAAACGCGGTGACGCCATGATCACCGAACTTGCTGACCTTGGCTACCGAGTAAATGGGAAACCGCGGTGGGCACGTTACGACCCACCATGGAAGCCGTGGTTTATGCGACGCAATGAACTAATTATCCCGATCGTGACTCAATAGGTGAAGCAAGCCGAGCTAGTCGAGTGTTGGTGTGACCCCTGGCAGGGCGAGCATGCGATCAAGGGCAATCTTCGCCCAATGTGAAGTCTCCGGATCCACGCTAATTTGATTGACCACATTTCCACTGGCAAGTAACTCAAGTGAATACACCAAGTGCGGCAAATCAATGCGGTTCATGGTCGAGCAGAAACAGACGGTTTTGTCCAGGTAGGTGATTTTCTGCTCCGGGTGAGCGAGTGCCAGGCGTTTCACCAAATTTAGTTCAGTGCCGATCGCCCACGCCGAGCCGGCAGGTGCGCCCTCAATGGCAGCAATAATTTTTTCGGTTGAGCCCACCTGATCTGCTTTTTCCACAACTTCGTAGGTGCACTCAGGGTGAACAATCACTGTCACTGCGGGAACCTCTGCGCGAACTTGATCCACACACTCAGGCGTAAAACGACCATGGACGCTGCAATGGCCTTTCCACAAAATCATTTTCGCGTTGCGCAGCTCGTCCACGGTTAAACCACCATTAGGTTTGTTGGGGTTGAACACAACACAGTCATCAAGGCCCAAACCCAACTCGCGCACAGCGGTGTTGCGGCCTAGGTGTTGGTCGGGCATGAAGAGAACTTTTTCGCCCCGCTCAAATGCCCATTCAAGGCTGCGCTGGGCATTACTTGAGGTGCAGATTGAACCACCGTGCCTACCCGTGAAGGCTTTGATGGCAGCCGTTGAATTCATGTAGGTAATCGGGACGGTGACACCCGCCACGCTCGCAGATTCAAGGTCAGTCCAACACTGCTCGACCTGGCTAATCTCGGCCATGTCCGCCATTGAGCAGCCGGCTGCCAGGTCAGGAAGAATTACTTGTTGTGAGTCCCCGGTGAGGATATCGGCGCTTTCCGCCATGAAGTGAACGCCACAAAAAACAATGAACTCTGCGAGAGGCATGTCCGCAGCCTTCTGTGCAAGTTTGAATGAGTCACCTGTGATGTCGGCAAATTGAATTACCTCGTCACGTTGGTAGTGGTGTCCCAGAATAAAAACTCGCTCGCCCAAAGCGTCCTTTGCGGCCTGGGCTCGAGCTACAAGACCGGGGTCTGACGCTGGAGGTAGATCTCCCGGACATTCAACCCCGCGTTCACTGGTCGAATCGGCCGCTTTTCCCAATAAAAGCAGGGCAAGGGGACTGGGGGAGGGGTCAACAAATACTTGAGCCATGGGATTATTCTCTCGCGGCAACGAATTTCTGCCACGCGGGGTTGTCCCCAAAGTGTAATGTTGGGCCGGCAGGGGTGGCCTGCTAGCGCAAACGGTGGTCGTGCATTAGCCTTAGAACAACTAACCAGTGAAAGAGGTCTGATCCATGTCTACTGAAACTACAGTTGAAACCCCCGTCACCGACGGCATCGTGCTCAGCAGTGAGGCCGCAGACAAAGTCAAGATCCTCCTCGAGTCGGAAGGCCGCGATGATCTCGCCCTTCGGATTGCCGTCCAGCCCGGCGGTTGTTCTGGTCTTCGATACCAGCTTTTCTTTGATGACCGCACCCTCGATGGTGATGTTGTCAAAGAATTCGGCACAGTTAACGTGGTCACCGACCGCATGAGTGCCCCCTACTTGGGCGGGGCAACTATTGACTTTGTAGACACAATTGAGAAGCAGGGCTTCACAATTGATAATCCCAATGCTGGTGGCTCGTGTGCATGTGGGGATTCGTTCAGCTAACTAGTGGGGTTGAGGGTGCGCGAGTCGGTGACTCGGTAGACTCACGCAAGTGGCTATTCTCATTACCGGCTCCATCGCGACCGATCATTTAATGACCTTCCCGGGCAACTTTGTTGATTCGCTGGTTGCAGAAAAACTCGACAAGGTTTCTTTGTCCTTCCTGGTAGACGAACTTGAAGTTCGACGCGGGGGTGTGGCGCCTAATATTGCCTTCGGCATGGGGTGCTTGGGGCTGAAGCCGGTGCTCGTGGGGGCGGTTGGTCCAGATTTTGCTGACTATGAAAGCTGGCTCGCCCGTCACGGGGTTGATACAAGCGGTGTTCACGTTTCTGAAACGGCACACACGGCGCGGTTTATTTGCACAACCGATGCGGAGCAAAACCAAATCGCCACATTTTATGCCGGTGCAATGAGTGAAGCCCGCAATATTGAGCTCAAGCCAATTATTGAAGCTGCGGGATCGGCTGACGTGGTGTTGATTGGAGCGAATGATCCTCTGGCAATGCAACGTCACACGGATGAATGTCGGTTCAGGGGGTATCCATTCGCAGCTGACCCATCCCAGCAACTTGCCCGCATGAGTGGTGAGGAAGTAAAGCCATTGATTGAAGGCGCGCAATACCTCTTCACCAATGAATATGAATCAGCACTGATTGAGCAAAAGACCGGTTGGAGCGCGGCCGATATTGCCGACATGGTTCAGGTTCGGATTACCACCCTTGGACCTAATGGCTCCCGGATTGAGCGCCGCGGGCAAGCAGCAGTGCACGTTCCGATTGCTGAAGAAGAACGCAAATCTGACCCCACCGGCGTGGGGGATGCCTTCCGTGCTGGTTTCCTTTCGGGCCAAGCGTGGGGTCTCAGTGATGAGCGCTCGGCTCAGGTCGGCTCGCTGCTGGCGAGCTATGTAATAGAAACTGTCGGAACCCAGGAATACGAACTTGCCCAGCAGCATTTCCTGCAACGCCTGGGCCGCACCTATGGTGACAACGCCGCAGCCGAAGTAGAAGGTTTCATTTCCTGTACTCGCCCGTAATTCGCTACTGTGAATTAAGTTGGCACATGTGCAAGCATTGACTACCGGTAGCGGGAGAATCCCGTCAAGCCCTTGGGAATTGCGCGATCCACATCAAGTGCACCCTGGGGTAGATCTGGTCTGCATCGGGGCTGACCTAGATCCGGTAACCGTGCTGCATGCTTACACGATGGGCCTGTTCCCCATGCGGGTGGATTCCGAGCAGGGTGAGCAGGAACTGGGTTGGTGGTCCCCGGATCCGCGGGGGATCTTGCGATTAGACGAAGTAATAGTTTCTCGGTCACTGCGACGGTCGATGCAGAAATTCACGGTCACTTTTGATCAGGATTTCGTTCGGGTTATGCGCGCATGTTGGCGGGCCGGTGGTGACGGTAATTGGATAACAGACGAATTCGTTCAGACTTATTCCGACCTACATGAGCGCGGCTTCGCTCACTCGGTTGAAGTGTGGAATTTTGAAGGGGAGTTAGCCGGTGGCCTGTATGGAATTGAACTAGGTGGACTCTTCGCCGGCGAATCTATGTTTCACATTGATCGCGATGCTTCAAAAGTGGCTCTCGTCACATTGGTGGAAAAACTGGCGCATTGCGTTGGTCCGCGACTATTTGATGTGCAGTGGCGCACCGACCACTTGGAATCCATGGGCGTGACCCAGATCGGCCGGAGGGACTACCTGAAAGAACTAACGCGGGTACTTACTGCGAAACCGTGCTTTAGCCCGGGCTGATCTGCCCTGTGGGAGATTCAGGAAGTCACCGCGTCCAGGGCAGATGGTAATTCCGCGAGAAAAAGATTGATTGTTTCCTCACTGCAATCTGGCGGCAGTGAAATTCGGATACTTGCATCATTGGGTAGGCCGATTGCGTGTAGGACATGGCTGGGCATGCGTGTGTCAGCGGCGCATGCAGACCCACTGGCAACGGAAATTCCGCGTGAGTCTAATTCGGTGACAAGGGCGCCACCGGCAGCGCCGGTAATTGTGAAGGTGAGGACGTGGGGAAGTCGATTATCTGGATCACCAGCGCACACGATATTCATCGATAACAATTTCGATCGCACCTGATCAATCATTGCCCGATTGAGGTCCGCTTGGCTCTGCCAGGAGCCCGCGGACTCCTCTAAAGCAACCGCTGAGGCGACGGCGGCGGGAATATCTGGGAAGCCACCGATCCATCCTCGATCGGGTGCCTCTTCCGGCCTCCAGCGATTGTTTGGGCTGGTCACAACGATGGCCACACCAGGCGGGCCACCCCAATCTCGAGCGGGGGCAACCAGAACATCGAAATCCGTGGGAAGGCTGTCATGGGTGATCACGCCCGTTGCATCTGAGACCAATGGAACCCCGGCTGCCCGGCAAGCGGTGAGCGCGGCAGCAAATGGCTGGCGTGAACCCACTTCGGCATTAGCAACTTGGATGCAGGCAAGGGCGGCGCCTTCAGCGAGTTGCTGATCCAAATCAGCAAGGTCAACGGCCCCCGTTTTCTGAACCGGGTCGACGGCTAAGGAGATGACTTCTGCACCGGGAAGGGATCCGGCGGCACCTAACACAGCCATTGATTCAACCTGGCCCACCAGCACCCGCTGTGACAGATTTGACCGAACGGCAAAAATTCCTCCGATACTGGCGCGTAGTCCATCGGGACCGGATCCAGCGAAGAAGACGTTCGCGTGGGAGACACCCATAAAAGTGGCGATACTTGCCCGGGCCGAGTCCAGGAGAAGCCCGGACTGCCTACCGGCGTGGTGCATGCGGGCCGGGTCTGACCAAGCTTGGGTGGCAGCGGATTGCCAGGCCGTCATGGTGGCCACAGTCAACGGGACCCCGGCAATGGCATCCAAATATCCGGGTGATCGTTCAATACTCATTCGCCCAGATTAGTCAACAGCCGTTGGGGGGACAAAATGTGACCGGATCAACTCTTTCTGGGGCCGATCCTGAGGAGAAAAGTATGGGTGGGTGCGCTAGTCTCCCTCATGTAAGAACTTTCCGGGGTGGGCACACGTGTTCTCCCTAGAGTTCTACAGCAGAGTAGGTGAAACAGGTCGTCGTTAATGGTGAATTTCACGGATGTCTGTGAAATGTGTGCGAAGGGTGCATTTGTGGGAACGACTCGTAACTCGAGTAGCAACCGGGTGAAGACACGGCTGGGACTTGCGAGTATCGCGGTCGCCGGGGCGTTACTGCTTTCGGGCTGTACAGCGAATGAGGCATTTTTCTTTGACATGCCCGAACCGGCAACTGCTGAGGCGCCAATTATTCAAAACTTGTGGAATGGATCCTGGATTGCGGCTTGGGCTGTTGGTGCGTTTACGGCCGGCTTGATTTTGTGGGCAATTTTTGCTTACCGCCGCCGCCGGATCAACGAGGTTCCCGAACAAACCAAATACAACGTCCCCCTCGAGGTTTTGTACACGCTCGTGCCATTGGTCATGGTGCTGGGGCTGTTCTGGTTCACAGCGCGTGACCAAAGTGAAATATTGACCCTGGAAAACGATCAAAGCCAAACCGTTAACGTGGTGGGGTTCCGGTGGGCGTGGGCCTTTAACTACCTCGATGAAGATGTGTATTCAATTGGTTTACCGTCCGACTCACTGATGATCTCCGAAGACCCCGCAATCGCCGACTCACAGATTTCCACTTTGGTGTTGCCGGTTGACGAAAAAGTTCGCTTTGAACTTACTTCCCCAGACGTAATCCACTCCTTCTGGGTGCCACAGTTCCTCTTCAAAATGGATGTCATTCCGGGTAAGACAAACGTGTTTGAACTTACCCCGGACAAAATTGGCACTTTTGTGGGCAAGTGCGCGGAACTCTGTGGGACCTACCACTCACAAATGCTTTTTAGCGTGAAAGTAGTAGAGCGAGCCGAATTCAACGAATACGTCGCAGGGTTGCGGGCTGCCGGACAAACGGGTTCGATGCAGACAGGCCAATCGAGCAATGATGGACAGCGACCAGGGGAGCGGAGAATATGACAATCCTGAATGACCGCCCAACAACAACGGCCGGCCCCGGTGACTTTGGCCCCAGCACGGTGAGCAGCGCACCACAGCAGAGCCTTGGCAAGGCGGTCGTCAATTGGATCACCTCCACGGACCACAAGGTGATCGGTTACATGTACCTGGTCACGTCAATGGTGTGGTTCCTCATCGCTGGTCTGATGGCTCTTGCAATGCGTGCAGAACTCGCTATCCCGGGAATGCAGGTTGTTTCCCTTGAGCAGTACAACCAGTTGTTCACCATCCATGGCACGATTATGCTGTTTTTGTTCGCCACACCGCTTTTCGTGGGTTTCGGCAATGTGATTATGCCCCTGCAGATCGGTGCACCCGATGTTGCCTTCCCCCGGTTAAACATGCTGGGTTTTTGGCTCTTCCTTTTCGGTGGCCTGATTGTTGTCGCCGGCTTTTTCACCCCCGGCGGTGCGGCGTCATTTGGTTGGTTTGCCTATGCCCCGTTGAGCAACGCGGTCAACTCACCTGAAGTGGGCGCAGATTTATGGCTGTTGGGTCTGGTCGTGAGCGGTCTGGGCACGATCTTGGGCGGGGTCAACTTCATCACCACTATTTTCACCATGCGTGCACCCGGCATGACCATGTTCCGGATGCCGATTTTCACGTGGACAATCATGATCACCAGTTTGTTGGTACTTATTGCCTTCCCCGTGCTGGCGGCAGCTCTGGCAGTGGCATTCATTGATCGGGAATATGGCGCAGTCGTCTTCGCGTCCGAAAATGGTGGTGCCATCTTGTGGCAGCACTTGTTTTGGTTCTTCGGACATCCGGAGGTGTACATCATCGCTTTGCCCTTCTTTGGCATCGCCAGCGAGATCATCCCGGCTTTCTCGCGCAAACCAGTCTTCGGTTACAAGGGACTGATTTTCGCCACTATGTCCATTGGTGCCCTTTCGGTTGCAGTGTGGGCCCACCACATGTACGTCACCGGTTCGGTGTACTTACCGTTCTTTGCTTTGACCACCATGTTAATTGCCGTTCCCACGGGTGTGAAGTTTTTCAACTGGATCGGAACAATGTGGCGGGGATCTCTATCATTTGACACCCCGATGCTGTGGACCATGGGTTTTTTGTTCACTTTCCTTTTTGGCGGCCTCACTGGGGTTATTCTTTCAGCCCCTCCACTGGACTTTGCCGTGTCGGATTCCTATTTCGTCGTTGCGCATTTCCACTACACCGTTTTTGGCACGGTCGTGTTCATGATGTTTGCCGGGTTCTACTTCTGGTGGCCGAAAATGACCGGCAAAATGCTGGATGAGAAGCTGGGCAAGATTCACTTTTGGTTGCTGTTCATTGGTTTCCAGGTGACCTTCTTGGTTCAGCATTGGCTGGGAGTCCAAGGTATGCCTCGCCGCTACGGTGACTATCTGCCCATTGACAACTTCCAGACGCTCAACGTGGTCTCGACAACGGGTGCGGCAATTCTTGGTGTCTCGACTCTCTTCTTCATTTGGAATGTATTCAAGACTGCGAAGACGGCACCAAAAGTCACCGTGGATGACCCTTGGGGTTGGAGCGGGTCCCTCGAGTGGGCTACCTCTTGCCCACCGCCGCGTCACAACTTCATTTCGCTACCTCGGATCCGTTCGGAGCGCCCGGCATTTGACCTACACCACCCTGAGCTGGCTGCTCCCGGCGTACACACACACATGGTAGTTCCGGTTTCTGGGGGTGAATCCAAGTGAGGATAGAAGGTGCACTGTTTGGGATGGGTTTTATTTTCTACGCCTTCCTCGCCGGAATCTACTGGTACTTCAGCCGGGATGAAGTGGGAACCACCGCACTTGCGTTGACGGGTGCGCTCGCTTTCTTAATTTCTTTTTACGCGCTTTACACCTCAAAGCGGGTCTACCCCCGTCCAGAGGATCGCCTTGATGCGCAGGTGGACGAAGCAGACCCCGAATACGGTTTCTACAGCCCACATTCGTGGTGGCCGCTGGCAGTCGGGGTTTCGGTCTTGGCCCTGGTGTTTGGTCTGATTTTCGCTGTATGGCTGATCGTGTTGGGCGTGGCTGCGCTCATGTTTGCTGTGATTGGCTGGCTCTTTGAGTACTACCGTGGAGAGTTTGCCCACTAATCGGTGTTTCGGAACCGATTCCGCACCACACTTGTCGTACCCTCATATGAGTTGGGCGTAGGGGTTTGGGTTTACGACGTATTACACGCGCATACTGGCAACGCTGAGCCTGACGCAATCTGATGACACACACTGACGGCGCGTGGAGGGTCCATGTTTTTCCCCAGAAAGAACCGCGTGCGTGTGGTTATTCCCATTGCGGGAGTAGCCACTGTGCTGCTGTTGTCTGGCTGCACCCCCACGTTGACCGTGAGTACCGCGACGGTTGACCCTAATCCCACGGTGAGTATTGCTGCGTTGCCGTTAACGGGGACAGATATTCACCCGGTGACCCAGGTTGTCGTTAAAGCTAAACTGGGTCGTTTAATTCATGTGTCAGTGCTGGGCCCCAAAGGTGAGGTGCCTGGAATTTTTTCAGATGACGGTTCCCAATGGAGTGCAACTGGTGCGGCCTTGGAGTATTCCGCTAACTACGTGATCACGGCCGAAGCGGCAGATGCTCGGGGCCGGGTTACGTCTTTGGACTCAAGGTTTTCCACTCTTGAGCCCGAGAAGTTTTTCGAGGCCAACGTAACCCCGAGTGAGGGTGAAGTGGTTGGTGTGGGTGAACCGATTGTGGTCACTTTCAACAAGAGAGTGGAGAACAAGGCTGAAGTTGAGGCTGCGCTGACCGTACGCACCAGTCGCTCAGTGTTGGGGGCGTGGGCGTGGCGGGATAACCGCACAGTTGAATTTCGTCCCAAGGAACTCTGGCCCGGAAATATGAGCGTCGAAGTGGATCTCAATCTTACCGGGGTGGAGGCCAAGCCTGAGGTATTTGGAAAAACGAGTACAAAAGATTCGTTTTCTTTCCGGCCTTCCATGGTGAGTGTGGTCGATGCGAACACGTACACCATGGACGTGTTCCGGGGTGGAGAGTTAGTCAAAACTATTCCGGTGACGGCGGGAAAGGCAGGTTTTGAAACCCGCTCCGGAACGAAAGTTCTGATCACTAAGGAGCGATCCCGCATTATGGATGCGGCATCGGGTGGGACTTCAGAGGACAACCCGGAGTATTACCGGGTTAATGCCGAATACGCAATGCGCATGACCTATTCGGGGGAGTTCGTTCATGCGGCTCCGTGGAGCGCTGGGAGCCAGGGCAGCGCCAACGTCTCCCACGGTTGCGTGGGCATGAGTACCACGGATGGGGAGTGGTGGTGGAATCAAAATGAAATCGGCGACGTTGTCATTGTGAAGAACACTTCGCGCACCCAAACCGATGACGGAAACGGTATGACTATTTGGAATGCCCCGTGGGTTGAATGGTTAGAGAAGTCTTCGACGGGCCCGCAAATCACGAAACCATTACAGGTAGTCCGCTAAGTACCGCGGTTCCACCGAGAGGGTCTACATGATCAACGCTGACTAAGACGTTTACGTTGAAATCGGACCATCCGTGGGGAATGCAGATGCACCCGCGTGACACGGTGTCGCTGACAGCCAGCTCGATTATTAATTCACCGTCAGCGCTGCTCACGGAGATCATGTCGCCGCTGGCGCGACCTAGGGCGGCTGCATCAAGTGGGTGCATTTGGGCGGTCGGGAGATTAGATCCCCCTTGAAGGTTGTCAATATTTTTCATCCACGAGTTGTTGCTGCGCAATTGACGTCTACCAATGAGTAGGTAGTGCCCGGTGGGTGTTGTTTTGGGTGCATTCTCTAGGGCGGCACTCGCTGCCCCCAAGGCCGATACAAGTACTTGCGGTGCGAGTTCAATGCGTCCGCTGGGAGTTCTCAGAACTTCCGGCAAGCGTGGGGTGAGTGGCCCGAGGTCAATGCCGTGTGGTGCGTCGATGACCTGTTGCAGGGTCAACCCGTACGGCCCGCTGCGAAGGCGAATGTCAAGAATTCGATCCACCCCATGTCGCGGTGCAACGGACTCCAAAACAGCTTCGACGGTTGACCCGTGTAAGCGAGAGGCCGCGTCTTTAACCGCCTGCTGGGCAACGGCTGCGGCTAACAAGTCATCCATGTTTTGGGCAGTGACTTTATTGCCGGTATTGATTTCAATCGCGATCCCAGCGAGGGTCAGCAACACATCTGCTTCATCCATCTGGCCTGTGGGAACAGGAAAGACTGCGGGGGAGTAGCGCGCCTGGTTGGCAATCGCCAGGTTGTTGAACACTACGTCGAAGTGGGGTCGGGTCAGCGGCGAAGAAACTGGCAGTATCACATCGGCCATTGCATTGGTTTCGGTGAGATAGGGATCAACCGAAAGTAGGAAGTCAAGGGAGCCGAATGCTGCGCGCAACCGTCGGCTGTTCGGGGTTGATATCAGCGGGTTTCCGCCCACGACACACATTGCCCGGATGTGCTCGCCGCTGACCGGATCGGGGGTGTCAATTTCCTCGGCCAAAGCTGAAGTCGGGTACTCGCCTAGGACACTGGGTAAACCGCGAACGCGGGTGCGCCGGCGCCCTGGGATGCTCACACCGTGACCAACCCCGGGGGTTCCTTCAGTGGACGGCCCGCCGGCTGCAGGTAAAGCGAACATCACGCCACCGGGCCTATCTAAGGAACCGATCGTAATATTGATTACGTCGATGAGCCAGGAAGCAATTGTTCCCATGGGCAGTATGACCCCGTCCAGGCTGAGCCCCGATGTAGTTGTGCCCATGCGGCCATACACCGCAGCACTGGGCGCAGCCATGAGTTCAGCCGCAATGCGGCGGGTAACCTCGGCATCAATCCCCGTTACCTCGGCAACTGTCTCAGGGGTGAAAGGTGTCAGTGCAGAAACCAAAGACGCAACAGCATCTGGATCAATCCAGTCTGAAGCGGCGCCGAAGTCGGGGTCTGCCTCCACGACAAGAACGTGGGCAATGCCGGCCAGCCACAGGGCGTCACTACCGGGACGGATTTCTAAGTGTTCATCAGCGAAGTCCGCGGTGCGGGTGCGAATCGGGTCAACGACCACCAATCGACCACCGCGCTTGCGCAGTGAACGCAACCGACCTGGGAAATCTGCAGCAGTCAACATTGAACCGTTTGAGACCAGGGGATTTGCGCCCAACACCAAGAAGTAGTCGGTGCGATCAAGATCGGCCAAAGCAACGGACAATGCCGTGCCATACATCATGGCCGAAGCCGCCTGCTTGGGCATCTGGTCAACTGTGCTGGCGGAATACCGTTGGGAAGTTCCGATCGCTTTTATGAGTGCGGGCAACATGAATGCACCAGAGAGAGAGTGCACATTGGGATTTCCGAGAAACATGCCCACAGACTCAGCGCCGTGGTTGCGGATTACCGTTCCCAACCGCTCCCTAACCACATCAAATGCGTGCTCCCAAGTCGCGGGGACCAATTCTCCGGCTGGATTGCGGACCAGGGGGGTCTGCACTCTGGTGGGGTCGGCGTCTATTTCACCCAGGGAGACACCTTTGGGGCAGATGAAACCATGACTGAAAACGTCGGCCTTGTCACCGCGCACCGAAGTGACGGTCGAACCCGTAATCTGAAGTTCCAGACCACAGTTCGCCTCACAGAGGGGACAAATACGCAAGACGGTGCGATCGGCGAGGGGCTCCATGGGTGCAAGCCTGCCACCAAAGACCAACGCGCGTCCACGGAAACAAAATTTCGGGTGTCCGGGTTTTGACAGTCCAGACATTCGCAATCCCGAGTACCAATTTTGCGTGTCCAAGAGAACTGAAAGTTTGATTAAGGATGTGAGTGAATGATTTATCACGTAAGATCCTGATCAACGCTGATGAGCGTCATTGGTGTTAGCGAAGGGATGGGCGTCATGCTCGGAGAAAAAATCGGTTCCACAAAAGGTCAAACAACAATGAAACCGCTGCCAGCGGTCAACGGTTTGCTAGTGATGGAATCAGTCGAGATTGGCAGCGGAACCATTGCTGGCGCGGAAGTAACCGTCATGGCCACGTTCAGTTCGAGCATGAGAGCCAATGGTTCATGGTACGGGGAGTGCCCAAACTCTGGCGTGCTCATGGCGGCAGATGGTGTTGCCACAGGCACCTATAGTGCGACCGGAGCACCTACGGCTGACGGCGGTTTTACGTTTAGGGGCATCGCTTACTTCGAGACTGTTGCACCCTCACTCTCTGCCCTCAACGGTGGCGCATTTGTTTTTGAGTATGAAACCAACGCTGACGGTCAATCCACTTGGGATCTTTGGGAGTGGAAGTAGCACAATTGACCGCCCATTAAAACCGTCGCCACGAAGGGGTCGGAGCCTCCCGCGACCAGGTGCGAGTCCTGGGAGGCTTGTAGATAATTTACTCTTAAATTATCTGGGGGAGGGATCAGTTTAAGCAGGTAGACAGGCT
>Ga0115564_10001669_pt1 | contig 19939 bp, 15 predicted proteins | sample COGITO_mtgs_1105_7_FD_88680 | JGI IMG/M metagenome (GOLD analysis project Ga0115564, IMG submission 88680) | Pelagic marine microbial communities from North Sea - COGITO_mtgs_110523 | ecosystem: Environmental > Aquatic > Marine > Epipelagic | place: Germany:Helgoland, sampling site Kabeltonne...
GTTAGCAAAACCAGCGTACATAAATCCACCCTCTCTAACATTATTAGAATTCATTACAAAATTTACAGTACCACCAACAGATGATATAGCTAATTTAGAAGCACCAAGTCCTCTTTGAATTTCTACAGTGCTAGCCACGTCATTCATACCTGACCAGTTCGACCAGTACATTTTACCATCTTCCATTCCGTTGATTGGCTGACCGTTTAACATGTAAGCAGTGTTATCTTGTTCAAAACCACGTACAGCAATTCTTGAATCTCCGTATCCACCAGCTTGACCAGCTACGTATACAGAAGGAGTATTAACAAGAGTCATTGTGATATCTTGAGTTCCAATCTTTTTTTGGATTTCACTTCCTTTGATTGTGGAAGCTGCTACAGGAGTAACTCTATCAGCAGCAAGGTCAATAACCCCACTACCCATAAGTACCACCTCTTCTAATTCCTGAAGAGTAGTATCGTCTACTTCTGTTTGAGAAACAATTGCCATAGAACTAAAAATAGTCAAAGCAACCATTAAATTTTGCGTAATTTTTTTCATGATTTAATTTATTTAGTTTGTGTTTGTTGCAAAAATAAATATTAAAATCCAGATATAGATAGCTAAATGTTAATAAATTATTATTTATCTAAGATAAATAAAAAAAAATTAATGCCTAGAGAATATTTAAGTAATTGATTAATAGACTTTTAACAGCCATTTATGGACTTGTAATGTTTCAGAAGATTGTTTGTTGAATCATCATGATCATTGGATACATCATTTTCAATTTCCTCCAAAATAGTATTTGCAAGTTTTTTTCCTAATTCAACTCCAAACTGGTCGTAACTAAATATATTCCAAATAATTCCCTGAACAAAGATTTTATGCTCATAAATTGCAATTAACTTGCCTAAGCTTTCCGGAGTAAGCTTATCAATTAATATTGTATTTGTTGGGTTGTTGCCTTTAAACACTTTAAATGGACTAGTAAAAGAATCCTTTTCAGAGGACTCAACATCTGATAAAGATTTACCTTTCATTAAAGCTTCTGTTTGAGCAATGAAATTTGAAATAAGTTTATTATGATGATCCACATTTCCATGTAAACTTTTTGCAAATCCAATAAAATCTGTTGGAATTAATTTTGTTCCTTGATGTATTAACTGAAAAAAAGCATGTTGAGAATTTGTACCAGGCTCACCCCAAACAACTTGACCTGTAGAATAGTTTACTTCTTTTCCGTCTCTATCAACACTTTTTCCGTTACTTTCCATCGATGCTTGTTGAAGATATGTCGCAAATTGATTTAAATACTGAGAATACGCAATTACAGATTCGCTTTCACATTTAAAAAAATTATTATACCAAACTCCTAAACAGGCCAAAATAACAGGTATGTTATTTTCAAACTTTGTGTCTTTAAAATGAGTATCCATTTCACTAGCTCCATCCAATAATTTATTAAAATTATTAAAACCAACAGATAAACTAATAGAAATACCTACAGCACTCCAAAGGGAAAATCTACCCCCAACCCAATTCCACATTGGAAATATATTATTCTTTTCAATACCAAATGAGGTTACTTTTTCTATGTTTGTTGATACCGCAATAAAATGTTTAGCAACATCATTGGTTAAAGCACCTGTATCCAAAAACCAACTTCTAATTGTAGTTGCATTTGAAAGTGTTTCTTGGGTTGTAAACGTTTTGGAAACTATTACAAATAGTGTTGTTTCTGGATTCAAGGTTTTTAAAACCTCATTAACGTGATCTCCGTCAACGTTACTTATAAAATGAGTATTTAAATGATTCTTATAAAATTTTAATGAATCAACAACCATTGATGGCCCTAAGTCTGACCCGCCAATACCAATATTTACAATATCGGTGAATGCTTTACCTGTATAGCCTTTTTTAGATCCTGAAATAATTGAAGCTGAAAACTCCCTGATTTTATTGTTTACGTCTTTGATTTTTTTATGAATATCAACCCCATTATCATTAATCCCTGTATTAGATTTAGATCTTAGAGCAGTATGTAATACAGCTCTATTTTCAGTTTTATTAATTATTCCACCATTAAAATACTTACTAATTGAGTCTTTTAAATCTATCTCATCCAATAATTCACTAAATAATTTTATGGTTTTCTTATTAATTCTATTTTTAGAATAATCTACATAAAATTCATTCCACTTAATTGATAGCTCCTCTGATCTTAGTTTGTTTTCGTTAAAAAAATCAACCATTTGATGATCCTTAATTTCATTAAAATGATTATTTAACTTTCCCCAGGAGGTTGTTTTAGTTGGATTTTGACTTTTTAAACTCATTCTAAATTTATTTAATTGATAAGTAAGTTATATTCAATATTATCTAAATCATTTTTTATAGGTAGTATAAATTCTTGATATTGCTTTTTGTTTGCCTTTGGGACGGACTTAGCTATCGGTAATTTTTGTTTAAAAGGATCTACCTGTCTTCCGTTTTTCCAAAACCTATAACAAACGTGTGGCCCCGATGTGTTTCCAGTCATACCCACTAAACCTATCACTTCTCCTTGTTTTACATATTGACCTACTTTTACTAACCTTTTTTTCATATGAAGGTATTGTGTAGAATAAGTTGAGTTATGTCTTACTTTTACATAATTTCCATTACCTCCCTTTCTTCTTGATTCAATCACTCTTCCGTCAGCAGTAGCTAAAATTTCTGTACCAACTGGTGCGGCAAAATCAGTTCCTTTATGTGCTTTAACTCTATTTCCATAAAGTGCAATTCTTCTTTTTAAATTATAGCCAGAAGAAACATTACTAAACTGAACAGGAGCTCTTAAAAAAGTCCTTTGTAAACTTTGTGTTTTTTCGTCATAATATTCTGTAGTTCTTTTTAAACTATCAACTTTATAATTAAATGCATAAAATAATTCATTATTATGCTCAAAATAAGCTGCATCAATACTTTTAATTCCAGCATAAATTGAATCTTCAATAAACCTCTCGTTATATATTATTTTAAATTTATCCCCTTTTTGCAACCTAAAAAAATCTATTGTCCAAGCATAAATATCGGACATATCATTAATTAGTTGATATGGAAGCCCTTGACTATCCATTGTTTCTGACAAACTACTCGAGATGATGCCAGATGCATATTTTTTTATGATTTTAATAGGTTTTTTCTTGTTGTAGGCATAAACGGAATCCCCAATATGAATAACAACATAATTAACTTTGTTGGGTTGATAAATAAATACAAGAGGATTTTCTAATGAGTCTTTGGAGCTTAATATCGTGTAAGGTTTTCCAGCTGTGAGCCATCTGACATCAAAAGTATCTTTGATTTTATTGGTAATTTGATAAATTTTAGGATAACCAATTTTATTTTTCTCCATTATTTCACCGAAACTATCCCCAAATTGAATTGTATCCCTTTTAACTTTGAATTTGTCTATATTAAATCCAAACTCAATATTTTCGGACTCAACTTCTTTTTCTATATTTTTTTCGGCACTGGAAGTAAAAAAAGATAACACGGAAAGCAGAAATAATAAGCCTATAAATAAATAAAATAAAATTGGTAATTTTTCCCTATTCATTTTCCCCCCATTTTTCAAGTTCTTCTTTAGACCATAAGTCTGGAAAAAATATTCTTTTTTGATATTTAGGATGCATGTATTTATGCCAATCACTACCTCCTGTTGAAATTGAATTCCCTGATTTAGATTCAATATAAAATTTAGCAGTATTGTAATGAGCCATTACCCAGGTAATATTAACGGTGTAATCTAAATGCCTCATTGATTTGATTAAGCTCTTATTTTCTTGGTTCTTCTTTGAAAGGGACTTATAAATAGACCATAAATTTCTAGTATTGTAAACCTTCATAAATGTTATGAATCTTTCCTTATATTGTTTTTCAAAACTTAATAGTAGCTGAGACTTTTTTCCGGTTGTAAAATCTTTTCCAGCAGCTTGCCAGTATAAGTGATCAAACGCATGTTCAAAAGGAGTATTTCTATCAATATTCTTTCTAAACCTGATATCAATTAGGTTTATTAGTTCTGTTGAAGCAAATTCAATTAGCCTATATTGAAAACTTTGAAAACCACTTGCTGGGCTAAGAGAAAGTCTAAATTTGTTATACTGTTCAACAGACATTCCTTTTAGCATAATATTAAATGAAGTAGTCAGCATATCAAAATATCTACTCACACGCATTATTTTGTCTTCAAAAACATCTACACTAATATTTTTTGAATCCGCTACTTGTTGTATTTCCCATAAAATCATTTTAAAAATTAATTCATTAATTTGATGGTATGTTATAAACACCATTTCATCTGGGAAATCTGTTCTTTGAATTTGTAAATTTAAAAGAGCATCTGTATTGATATAATCCCAGTAAGTTAGCTGCTTGGAATGTAAAAAACCTTCTAAAAATAAGTTAGTGTCTTGAGATAAGGCTTCATGCTTTTCTTTAAGTTCAAAAATTACAGATTCTAGTTTTGATTTTTTAGCCATATTTAAAAATTAATTTCAAAAGGATGATTTAGTCCTCTAAATGCATCTAAATCTACTCTTATGGAGCCAACAACTAAATCTGCTTTAATTCTTATAGGAATTTTGTTGTTATCGGCGCTTATCCACAAAGTTAAACTTTCTTTTTCTTTAAACACTCTTCCTGACTGAACAAATGGTCGAAGTTTAATACATTTAATTTTACCAAATTTAGTGTTTATAGTTTCTATGCCCAAAAACTTCATTTTAAATTCATAGTTTTCTGAATCAAAAAACATGTTTACCGATAAGTCCTTGTAATCCTTTATTTGTTCTAAACTATAACTATTTCTAAGAAAATAAAATACAGATAACATATCTTGTACACTATCATTGGTGCTAAACTCTTCAACTGATTTTTTTTTAATATTATTTACAACAGCTTTATTATTAATTTGGTCAAAATCAATAGTTAGATTTTTCGTATGCCCGCCTTCATTAATTTTTCTAATAAATTTTTTAGGTAACCCTGAATTATTAGAGAAGTAACTTTGATAATAGTCTTCTACTTTAAAAAACCATTTTATAGGCCCTGTAGTTTTTCCAATTGCTTTGACATGATAAAGCTCTGTGTACTTGTCTTCATTTAACTCTAAAGTTGCTTTTCCCGCTTTAATCCAACCACTATATGAAATCTTAAAATTTAACCATTCTCCACTCTTGTATGCAGATTGGTGCTGTGCTAAGCATAAATTTGAAAAGAAAAAGATTAATATTATTGTTTTTTTCATAGTCAAGGTTCGGATAAAAATAATAAACTTACTAAATATTTAAGTCATTATAATAATCAAAAACTAATTTTGCTTTAGAATTACCGATAGATTTTTGAAGTTCTTTAATTGAAAGTTTAGAGATGTTAATGTTTGACTTGAAAGTTTTTAATAATTTAGTTCTGGTTAAGTTTCCAATACCTTTAATATTATCTAATTCATTGGTAAAGGCATTTTCACTTCTTTTATTTCTGTGTAGCTTTAAACTAAATCTGTGGGCTTCGTTTCTTAGCTTTTGTATTAGGATTAGACTTTCTGATTTTTTATCTAAAAATAATGGAGTTGAGTCATTAACAAAATAAATTTCTTCAAGTCTTTTAGCTATACCTATAATAGAAATTGTGTTTTCTAATTTTAAGTCTACCAAACTCTTTAGAGCTGCTGAAAGCTGCCCTTTACCTCCATCAATTATAATAAGCTGAGGTAAACTTTTTTTCTCTTCTAATAATCTGTGGTATCTTCTAAAAACCACCTCTTGCATAGATGCATAATCGTCTGGACCATCCACAGTTTTAATATTAAAATGTCTGTAATCTTTTTTACTGGGTTTTGCGTTTTTAAAAACCACACAAGCAGATGTAGGGTTTGTACCTTGAGTATTTGAATTATCAAAACATTCAATATGAATTGGTGTATTATCTAAACTAAGGTCCTCTTTTAAACGTTTTAAAATTCTATTTTGATGTCTTTCGGGGTCAATAATCTTAATTTGTTTTAAGCAGTCGAATTTAAATTGAATTGCATTTTTAAGAGATAAATCTAAAATTTTTCTTTTATCTCCAATTTTAGGGATTTCTATTTTAATATTTTCTCCAAGTTCTATGGCAATGGGAGAGTAAACAATTGGTGAGTTAGATTTAAACTTTAATCTTATTTCAATGGCAGCTAGCTCTAAAATTTTTTTTATTCCTTCATCAATTTTAGATTTAATCTCTAGGTTAAAAGATCTAACTATTGAACCAAGTGATATTTGTAAAAAATTTACATAAACGAAAGTCTCATCCTCCACATAAGAAAAGATGTCTACATTAGATATTTTAGGGCTTACCACAGTAGATTTATATTGATAGTTTTCTAATGCTTGAATTTTTGATTTAATCAAATTAGCTTCTTCAAATTTTAAATTCTCAGCTAATTCTTTCATTTCTGTTTTAAAGGAGTGTAGTGAATTTTTAAAGTTTCCTCTTAATATATCCTTTATTTCTATAATATTTTGATTATAATTTTCCTCTTTCTGTAAATCTTCACATGGTCCAAGACAATTGCCAATATGATATTCTAAGCAAACTTTATATTTTTTATCCTCTACTTTTTTCTCATTAAGATCATAAGAGCATGTTCGCAATTTATATAAACTACTAATAATGCTTAAAATTGTTTTTACAACTCTTAGACTTGTATACGGGCCAAAATAATCCGAGCCATCTTTAATCATTTTCCTGGTGTAAAAAACTCTTGGAAATCTCTCCTTTTTAATACATATCCACGGATAAGACTTGTCATCTTTTAAAAGAATATTGTATTTAGGTTGGAATTTTTTTATTAAACTATTCTCTAACAGTAAAGCGTCAGACTCTGTTTTTACTACTATATGTTTAACATTATAAATATTTTTTACAAGGGAATTAGTCTTACGATCTTTATGGTTTTGCTTAAAATAGGACTTAACTCTTTTTTTTAAACTTTTGGCCTTTCCTACATATATAATTACGTTGTCAGAATTCAGAAATTGATATACCCCGGGATTATTAGGTAAATTATTAACCAAGTTAATTATATCAAGGGCCATTTTTTTAAGGATATTATCAAATATAAAGGTTTCATAGATATATCTATGAAACCTTTATATTAAGTAATACAAATAAAAATTAGAATAATTTTTTATTTGTTGCTTCTTTTGGAAGATCCATTTGGTTGAAAATCTTCACCAGTATAATCACAATAATTTAAACTTCCTGAAAAGTTACCTGTGATGCTCACACCATCTCCATCAACTAAATCCCAAGAGATATTGTAATTAGATCCAGTTTTATCAATAGTAACCGAACCTGAATCCAAAAGAATCCATGGGTCATCATTATCATTTATATCAGAAAGATTAAGAATATAATCTCCATAATCCCACGTTCCAAGTTCAGGGTCCATGTTGTAGGTATATGTGCCATCATCTAAAGACGTCTCATTTGAGGTAAACATTTCAAAATATATACCTTGACCATCACCAGATGCCCCACACCCAGATTCGGACTCAATGACACCAGTGGACCAAAGCTCTAAGTCTAAATTAATAATTCCTGAATCATATTCTCCGTAGTTTAATATACTTCCCCACTCTAGGTCGTATGAAACATTTCCAACTCTAAGTACATTATCAGCAAGTGGATTGACTGGAGTTGAGTCATCATCATCATCACCACAGTTAAACATCAATAATAATGGTGCAATCCAAAGAATTTTTAAAAAATTTTTCATAGTTAAATTATTTTAGAATTAGTTAATTATTTTTGTAAATGTAGTTAAAATAAAAAAGAATTATTTTTGCATATTTTTTGCCTCAATACTTAAAGTTGCATGTGGAACTAGTTCTAATCTTTTTTTATTGATCAATTTTCCTGTCACTCTACATATACCATATGTTTTGTTCTCAATTCTAATAAGTGCGGTTTTTAAATCTCTAATAAATTTTTCTTGACGGATAGCCAATTGAGAATTAGATTCCTTACTCATTACAGCGCTACCCTCATCAAATGCTTTGAAAGTTGGTGAAGTGTCTTCAGTACCATTATTGTGATCATTTAAATAAGCACTCTTAATTAGTTCTAAATCATGATTAGCTTTATTAATTTTTTCTGTAATTAATTTTTTAAACCTTGCTAAATCTTTATCTGAATATTTATATTTAGTTTCTGCAGACATTTTTTTAAATTTTATTAATACTTATTTTAGTTTGTATATTATCAAAGCTGATTTCATCTCCATCTTGTAATTCTTCTACAATTTCTAAATCCACCGCTAAAGTCTCTGATTTAATATAATGCATATTATTATTTACAGCATCTGTGATATTAGAATCGTGTTTAATAAAAATATTAATTCTATCAGTGACCTCAAAACCTGAATTCTTTCTCATAGTTTGTATTTTACTCACAAACTCTCTAGAAATACCTTCATCTTTTAAATTTTTATCGATCACGATGTCTAAAGCAACTGTAAGTGATCCTTCGTGAGCAACCAACCAGCCTTCAATATCTTGTGATACTATTTCAAAATCATTAATTTCGAAAATAATACTTTTTTCATTAATGACAAGTTCAATATTACCTGTTTGTTCTAATTTTTTTATATCCTCTGCACTAAGATTACTAACAACAATAGAAATATCTTTCATCAGTCTTCCATGCTTAGGGCCTAGTGTTTTGAAATTTGGTTTAATATTTTTAACTAAAATATCTGATGCACCTTCTAGTAATTGAATTTCTTTTACATTGACCTCGTTTTTAATTAAATCTGAAACTGCTTCAATTTCATTTTTTTGATCAATATTTGAAACAGGGATCATAATCTTATTTAACGGCTGTCTTACTTTAATTTTTTCTTTTGCTCTTAGTGAAAGAGTCAAAGAAGATATTTTTTGTGCATATTTCATTTTTCTTTCCAAGTTAGAGTCAATTAATAACGCGTTGGAAGTTGGGAAACTGCTTAAATGTACACTCTCTTCATTTGTTTTTGAAATATTATTAGTTAAATCTAGGAATAACTTATCCATAAAAAATGGAGCTATTGGAGCTGCTAATTTTGAAATAGTAATAAGACAAGTGTAAAGAGTTTGATAAGCAGAAATTTTATCTAACTCATAGTCTCCTTTCCAAAATCTTCGTCTAGACAATCTTACATACCAATTACTTAATATTTCGACTGTAAAATCAGAAATAGCTCTAGCTACTTTTGTAGGTTCATAATCAAAATAAAATTTATCTACATTTTTAATTAAAGTATTTAATTCAGAAAGTATCCACCTATCGATTTCAGGTCTATTGCCGATTTTAATTTCATTTTCAGAATAATTAAATTTATCAATATTAGCATAAAGAACAAAGAAAGAGTATGTATTGTATAGCGTACCAAAAAACTTTCTTTTAACTTCTTCAATTCCGTTAATATCAAACTTTAAATTGTCCCATGGGTTAGAATTTGATATCATATACCATCTAGTAGCATCTGGCCCGAAATTAGCTATTGTAGAAAATGGATCAACAGCATTGCCTAATCTTTTAGACATTTTTTGGCCATTTTTATCTAAAACTAATCCATTAGACACTACATTTTTATAAGCAATAGAGTTAAAAACTGAAGTTCCTATCGCGTGAAGGGTATAAAACCAACCTCGTGTTTGATCTACACCTTCAGCAATAAAATCTGCTGGGAATGCCTTGTTTTCATCTATAAAAGTTTTGTTTTCAAAAGGGTAGTGCCATTGTGCATAAGGCATACTTCCTGAATCAAACCAAACATCAATTAAATCTGATTCTCTAAACATCTTTTTACCACTTTCTGAACATAAAACAATCTCATCAACAATATTTTTATGTAAATCAACTTTATCATAATTTTTCTTTGAAAAGTCATTTACAATAAATTCCTTGTATATATCTTCTTGCATAAAACCTGCATCAATAGATTTATGCATTTCATCTTTTAGTTCTTCAATTGAGCCAACACAAATAACCTCTTTACCATCTTCAGTTCTCCAAATAGGTAATGGGATTCCCCAAAAACGTGACCTTGATAAATTCCAATCATTAGCATTTTCTAGCCAATTACCAAACCTTCCTTCGCCTGTAGATTTTGGTTTCCAATTAATCTTTTTATTCAAATCATACATAGTATCTTTGAATTCGGATACTTTAATAAACCAAGAGTCTAATGGGTAGTATAAAATCGGTTTATCAGTTCTCCAACAATTAGGATAGCTATGCTTGTATTTCTCAACCTTAAATGCCTTATTCTCTATTTTTAGTTTAATGGCTAGCTCCACATCAATAGATTTGTCTGGTATATTATTTTCACTGTAATATTCGTTTTTTACAAATTTGCCAGCAAATTCTTTCATTTCTGGTCTAAACTTTCCTTGTAAATCTACCAATGGAACTAAATTATCATTAGAATCTTTAACAAGAAGTGGCGGTATTTCTGGGCTAGCTTGTTTTGCGACTAATGCGTCATCCGCTCCAAAAGTTGGTGCTGTATGAACAATACCTGTTCCGTCATCGATTGTTACAAAGTCCCCAGAAATAACTCTAAATGCATTTTCTGGATTATTGTATGGCAATGCGTAGTTTAAAAGTTGCTCGTATTTAATATTTATAAGGTCTTTACCTTTAAATGAACTATGAATGAAATAAGGAATTTTCTTATTTTCTTTAGAAAAAACATCTAGCTCATCTGTATTATTAACTTCAAAGTATTTGCCGCTAAACTGTTTTGTCACTAAAGCTTTAGCTAATATTACATTTGTAAATTCAAAAGTGTATTGGTTATAAGACTGAACCAAAACGTATTCAATTTTCAAACCGACTGTTAAGGCTGTATTACTTGGAAGGGTCCAAGGGGTTGTAGTCCAAGCTAAAAAGTATACAGGAGAGTTTATTTGCAAAAAGCTTGGTAATGTGTTTTCAACTGCCTTAAATTGAGCAGTAACTGTAGTGTCGGTAACATCCTGGTAAGTTCCCGGCTGATTCAATTCATGAGAACTTAAGCCTGTACCTGCTTTTGGTGAGTATGGTTGTATTGTGTATCCTTTGTATAATAAATTCTTATTAAAAATTTGTTTTAAAAGCCACCATACACTTTCCATGTATTTAGATTCATAAGTGATATATGGATCATTCATATTTACCCAATAACCCATTTTAGAAGTCAAATCGTTCCAAATGTGTGTATACTTCATCACCTCTTTCTTACATTCCGAGTTATAATCTTCAACAGAAATTTTTGAGCCTATATCTTCCTTAGTAATTCCTAATTTTTTTTCAACTCCAAGCTCAATTGGTAAGCCATGGGTATCCCAACCTGCCTTTCTATTTACTTGAAAGCCTTTCATGGTTTTATACCGTGGAAAAATGTCTTTAATTGTCCTGGCTAATACATGATGAATTCCAGGTAGCCCATTTGCAGAAGGTGGGCCTTCAAAAAAAATATATGGTTTTGCGCCCTCTCTTGACTGAACTGATTTTTCAAAAATATTATTATCCTTCCAATAGGATAAAATTTCTTCACCAATTTTAGAAAGATTTAAATTATTATAATCAGGAAATATCATGTTTTTAAAACTAATTGCGAAAATACTAAATTTAGTTAAATTCTTGTTAGAAGTCTCAACTGAAATTAATTAATTTAAATTATTTATTAAATCTTCAATCTTTGATAAATATATAATTTTAATGGATTTGGGAGAGACATTAAGCTTACTGAATTTTGAAATAAATATTTTTGAAAATCCGAGTTTTTCCGCTTCTGTAATTCTTTGCTCCAATCTTTGGACTGGTCTTATTTCACCTGAGAGACCAACTTCAGCTGCAAAACAATATTTTTCATTTAAAACAATATCTTCGTTCGATGATATAACTGCAGCAACAACAGCTAGATCAAGCGCCGTATCATCAACAGAAATCCCTCCGGTTATATTTAAAAATACATCTTTTGAAGCCAATCTAAACCCGACTCTTTTTTCTAGCACAGCCAATAGCATATTTAATCTTTTTGAATTGTAACCAGTAGAACTTCGTTGTGGGGTGCCATAAACTGCAGTACTAACCAAAGCCTGAACCTCTATCATAAAAGGCCTCATTCCCTCAATTGTTGCCGATATAGCATTTCCACTAAGCTCTTGATTTTTTTTTGAGATTAATATCTCTGATGGATTGGTAATTTCTTTTAACCCTTTAACATTCATCTCATAAACACCAATCTCATTTGTAGATCCAAACCTGTTTTTATTTACTCTTAAAATTCTATAAACATGGTTCCTGTCTCCTTCAAATTGAAGAACAGTATCTACCATGTGCTCTAATATTTTTGGACCGGCAATATTTCCGTCTTTAGTAATATGCCCAATAATAATTACTGGAATGGATGTTTTTTTTGCAAAATTTATTAGCTCTGAGGTGCAAGTTTTTATTTGTGATACACTTCCAGGAGCAGAATCTACAAGTTCAGTTTTTAGAGTTTGAATAGAATCAATAATTAATATTTGAGGTTTTGTTTTTTCAATTTGTTTAAATATACTTTCCAAATTAACTTCAGTTAAAACATAACAATCATCACTTTCATGATTCATTCTATTGGCCCTCATTTTTATTTGGCTTTGACTTTCCTCGCCAGAAACATAAAGAGTTGAATATGGAAGTCTAATAGCTATCTGCAACAATAATGTGCTTTTACCAATACCAGGTTCACCACCTAATAAAATTAGGGATCCAGGAACTATACCTCCACCTAAAACTCTATTAAACTCAGTGTCAGAAGTAACTAATCTATCTTCTTCTTTGTAAACAATATTTGATATTTTTTGCGGGAAAGATGATGTTATCTTTTTAACACTTTCAGACTCCCAAGTGTTAATTTTAGACTTTAAAATAACTTCTTCAGAGATGGAATTCCAGCTTTTACATGACGTACACTGGCCTTGCCATTTCGGAAAATTACTTCCACAGTTAGCACAAATAAAAGTTGTCTTGACTTTACTCATTAATAATCTAAATTCTGATTAATTGCATCAGCCCTGTCTAATAACTCATCTTTAGTAATGCCTTCGATATCTTCAAGAGTGTAAGCAGATCGATACATATGCATTGCTTTTCTTAAATCTCCATTTCTTTCATGGTAAAGAGCCATAAAATAGCTTCCTAAAATTGTTTTAGGATATTTTTCAAGTGCTAATTTTGAAAGATCTTTATAGAATTTGAACTTTTCAGTCTCTTCAATGTGTTTTTCGATAGCTCTAAAATCATTTATTAGAATCTGTTTATTTATACCATAAAAATTAGCAATATCTTCATATTTATTAACCAAATATTTGACTGGAGAGTTTTCTATTTTGCTCAGAACTGAATCGTATTCAATTGAATTAATTGCTGGAAAAGCAGCAAAAACATGTTCAAAGCCATCTGAAACTGAATGTACAGGTAAGTTATAATGAGTAAGGTTTTCGTATTGTTTATATCTGAATGATACCAAATTATTATCTAAAGTCTCAAGATTTTGTGATAATGTTTTCGTTCTTTCATTAATTGACTTAAAGTCAGCATTAGAACTAGCTAAATAATAGAAAATATTGCTTTTAACTTTATCAAACCTTTTTATTAAGTAATTTTCCATATTGTAAGAAAACTTTGGGCTAATTGAAATAAAACCAGAAACTGAGGTTTTATTATTTAACAAAAAATAATTAATATAGTTTGCTGTTGATTCATGACCAACAGCTACTTTAAATTTAGTAGTGCGATAATTTTTATCAAAAAAAGGTATCAACTCTTCAGAGATAAAGTCGAAGAAATTTGCACTAGAAGAAATAGGAATAAAATCTATATTATCTAAAACACCACAGTCATTAAACCTTGAGCCAATTTGATTAATCCCAACAATTATAGACTCAGGAATAGTTCCCCAATAGGATAAATAATCAACATTTCCAGAAACAGCTTCAAACATATAATCTCCATCCAAAACAATAATTAGTGGATAATTTTTTTTAGGATTATCATCGTAGTTTCTTGGAAGTTGAATTTTCAGTTCTCGAGATTCATTTAAAAATTTTGATTCAAAACTCTCATAGATAGTTTGAGAGAAAGAAGTATTTACAAAAAAAAGTAGTATTAAGAACTTCAATTTTAACATAGTTATTTTATTGTTTTTAATAATTGTGAAGGTAGTAAAATATGTAAAAATTTTATTGCTATTTTATCTTATTTATGTGATTGTTGTAAACAGGGAGTAATAAAAGTGAAATTCCGCCAAAAATAATAATCATTAATGTTTGAGTAGACCACATAATCCAACCAAAAGCACGGCTTGGATCTTCAGCAATGCTAAAAAGTGAAAAGGCAATCACAATAGCCTCTGGATAAGTTCCTATTCCACCATTAGTTGCTCCTATTGAAAACATTCCTAAAATAAAACCTATTAAAATTGGAGCAAAAGATATATTGTTGATTTCTTGCATTGATAAAGATGTAACATAAAACATTAAGACATACATAACCCATATAAAAATGGTATGAAAAACAAATGCCCATCTATGTTTCATTTTAGTTATTGTTAAAACTCCCTCAAAGATTCCTTTTAAAAAAACTCTGATCTTAGTTAATAATGAAGGAAAAATATAATTTATTACAATAAGAAATGAAACAATTATAATTGAAGATAAAACTAATGAAAACATGCTCATTGAATTAAATTTCTCTAAAATCAAATTAATTATAATGTCTTTTTTTAAAAAGATGGCAAAGCATGTGATTGTAAAAGCACAAATCAAATCTGCAATTCTCTCTGCTATAACGGTACCTAGAGTTTTATCAAAAGGGATGTTTTCATATTTAGAAATAATAGATGCTCTAGCTACATCCCCAGCTCTTGGAATTGTTAGGTTAATCAGATAAGCAGAAAATACAGCAAAAAAGCTGTTTAAAAAGTTGATTTTATAGCCTAAAGGTTTTAACAAATAATTCCATCGATAAGATCTTGAAATATGACTTAAAGTGCCAAAAAATATACCAAGTAAAATCCAATAAGGATTAGATTTTTGTAGGTAAAAAAGAATTTGATTAATTGAGATTTTAGAAAACGAATAAATTACAAGTAGCACCCCAATTGAGATTGGTAAGATAATTTTAATATACTTGATTATTGTTTTATTCAAAAGCTATTTTAATAAGTTGGTTTTTTCATTAGGGAACACTATGGTAGGATTAAAAGATTTTGCTTTTTTTAAGGACATAAAAGCATATGTAATTAAAATAAGAACATCATCTACCTGAACTTTTCTTGCGGCAGCACCATTAACAGTTATTTCTCCGGAATTTCTTTTTCCTGGAATAACATAAGTGTCAAACCTTTCGCCATTGTTGTTGTTAACAATTTGAATTTTTTCTCCTTCAATTATATTTGCAGCATCCATTAAATCTTCATCAATTGTAATACTGCCTATATAATTTAAATCTGCACCAGTTACTTTAACTCGGTGAATTTTTGATTTTAAAATCTGAATCTTCATCTAAAAATTTAATTAAGTGCAATATTATCAATTAATCTGATTCCATCAACAAAAACAGAGATAAAAACTCTATATTTTTTTTTAAATTTTATAGAACTAGTAGGTACTAATTTTTCCTCATCTGCAACAATTAAATACTCTAAATTCATTTGATCAAAAGAATTAATATTATGCGTGACAGTTTTTATTAAATCTTCAACACTATAATTTGAAATATTAGACTTTATAAAAATTAGATTTTTATAAATATTGGAAGCTAAATCTTTAGAATATGAGCTAAGTTTATTGTTTCTTGAACTTAATGCTAAGCCACTTTTTTCTCTTTGAGTTTCACAACCTACAATTCTGACATTGGTTTCTAAAGTTCTAATTATTTGTAATTGTTGAAAATCTTTTTTTCCAAAATATGCTGTGTCAGGCTTTATTATATTTAGTAGAATTTCAACAACAGTAGCTACACCATCAAAGTGATTACCTCTAAATTTACCTTCCATATATTTATCGAGTCCATTAAAATTATATGACTTTTTATACAATTTATGTCCATACATTTCATTCGAATCTGGGGCAAAGACTAAGATTTCATCAGATATATTTTTTAATAAACTACAGTCTGCCTTTAAATTCTTTGGATAAGTTGATAAATCTGAAGATTTATTAAACTGAGTAGGGTTTATAAAAATACTAACAACAGAAACATCATTATTAGAACATGATTTATTTAATAAAGACAAATGTCCTTCATGTAAAGCACCCATGGTAGGAACAAAACCTATAGTTGAGCCTAAGTCTTTTAAGTGATTTATATGTATAATTAGATCTGATTTTTTATGAAATATCTTCATTTTAATAAAACTTTAACAGCACGCAAATTTAATATATTACTATTAATCTGCATAATTTTTGTAATTTTGCTACTTTTTGCAGTTAATAATTTAATACAAGAAAATGAAAGAGAAAAAAATATTATACGTGTCTTCAGAGGTTGTTCCTTATCTTCCTGAAAATGAAATTTCATCAATGTCTTTTGAAATTCCTAAAATGATAAATAAGCAAGGCGGGCAAATTAGAATATTTATGCCTAAATATGGCAATATTAATGAAAGAAGGCATCAGCTACACGAAGTTATTAGATTATCAGGTATAAATCTTGTAATTGATGATTTAGATATGCCCTTGATTATTAAGGTTGCTTCTATCCCAAAAGAAAGAATTCAAGTTTATTTTATTGATAATGAGGAGTATTTTAAAAGAAAGTCTACTTTTTCTGATGAAACCGGCAAACTTCATGATGATAATGACGAAAGAGCTATCTTTTTCGCTAAAGGAGTTATTGAGACGGTAAAAAAATTAAACTGGTCGCCAGATATAATTCACGTGCATGGATGGATGGCATCACTTTTTCCTCTTTACCTTAAAACATACTACAAAGATGAGCCTGTTTTTGAAAACAGTAAAATAGTTACCTCAGTATATGACAAATCATTTGACGAGAGTTTAAACAAAAAACTAGTAGACAAAATATTATTTGATGAAATAAATGAAGATTTGATAAAAGGATTAAAGGATCCTTCATATAATAACTTGATGAAAAATGCAATAGATTTTTCTGATGCTATAATTTTAGGTTCTCAAGAAATTCCAACTGAGATTTCAGAACATTTAAGTGCCTCAAAAAAACCTATTTTGGATTATCAAACCAGAGAAACTTTTTCTGAAACATACACGGAATTTTATAAAAATGAAATTTTAAATCAATAGATGAAATATATTAAATTATTATTCGTATTCTTTACCTTCTTGATGTTTTCATGTGATAAAGATTTTACCAGTATAGATTCAGATGTTATTAGTGCTGAAAATGCTATAAATTTTAGCACATCCTCAGTTGATTATCCACTGGTTGCTTCAAACTTGAGAGTAAACCCTGTAAAGTCTAATAACTTACCTTCATTTATGTTGGGTTACAACAACAATTCTATTTTTGGAGAAAGTAAAGCAAGTTTTTTGGGGCAAGTAATTCCCAGTGTTTTTAGCCCTTCTTTTGGAGAAAATGTAGTTTTAGACTCTGTTGTTTTAACTATACCATATTACAGTAGAGCAGTTGACACAAATGAAGATGGAGATGTTTCATATGAAGTTGATTCTATATATGGCAATACAGCAACTAAACTTTACGTATATAAAAGTAATTTTTATTTAAGAGATTTTGATCCAAGCGGGGATTTTAGTGACTCACAAAACTATTATTCCAATGGAGCATTATCTAATTCTGAGTCTATAAATCAATCAGAAATTGAAGCTGAATTACTATATGAGTCTGGCATTTTAGGAGATGGTTCGGATGATTTTATTCCAAGTTCTGAAAGAATTGATCTAACATTAATAGATTCCCTTGGAGAAAGCTATATTTCAAATAGTATTGCGCCAGCTATCAGATTAAAATTAAATAATCCTAATGATAATTTTTGGCAAAGTTTGTTTTTTGAAAACGAAGGAAACTCTGAATTAATTAATCCCAACACATTTAAAGAATTTTTTAGGGGACTTTATATAAAAGCAGACGGAGTAAATTCAGAAGGATCAATGATGATGCTGAATTTTGCTTCATCTAATACTAAACTTACAATTCATTATACCTCTGAAACTAGTACAGAAAGTGATACCGATTCTGGTGGAACTACAACTGAAACTATATCAAGCCAAAATGAATATGTCTTGAACTTTACGGATAACTTAATAAATATTTATGAAAATAATTTCCAAGTAGATGTTTCAAACCCTAATACACAAGAGGGTGATGAAAGACTATATTTAAAAGGGGGTGAAGGATATATGTCAACAGTAGATTTATTTAGTGGTGAAGTTCAAGATGAAAATGGAGAAATGGTAGATGCATTTGACCATTTCAAAAATTCTTTTTACAATGATGAAAACGAAATTGCTAATAAAATAATAAATGAAGCATATATAGAATTTTTTGTGGATCAGTCGCAAAATATTCAATCTGAACCAGATAGAATATATATGTACAATTTTGAACAAAATACTGCGCTTATAGACTATTTTCTAGATCAGTCAGTAAGTTCAACTACTATCAATGCAAAAATCAATCACCTGGAACCATTAACTAGAGATGGTGATTCAATTACTGGTGAAGGAGTTAGTTATAAAATTAGAATAACAGAACATCTTAACAATCTAATTCTTAGAGATTCAACAAATGCTAAACTTGCACTAGTTGTTACTGCAAATGTAGGCTCAATAGAAAATTTTTCTATTTTGAATAGTGGTGAAGAAGACCGTGATTTTCCTTCAGGGGCAATTTTAACTCCGAAAGGGACTGTGTTACATGGTAGTCAATCTGAGGATATAAATAAAAGACCTAGAATTAAAATATATTATACCGACCCCGATGAATAATACCAGAAATTATTATTTCAATTAATAATTTCTATTTAGAAATTTAATAATTAATAAATTTAGTCCATATGTGTGGAATAGTTGGTTACATTGGAAATAAAGATGCTTATGAGATTGTCATAAACGGCTTAAAAAGGCTGGAATATAGAGGTTATGATAGTTCTGGAGTAGCATTATATAATTCAAAATTAAATGTTTGTAAGACAAAAGGGAAAGTTGAAAAATTAGTTAAAAAAGCTAAAAAAAATATTTCACTTGACGGAAACATTGGAATAGGCCATACAAGATGGGCTACTCATGGAGAACCTAATGATGTGAATGCTCATCCAATTCTTTCAAATAATAAATCACTTGTAATTGTTCATAACGGTATAATTGAAAATTATGCTACATTAAAAAATGAATTAATTTCCAAAGGCTATAAATTTAAATCTGAAACTGATACAGAAGTCCTAGTAAATTTAATTGAATATGTTCAAGAAACTGAAAACGTAAAACTAGGTAAGGCTGTGCAACTAGCATTATCTCAAGTAGTTGGTGCATATGCAATTGCAGTATTTGATAAAAAGAAAGCAGATGAAATTGTTGTTGCTAGACTAGGAAGTCCATTAGCTATAGGAATTGGTGATGGTGAAATGTTTATTGGCAGTGATGTTACTCCCTTTTTAGACTTTACTAGAAAAGTAATTTATCTTGAAGAGGGGCAAGTTGGGGTATTAAGAAATCATAAAGAGACAAAATTTTATGACATCACAAATGATTCGATTATAAACCCAACTATTGAAACTTTAGAGCTAGAATTATCCGAAATTGAAAAAGGTGGATTTGATCATTTTATGCTCAAAGAAATTCACGAACAACCAAAGGCTATAATTGATACTCTTCGTGGAAGGTTAAAATTAAATAAGGGAATAATTAAACTTTCTGGA
>Ga0115564_10001675_pt1 | contig 19896 bp, 17 predicted proteins | sample COGITO_mtgs_1105_7_FD_88680 | JGI IMG/M metagenome (GOLD analysis project Ga0115564, IMG submission 88680) | Pelagic marine microbial communities from North Sea - COGITO_mtgs_110523 | ecosystem: Environmental > Aquatic > Marine > Epipelagic | place: Germany:Helgoland, sampling site Kabeltonne...
AATACCTGAGCGATAAGCTCGGGTTTTTGAATTTCTCCCAGCTCCAAAAGGTAGCCGAGAACTTCAAGCGTCGCTTCTTCTACGGGCAAAACCCGGACGCCGCCGGGCGCTACAACGACGATGCCTAGCTGTTCCAACTTCTTGATGGCTTCGCGGATTGCGCCTCGGTTAGATTCAAAACGCGCCGCAAGGTCTCGTTCAGATGGTAATCTTTCCCCAGGTCGATACTGGCCCCTAAGGATCTCACTCCTCAGCACGACGATGATTTCTTCAGCTTTAGATGGTGCGGTAGGCATGGTATTTTTTCTTGTTGGTTTGTATTTGGTCAGATCTTTTCGGTCAGACCATTTAGGTACTACCATTTAGGTACTACCATTTAGGTACTACCATTTAGGTCAGACCATTTAGGTCAGACCATTTAGGTATGACCATATTGGTCAGACCAATATTACAATGTCATTATAGGGCCGTCGCCTTGTTTTGCAACAGGCGTAATCCAGTCTATTTTTGGTGTGACAGGTTGGTTGATCAGCAGTTCATTGCAGGTCGCACTTTTCAGTGTTTAGGAGGGTGCTCTATACAGGTATTAGCCAGTGCGTCATTTTATCGAGGAACTAACCGTGACTAATATTTTTTTGTAAAGGTACGTCGTTGAAAAACCCTAACCCGTGTCCAGATGGGTTACGTCAAAAGGTCTCAGTGGTTTATGATTCAGGTTATTCAGGTTATTCCGGTTATTCCGGTTTAAGGACCCCTTTAGAATATGTCGTTTAGTGATCAGGATCTCGTTACCTTCGCAAAAGATTGGTCTGCCCGGTTGCCTGAGCGGAGCCTTGAAATTGAGTCTGGCCGCAGGCTGCCGCCTGATATTTCAAGAGCCTTCGCCGCAGGGGGGCTTTTTCATGCACTGGTGCCGGCCGAACTTGGGGGCAGTGAAGTTCACCCCTCAACGCTGGTCGAAATGATCAAACAGGTGTCGATTGGGGACGGTTCCGCGGGTTGGAATGTCATGATAGGGGCGACCACTGGATTGTTATCAGCGTCTTTGTCAGATGAATATGCAAAGAAAATATACGGGAGTGGACCGGATGTTCTTAGTGTTGGCGTGACGGCGCCCATGGGAACAGCCCAGTCGGTCGAAGGCGGCTACAAGGTGACGGGTAGATGGCCATTTGGCAGCGGCTCGCAAAATGCACAGTGGATTAGCGGTGGCAGTTTCATCTTCGACGGAGACACGCAGCGCTTGGGCAAGGGAGGGGCGCCTGAACTTCAACTGATGATGTTTGAGCGAGATCAGGTTGACATAGAGGATACCTGGTACGTTTCTGGGTTACGCGGCACAGGCAGTCATCATTTCAGTGTTACGGAACAGTTTGTTCCTGACGGTCGTTCGGTTGTGTTGGGAGGCCGGACACGTATCAAAAGGCCGCTTTATCAGTTCCCGATGCTTGGCCTGTTGGCGCTGGGCGTTTCCAGCGTGAGCCTTGGAATTGGTTTTAAGGCGTTGGAAGCCTTCAAGCAACTGGCGGGCACTAAAACCGCGACGGGCGGGGTGAAAAGTCTGGCGGAACGGGCCCAGGTGCAAAGCATTGTTGGTGAATCGACTGCAGACCTTGAGAGTGCAGAAGCCTACATCCACTCGGTGATTGGCGATGCTTATGAGATGGCAAGTCAGGGCAGGCGTTTGCCGAAAGAAATAAAAGCGGGCCTTCGACTGGCTGCGGTCAATGCTACGCACCGGTCGGTCGCAGCAGTAGATCGTCTATACCAGGCGGGTGGCGGCTCATCTATCTATGAACACAGTGTTTTGCAACGTTGTTTCCGGGATATTCATGTCACGACCCAGCACATCATGGTTGCCGCTCCAATATATGAAGTGGTTGGCCGTGTGCAAATGGGGCTCGATCCTCGTTCATTACTATAGCAATCACTGCTATCCTTGCGCGCAATCAAGTTAACATCACTTTTTGCTGGTACTACTGGATGCTTCTTTGAATATCCCCTCAGTCTTTTACAAGCTTTACGAACCCTTTCTTTGGTCGCAAATTAAAAACGGTCCCGCGCCGCACCACATTGGGCTGATCGTTGATGGCAATCGTCGGTTTGCGAAGCTAAAGGGACTTGCGCTGAATGAAGGGCACGATGTCGGCTCTCGAAAACTGGAAGACTTTCTTCGCTGGTGTTGGCGGCTGAATATCAAGATTGTCACTTTGTACGCATTCTCTAGAGAGAATCATAATCGCGCAACGAACGAGGTTGATTACCTCATGGACCTGATATTAAAGAAGCTGAAGCAGTATCAGGTAGACCCGGTTATCCAGCGCGAGAGGGTAAAGATCAAAGTCATTGGCCAGAGAGAAAACCTGTCTGAAGAAATGATCACGGAAATTGAGAAAACCGAAGCACTCACTAAAGATCATGATCGGTTTCAGTTAAACATTGCGGTGAGTTACGGCGGTCGGGAGGAAATCGTTGATGCTGTTAAAAGCATTGCCAAACAGGTTCAGGAAAAGCAGATCGCGTTGACGGATATAGATGAAGATCTTTTTTCCAGTCACCTTTATACCGAGGGCATACCCGATCCTGACCTGATTATTCGGACCTCTGGTGAAGAACGTTTGTCCGGGTTTCTGCTTTGGCAGAGCGCCTACTCTGAGCTCTATTTCACCGTGGTTTACTGGCCTGCGTTTCGGATGATTGATTTCTGGCGAGCGATTCGTGTCTATCAACAGCGGGAACGCCGATACGGGAAATGAATTTATTCTGAGTTTTAAGGCAAGATGTTGGCGCGATGAAACACCGGGTGCTGCCAAGGCAGGTCCTGGAGCCTTTCTTCACCCTGCCGAGTGGGCCGAAAACAGAACCGCACTAATGGCAATAAATAGCGTAAGGATAAATCCGAAAAACGACGTAAGTCCGCTTGAAATAGTGTTAAAAACCATCAAATAGAGCGGGTTTAAATAACTTGTACAGAAGGGTCCGCGCAGTCGAAGAACAAGCTAACCTGATGAGAATTGTTCTAACCCGTGCTAAGGTGGCGGCGCAATCAGCAGCTTACAAATGTCTATTAATATAGAAAAAACAAGCGTCAAAGAGATGGGGAGAAAAGACAATTAGCGAAATAGAAACGTCAGCACTGAGCTCAACGCCACCGCAAAGTAAGTTAAAGTCAATGCTGGTTAGGACGATTACCTGGTTGCTTGCTGCGGGCTGCTTTTACTTGGTATTCACAAGGATTGAAGCCTCTGCGGCGCGAGATGGATTAACAACGCTCGAGTACCTCAGCAACTTTTTCCGTGATGCGGACTGGTCAATGTGGTTGGCTTTGATGATTCCGTATTCACTGTTCTTTTTCCTTGTTGATTCTCATGCGACCTGGCGGGCCATCCGGTGGTTTAATACGCCAGAAATCAAACTCACGAACATTCTGCCGATCAGGGCAAGCGCCTATATTTTGTCCCTGGTGAACGAGCAAGTAGGCAAGGGCGCGATGTCGTTATACCTGCTGCGGCGTTATGACGTTCCTGGTTGGAAGGCAGTGTCGACAATGGTCCTGCTGGGGATCGTCGAGATCTACCAGTTGCTGATTTTTTCTGCTATCGGGGTTGCCCTTTATTTTGACCTTGTACAGGAAGCCGCAGTTAGCCTGCCGCTGCCACAAATCATGCTTAGTGTGTTTGCGATAGCGTTTCTTTATTTTCCCTTTCACGTTGCCTATTTCAGGGGGTACTTGTTCAAGAACTCAACGCTCCGGGATAAACCAATTTTTCATGCCTTAAGGCATGCAGAACTCAAGCACTACGGGTTACTCCTACTCTGCAAAGCGCCAAATTTGATCGGTGCCGTGGTTGTTTATAGCCTTGCGCTCAGCCTGTTCAGCGTAAACGTCAGCTTTGGTCAGATGCTGGCGTTCCTTCCGGTGATCTTTCTTGCGGCGGCTTTACCGCTGCCATTTCATGCCGGGGCGTTGCTCCTCTGGGCGGTACTGTTTCCTGATTACCCCGAGGTTGGGGTTTTCTCAATGATCATGCACACCTTCTTCGTGGTCTTTAACGCTGTGATTGGTGTCGTCTTCTTGCCGCTGGCTAATCGGGAGCTATTCGTCGACCGTCCGGTTTGACAGCAATTTTATGGTTTGTTTGAAAGCAGGGTGACAAGGCGATCGACCATGCTTATTGCGCTGGTTACTACGAGGCCCCAGCCTATCCAGACGAACCAGTCAAAAGGAATCAGGGTAATGCCTAGGGTTAGCTGCATCACGGGAAATCCGGCGAACACAAAGTAGCTTATGCCGTTGTATTTCCCGAGTGAGCTGGCGTTTAGTGGGTGGCCAGCCAAGGCTTTTGAGTCAAGCGTATATTGTATGAATGCCGCTGGAATGATGCACACCAATGCGACTGGAGCCCAATTGTGGTGGGCGAGCGCAGCAATGGTTAACGTTACAAAAAAGGCATCGCTGCCATGGTCCATCAATCCCCCTATTGCAGAGGTCAGGTTTTTCTTGCGGGCCAGATAGCCATCGAATATATCGGTAAAGATAGCCGTCCATAGGATGACAACAGCGACGTACCAATTCGAATGGTACACGGTCCACGACATCATTAGTGCCAGTCCTACTCGGGATAAACTCAACAAGTTTGGCAGGGTAAGTAGCTGTGACATTCAGGTTGGCGTGGTTAAACGAAGAACGCATAATGCCACATTACAGCTTGCTTGACGCAACTTGTCCGCGGGATCTTGCGTTAAATAAATGGAAAGGCACAACATGCGATTATTAATCACCGGCGCGAACGGGCACTTGGGCATTCGTTTGATTCGCCGGATAAATGAAACGCGGCCCAGCGACGAGGTCGTCGCCATTGTCCGGTCCGAAAAAGCGGCAGCATCGCTTCGTCAGGAAGCGCTTGGCGCAGATATCCGAGTGGTCAGCTACACAGATTCTGCTGGCATCAGCGAAGCTGGGCAGGGTGCTGAGGTCATCGTTCACCTTGTGGGGATCATAAAGGAATCTGCCACGAACAGCTTTGAAATGGCACATGAAAAAACGTCGGCAGCGTTGGTCGAATCGAACCTTGATGCCAGTCATATCGTGACGCTGGGGATCCTGGGTAGCGATCCCTCGTCAACCAACAGGTGTTTCGCATCGAGGGCAGCAGCAGATGCCATTCTTCATGCCGGCGCCATTCCAACCTCTGTCATCAGGGTCCCTATGGTGCTCGGTCCTGGAGACTATGCATCCCGGGCGCTTGCAAAAAATGGTACATCAGGGCTGGCGTTATGTTTTAGAAGCGGCAGCCTTGAGCAACCCATCTATAGCATGGATGTGGTCGATGCGATTATGTCAGCTGTGTCCCTGGTTCCCGAGAACCGAGTTATCGAACTTGCTGGTCCGGAATCATTGACGAGAGGGGCGTTGATTGAACGAGCGGGCGGATTGCTTGGCAACAAACCAAAGGTTATATCGTTGCCGATAGCACTAGGATACTCGCTAGCCTGGGTGCTGGAAAAAACAAGTGCCAACCCGCCAGTAACAAGGGCCATGCTAGGTGTGCTTGATCATGATGATGTCATTGATACCGGGGACGCGACTAATCTGCTTGGGCTAACGCTGACACCCCTGGATGAAGTGTTACGGAACGTTTTAACCGATTGATGAGCTGACGTTGTTAAGGATGTGTGTGAGTACGTCATCTGACTCCTCGCGGACGATGGTCTGGATGAGCTCGTCGCCCCGTGATAGACCAGGATTGATCGATGCGATTGGTTTGCGTTGCTGCGCGGCATAACGGCAGAATCTGTAACCTGAAAATACTTTCAGGGAAGTACCCACGATAAGCAGGCCATCGCTGTCATCGATACCATCATAGACTCGCTGCACAATGGACTTGTCTACGTTGTCTCCAAAGAACACGACATTGGGTTTCAATATCCCATCGCAACCTTCGCAGGATGGAACAGTGACAGATGGAATTGAATCTTCGGGAACGTCGGCGTCGCCATCGGGGGCTATTTGTCCTTGCTGCGAAAAAGACGGGTTTAGCAACGTCAGTCTTGACTGCAGGGTGTGTCTTGAGACTATCGTCTGGCAATGCATGCAGATGACTTCGTCAAGTCGGCCGTGCAGGTCAATAACGGTTTGTGAACCTGCCTGTTGATGTAGTCGGTCTACATTTTGGGTCACGACCATCTTCACTATTTTGCGTCGCTCCAGTTCCGCGATGACTTGGTGGCTGGGCGATGGCACTGCCGAAGCAACCGCGGGCCAGCCGCTATAGCTTCGAAGCCAGTATCGTTGACGGGCTGATTTCCTGGACATAAAGTCCTGGTGTTGTATGGGGTTACTACGCTGCCAGTTTCCGGCTTTATCACGATAAGTCGGGATGCCGCTACCCACGCTAATCCCCGCGCCGGATAAAACGACCAGCTTAGACTTGGCGGCCAGGAAGTCCTGCAGGCGTTGCAGTGTACTCCTGTCATGTTGCTTTGAGGGCTCGAGCATCTTTTGTCTCGTACGGCGCATGTTGCATAAATCTGACGCCCCTTAACGAAATTGCCTGCTACTCATGTGCCGGGACCTGTGTATTTGCACATGGTGCCCTGCGTTATCGCTGCACTGATTGGCGTCTGAAAAAAGGGTGCGAGTTAGTGTCTGTCGTGTTAATTCTCATTGCAATGCAGGTTGGCCCCAACATAAAAATGGAGTTGGCTGAGGCACCAGGATCACGGCGTATAGGAAGCAAAAAACTCAGTCGAACAGTCGCAGGTTAGACAAGCTCACTAGGCCTTTCAAGCTGCCTGTTCTCAGGTCTCAGGTGGCTTTTCGCAGGAAATAGTCTGGTTTTTCTGAAAAAAACGGGGCCGAAGCCCCGTTTCCCTCGGCTATAGCGCCTTTGCTATCAAGTTGTTAAGTTTGTCACAGTTAGAGACTCTTTCAGCAGTCGTCGTTCCAAGAAAGCCTACATTAAGTGAGGTAACGCCATGCTCCTTCAAAGCCTGAAGACGGTCAATGACGAATCCTTCAGGACCAACCAGTGAAGTCGCTTCCAGGTAAGAGTCGGGAATGGCAGCTTCTGCTGCTGATTTTCGACCAGCAAGGAATAGATTCTGAATGTTTTCTGCTTCTTCCTCGTAGCCGTATTTTCTGAAGACCTGATTATAAAAGTTTTTCTCTTTTGCGCCCATTCCGCCAACATACAGCGCTATGCCCGGTCGTGACATGTCTCGGTAGGATTCAAGACCATCCCCGATCGCGACTGCGCCGCCCGCATAAATATCCAGAGGAGGTCTTCCTGGGTCGCGTTTTGCGTTGCCTTTCCTCAATGCCTCGCCCCAGACCGCGTCTGCGCCTTCCGCCATGTAAAAAGCCGGTAGCCAGGCATCAGCAAGCTCAGCGGTCATCTCAACACTTTTCTCTCCGAGGGTTGCCAGAGCGATAGGAATCTCTTCGCGATATGGGTGGTTAATTATCTTAAGCGGTTTACCCAGTCCTGTACCTTGACCCGGTGCGAGTGGGATTTGGTATTTCTTCCCTTGATACTCGAGTTTATCTTCCCGTCGCCACACATTGCGGCAGATCTCAATCGTTTCTCGAAGCCTAGTCATAGGCGCGTCGTAGGGTACGCCGTGAAAACCTTCAATCACTTGGGGCCCGGAGGCACCTAACCCCAGCATGCAGCGTCCTTCGGACAGTGCGTCGATGCCTGCGGCAGTCATGGCCATTAGGGCAGGTGTCCTGCTGTAAACATTGAGGATCCCAGACGCAATGGTAACTCTCTCAGTTTTAGCCGCGATATAGCCCATCGCAGAGACACCATCGAAGGAATAAGCCTCTGGGACCCAGACGACATCCAGACCTGCTTTTTCCATTTCCACAATTTCTTTTGTCGCGCCGACGTAGCCTTGCGCGTAACTCATTAAGGTAGAGATTTTCATCGTTGAATCCGTAGTGTTCGAACGGCAAAGTTTACGGTGACTGGCATGTGAAAAGCAATTAAGTACATCGTGCCCGGACATTGGGCAGGTAATACCAAAGCGTCAGCGCACGAACGACAAAATACACATGCAGTGACAGCCACAGCCCATGATTCAGAAAAACAGGTGCTAGTAAGTACCAGGCGGCGAGGTATGCCATTAATGAGAACACCATCGCATTGCGCATCTCACGAGTACAAGTCGCGCCGATGAAGACGCCATCCAACAAATAGCACCAAAGTGAAATGACCGGTGCAGCAACGACCCAGAGTAGGTAGGTTCTGGTTGTATTTCTTACTTCATCGACGTTGGTGAGTAGGTCAATCATGGCTGGTCCTGCCAAGAAAAAAATCGCTGAAAGGATAATGGCTGTCACTAGTCCCAGTTCGTTGATGTAACGTAAGGTTCGGTCTAAACCGCTCCGGTTTTTTGCACCAACAGCGGTGCCGACAAGACTTTCTGCAGCAAGCGCGTAACCATCCAGAAAAAAAGCAGAAAAGGCCACAAATTGCATGAGGATTGCGTTGGTTGCCAGCATGATATCGCCGGATTTGGCTCCCTCGTTGGTAAACCAAGCGAACGCGAATATCAGGGACAAAGTCCTGATCATTATGTCTCGGTTAATCCTAAGCGTTTTGAGTACTGCCTGGATATCTTTCAGAATGCTCATTGGGACGGCTATAGTCATGTAGCTGCACCGCATATGCCGAAAGACGATGTAAACACCAACGCAAGTCGTGACAATTTCTGCGATAACAGTCGCCGCCGCAATGCCGGCGACACCCCAGCCAAAGCCAGCGACGAACACGAAATCTAGCACAATGTTGGTCCCGTTGAGTAATAGCTGTATCCATAGGATGGTGGTGGACCTTTGGTGTGCCAGCAAATATCCCATTAACACGAGGTGTATAAGGCTAAGTGGGGCTGACCATATTCTAATGTTGAAATAGGTGACCGCGGCTTCCTCAACAGCAGGGCTACCTTCAATGACAGAAAAGGCGAATCCGGCAAGGACATTCTGGAGAAGCAATAGAATTGATCCGATGCTAACAGCGATAATCAGGGCTCTATAGAAGGCGGCTTTGGCGCCATCATAGTCTTCTGCGCCGCGGGACTGAGCGATAAGGCCGGTGGTAGCCATTCGCAGGAACCCAAACCCCCAGTAGATAAAACTGAAAATCATCGCGCCTATAGCAATAGCCCCGATTAGGGCTGGGTTGTTCAGGTTTCCGATGACGGCGGTATCTACGAGTCCCAATAGCGGCGCTGAAATATTAGATAGTATGATGGGCCACGCAAGATAAAGTACGCGTTTGCGGTTGAGGGTGGTGTCGATGGCGTTATTGAAGGTCAAAACGGCCTTATCATAGCATTCAGGGATCAAGGTAAACTTACAATTGCGTGACTTTTGTAAGCAGTTATTTACGAATTATCAGCCTATAGTATCGAAGTCTTCTCGGTCTAAAGGAACCTAAGTGTCAGAACTCGAACAGGTAAAATTTGTATTACGACTTCCGCCAACGATTCATCTAGAAGTTAAAAGGAGTGCTGAATCCAATAACACTTCGATGAACAAGGAAATCATGAATATTCTAAGTGAGTCCCTCGCGGGTTCTTCTGTTAAAGGGGTCTTAAATGACCTCGTTAAACGGCTAGAAGACGAGAAAGTTATCTAGTTTTTCTAACGTCCCACCTGCAGAAATGGTGGTTCAGAAAAAATGGTTTCGAAAAGAAGGTTCAGAAAAGAAGGTTCAGAAAAGAAGGTTCAGAAAAGAAGGTTCAGAAAAGAAGGTTCAGAAAAAAAAGGTTCAGAAAAAAGTTCAGAAATAAAAGCCTAGACCAAACAGAAACGTCGCCTTCCCAGATGCTTGTCAAGCATCGAAGGGACTTTGTGCATGGCCGAAAGCTTTTTGGCGTTTTCCCACAGCCGTCACCATCGTGTTTTGACTTTTTCTAGTCTGTTAAAACGTGCAGAACGCCCTGAGTGTCGAAAATCAGCGTGTAGCCAACCCCTTCTTGTTGGGTGTTGCTTGCACTGGCGAGTGTTTCTGTATTGCCTGAGTTTCGAACAACGTATTCAACGTTATTGGCTATGGATTCGTTGTTTGGCGATCCCGCGAAACCAATATCGTTTAGTAAAGGCGCTACTTCATCAAGGTCCTGGCCTGAACGAAGGATATAGAAGTCAACAGCATCGTTGCTACCGTTAATGAATTTAATCAGTGCTCGGTCACGAACAAGACGAAATGAATCAGCAACAACAAGCGAACGGGTGACGGATGTGGCATTAGTGGTGTTGTTCTCGAACGTGTAAATCGACTGGAGTGCACCTCTCCTTATGGGGACAGGACCTGCGCTTTCTTCCAAAATTGTGCCATTAGTATCGGTCACTTTGAATTCGGCGCTGCTGTTGTCGGTTGTCTGCGAACTGCTGCGTGTCTGTTTGATGATGTTGGGGTACACGTTAGTGCCCAGCGTTGCCGTTACCGGCGTTTGTTCTGAGTAATTCCCGATCCGGACGGAAGCTGACTGGGATACGTCTAGGATCGTAGACCCCTCAGCACCGACGGTACGGACGACATTGGCGTGGTTTTCGCCATCCGGTCCGAAGTCATCAACTAATGCGTACAAGTCTTCCGTCCTGTCTAGAATTTCCAGGGGTCCGCTATCGAATAACAAGGCGTTCGATCCCGCGACCGTGATGCGTAGTTGCTGGTTGGGCCCAGCATCTACGGAAAACCTGTTAGTAAAGCTGCCTGATGTGACAGTAGCAGTAGGCGTTGCGCCAGCGAGCGCTGCGCCTAGGTCCGTGAGGTATATGTCTACCATAGGGTGATTAGTCAGGTTAGACGCAAACCATATATCTGCAAGACCTTCTGTGCGGTCAGCCGGAAGAATAAAGGGCGCGTCTACGATTTGGATATTAGGTTGGGTCATGCTTCCCATCCAAAGAAAAGTCGATAGCCCATTTTCGAGAACTGATTGGTCTTCGCCCTCAGCGACAGTCACTTCGTCGTCGTTGGAGTTAAGGTACGCAATCCGCCAGTCATACTTATCCACCGGGACTTGGCCAACTGATTGAGCCAACGGAAAGCCGACCGATGTTCTGTCAAGCCCATGCAGCATGATGACAGAGGGGCTATCGGGCATCATGTTGACGAACTGGACGAAGCCATCTTTAGCAATAAAATCTGTGTCTTCATTAAAACCTGAGTCAGAACCGCAGGCGCTTAAAAGAAGAATGGCAAGCAGCAGAAGAGCTGGCTTCGTGTTCCGGTTAGGCATGTTTCGAACCGCGCGACTAAAAAAGGTGATGCTATCGTTATCTGCACCCAGAGTCGAGGTTGATTGTCTGTTAGACCGTTCCTGTATGCCTTTAAGTGTGCAATGCTGCATCCCTTGGCATGAAGGAAGGATCGGGCTATGCAACTGCAAGTGAGCGAGGAAGACCGGCTATTTCAGAGAGATGTCAGGGTTTTTCTGTCAGAAAACCTTGACCCACAGCTTAGCAGGAAGGTGAAGCTGGGTTATCCCATTTCCAAGGAAGAGCAAGACAGCTGGACCCGGGTCCTTAATGCCAGGGGTTGGGCAGCACCAAACTGGCCTGTAGAGGTTGGTGGGTCAGGATGGACGATGGTGCGCAGGCACTTGTTCGATATCGAGATGAAAATGCACCATGCACCTGAAGTTCAGGGGTTTGGCTTTTCCATGGTGGGACCGGCGATTATTAAATATGGCACGCAGGCGCAGCAGCAATATTACCTGCCAAAAATTTTGAACGCCGATATCTCCTGGTGTCAGGGATACTCCGAGCCGCAGGCCGGTTCAGACCTCGCGTCGGTCAGCACCAGGGCTGTAATTGACGGTGATGATTATGTTGTCACGGGTTCCAAAATTTGGACCAGCGCGGCAGAACGTGCCGATCATATCTTTATGTTGGTACGTACCGATACTCAGGCTAAGCCGCAGTTGGGCATTACCTTCCTGCTGATAGGCATGAATGACCCTGGCATTACGGTTAAGCCCTTGCTGGCGTTTAACGGCAAGCGACTCTGGAATCAGGTGTTCTTTGACCAGGTTCGCGTGCCCAGGTTGAACAAGCTGGGTGAAGAGAACAGGGGGTGGAGTGTCGCAAAAAACTTGCTTGGCAATGAGCGTTTGCTGGTCTCCAGGGTGGCAGAGAACCGACGAATGTTGTCGAATATTATGAGCGCTCTAAACGAAAATCCTCACGCGGAGGCGTTCAAGGAACGTGTAGCCGCGTTGGTGATACGGCTGGAAGCGCTGGATACAACAGCGCTACGGTTACTCACAAAGTTCGATAAGGGTTTTGACATCGGCGCAGAGCCCTCCATGCTAAAGCTCAAGGGCAGCCAACTTGTGCAGGACATGGATAGAATGCTCTATGAGATAGTTGGGTATCTTGGGTTACCGCAGGATTCAACGCTGCGCGAAGGTGGTCCTGCGGGCGCCGAGATTGCTGACATGGTGGCGAGTGGCTTGTTTCACCATCGTGGTTACACGATTGCGGGTGGTACAAGCGAGATTCAACATAACATTATTGCTCAGCAGGTACTGGGACTTTAGACACAGACAGTCAACGTGCCTGAATGATACATCTGAGCACAAAAGCGGCTAAATAAACGCGTCTGGTGACGCTAAGCACGCCAGTCTGCAATAATTTTTCCGACACAGGCGGTCAATTTTTTCGCTGCCGGTATGTGCAAAAATTCATTAGGGCCGTGAGCATTGGAATGTGGACCAAGTATGCCCGTGACCACGAATTGTGCATTTGGGCTCCGGCTGGCGAGAAACTCCATAAACGGGATGCTCCCACCGCAGCCCATTGCAACAGCTGGTGCGCCGAAGTAATCCATTGAAGCCGCCATTAGGCTATTCATTAGCGTAGGCGTGGTTGCGGGTGCATGCCAACCGGCAGTTGGTGTGTGAAAGGAGGCACTCACATCGGCGTTGTTTGGGGCAGCGTCAACTAGAAGTGCCTTTAGTGCAACCGCGGCCTTCACGGCATCAGTTGTCGGAGGAATTCTTAGGGCCAATCGCGCGGTGGTTTCTGGGCGCAGCACATTACCAGCCGCTTCCGGGGAAGGCGCTCCGCCAAGTCCGGTAATGGCCAGGCTAGGTGCCCACGTATTACTGAGCACCAGTTCGGTGGGATCATCAGAGACCGGACCGCCATGTCCAGCAAATGGATACATTTCGGCAAATGAATCAGCGAGAACCTTTCCTGCTGCGATCGCTTCCTGCCGGCGAATGTCCGGAATTTGTTCGTTCAAGAAGGAAGGCTTGATAAAGCCTGTGTTCTCATCTTCAAGTCTCGATATTATCTGTCGGAGCAGTCGAAAACTGGAAGGAACAATCCCCCCCGCCGCACCCGAATGTACGCCCTGTGTTAATACGCGAACGGTAAGATCTGCGACCAGCATCCCTCTCAGCGAGGTGGTTAACCAGAGCTGATCATAGTTGCCACAGGTTGAATCAAGGGCGATCACAAGATTCGGGTCACCAATGATTTCGCCAAGATTTTCCATATAGTGGGGAAGGTCCGGGCTACCGCTTTCTTCGGACGCCTCAATAATGACGTTGATCCGCGGTCGAGGTAGTTTCTGGTCGAGCAGTGACTTAATAGCGGCAACTGCAGAATAAATCGCATATCCATCGTCAGCGCCACCCCTGCCGTAGAGTTTTTCATCGCGGATAACCGGGTCCCACGGTGCCAGTCCATCCGCCCACCCATCAAATTCCGGTTGCTTGTCCAGGTGTCCATAAATCAAGACATTTTGGTCAGTATCACCTTCCAGGGTCATGAGGATGGTGGGCGTTAGTCCTGGCAATTGGTGAACCTGCACTTCAAGTCCGGGAACCTCCTGGGCCTTTACCCACGAGACCATATGATTAACAGCATCATGCATGTAACCATTGGCTTCCCATGACGGGTCGAACAGCGGTGACTTGTTAGGTATTCGGACGTATTCAGTCAAGCTGGGAAGAATGACATCATCCCAAAATTGATCGACGTAATTGGTGTTTTCTTCTGGATTCATTGAGGTTTATTTGGGTTCTCTAAATTAGCCTTGGCGGCGGGGACGTCATCGTTAGGCTCGGAGACAAACTCTCCGTCGATTGTTTGTCCTGGTTGCCCATCCTTATTTCGGAAACCACCACGCTGAAACTGGCTGTGCATTTGAAATTTCCCGAAGCTGGTTGAACGAATAAATCTGGCTGCCAGCGGTCGCCTTAAAACGGGAATCAGGCAAACAAAGCCAACGATGTCGGTCGCGAAGCCGGGTGTCAGCAAAAGCGCTCCGCCAACAATTAACATGATCCCTTCGAGCAACTCTGACTCAGGGATTTCGCCTCTTTGTAACTTCTCCTGAACCCTGGTCAGGGTTGCCATTCCTTCTGACCGCAGCAGCGATACACCGCAGATTGCGGTCAGCACCACTAGGCCGACTGTAGGCAACGGACCAATCATGCCGCCCACCTGGATGAGGATGATCATTTCAACCAACGGAATGATGAAAAATAGGAAGCTAGCGGCGCGCACGGGGTGCCTGTAAGTCTGGGTTAAGAGCGACTCTAACCAAAGCTGAAAGAACTGTCACCTCAAGTGTTTTAAGCGTGTGTTAGATTATGGCTTTTCGGATTACCTGCCAAGTGAGATAACCTTTGATGGAATTAGTTATAGCGGGCACAGCCGGTCCCCTTGAGGCCCGGTATTCAGAAGCCGGTGCCGCTACCGGCGTGACTGCGGTGCTTTGTCATCCACATCCTCAATTTGGTGGGACGATGAATGACCGGGTACTCGATGCACTCGAATCAGCGCTGCTTAGTTCCGGGATCAGCAGCCTGCGATTTAATTTTCGAGGCGTCGGTGGTTCTGCGGGAAGGTATGGCGACGGCCTGGGTGAAATCGACGACGTGGCCGCAGCAACGAACTGGGTGCGTGAAAGGTCGGTTGGTGAACGGATCATCCTGGTGGGATACTCATTTGGTGGTGCAGTAGCTTTGTCCGCTCAGAACATACTGGCCCCGGAATGTATGATTCTTGTCGCGCCGGCCTTGGGTTTTTTTGGTCAGGAGCATCCGCCGACCTTGCCAAGCCTGGTGATCCTCGCGGAAAATGACCAATTCGTGAACACTGACTCGGCTAAAGACTGGTTTGTTGATGGGAACACGTGGGTAGAGCAGATCCCGGATACAGACCATTTTTTTGTTAGGTGTCATGACCAGATCACCAAGATCGTGAGAGAATTTCTAATAACTGCTTTTGTTGATTAAACCTTGGGATGATAGATGGACTTAAAAACACTCCGGTACGACGTGCTGGACAAGATCGCGACGATCACGCTGAACCGCCCACATCGCATGAATGCGTGGACTGGCCGAATGCATACCGAATACCGTGACGTTCTTGCTCGGGCTGACAAGGCTGCTGATGTCCGTGCGATTGTCGTCACAGGTGAGGGTAAAGGTTTTTGTGTGGGTGCCGATACCAAAGCCCTTGAAGGCCATATTGAGAAAGGTGGTTACGACGCTGGTACGCCCGATGCTCTGGCGGAACCTGGTAAAGGGGTCAGCACAGATTTTGACGCGTCTTTTGCGTATCATTTTGGGCTGTCAAAGCCTGTGGTCGCCGCCATCAACGGCCCGGCAGCCGGCGTCGGTTTGGTTTTGGCTTGCTTTGCGGACATTCGGTTTGCGGTGCCCGGCGTCAAGTTTACTACCGCCCATGGCAAACTTAATTTTCCGGCGGAATATGGCTTGTCCTGGTTGCTCCCTCGGCTGATCGGATTGCCGCGAGCGAATGACCTGTTGCTAACCAGTCGAATTTTCACGTCTGATGAAGCGTTCGCGTTAGGGTTGGTTAACAGGTTAGTTGAGCCTGACCTTCTTTTGAAAGAGACCTATGCATACGTTCGGCAGATGATTGAAACGGTGTCGCCAGGGTCGCTAAGAGAAACCCGATGGCAGATTTACAAGGATCTCCATAGGGATGTGGCCGCGTCGGTAAAGGACAGCGAGAGATTGATCGACGCTATGAGTCGACAGAAAGATTTTGCAGAGGGGGTGAATGCGTTTTTGGAGAAGCGTAAGCCCAACTGGACCGGGGAATAACGGACGGTATTAACAATAGACATGAGATTAGTTGGAGATTGACTTGAGTACAGAATTAGCGACCGGATACGAATTACACGATGAACCTTACTACCTGCCGCTTGCAGATGAAGTTGAAGTGTTCATGGCGGCCTACGCTCAGCGACTTCCTGTGCTGCTTAAAGGGCCAACCGGCTGCGGTAAGACCCGGTTCGTTGAATACATGGCGCACCGCATTTATCGCCAGGGTGGAAACAGCATTAAGCAACCTTTGCAGACTGTTGCCTGCCATGAGGATTTGTCAGCAACGGATCTGGTCGGCAGGTTTCTGCTTAAGTCAGAGGAAACGGTTTGGCAGGATGGGCCGCTCTCCAGAGCGGTAAAAGAGGGTTCGATCTGCTATCTGGACGAGATAGTTGAAGCCCGTAAAGATTCCACGGTATTGATTCACTCGTTAACGGATCACTGGAGAATTTTACCGGTAGAGAAATTGGGGACAATACTGGAGGCGCACCCGAACTTTTTGCTGGTGATTTCGTATAACCCTGGTTACCAAAATGTACTAAAAGATTTGAAGCCAAGTACCCGTCAAAGATTCATCGCGATTGATTTTGACTACCCTGAGCACGCCGAGGAGGCCAGGATTATTGCGCATGAGAGTGGCGTAAGTGCGACGTTTTCAGATCAGCTGGCGCGCATTGGGCAGAACATTAGAAACCTGCGAAGCCATGGCTTTGATGAGGGAGTCAGCACTCGGTTACTGGTCTATGCCGGGCAATTGATTGTTCAGGGTTTGCTCCCACGTCGCGCTTGTGATGCTGCTATATCCAAGGCTGTGTCAGATGATGTCGAGGTGCAGCGAGCGATCGCTGAATTGGTCGATGCAGTCTTCCCCTCCGATTAGGTCGCCATTTCGTGGAATCAAAAAGTACATACACACCAGAAGAAGCCGCAGAGAGACTTTGGCTGATTAACCGGGATACTGCTTCGCGTTTTAGGTTGACAATCGTTGCCCTTGGCGCCGTTTTTTCTTCGGAGCAGATAAATCGCTTTGCCGAAAGCTGTGTGATCATCGGAGATTCTGGCTGGCGTTCATTTGAGACGGTGAACTTATTGTTAGAAATTGCAGAGGTGATTGATCATCCCGCGCGACTCATGGAGATAACAAAGGCTGCAGAACAACTCTCGGGTTATTCGTTTGAACCGGCCGCTAATTACCTGCAGCTGCTGCTCGGAGCGGTCGAAGTTGGTTATTCGAGGCAAATATCCGAGCTGGAACAGGCTGGTTTAGCGCTGCATGCGAAGTACCAGCATGCCTCCGGATTGATCGGAGGTTACTTTCGCGTAGCGCAGGCGCTTCTCGCTCGGGGGGATGCTGATAATGTGCTCTGTTGGGTTGAAGTGGGCCGTGACATGTTCGACCTTGACCGTGATGATCTGTCCAGGTTCCTGTTATTGAGTGAGCAGTCGGTCAACGTTTCGTGGTCGATGGTTAGACGGTTTCAGCTGAAGTCTAGTCAAGGGTGCCTTGTCTACCTTGAGCATGTTGGTCATCTTTACGATAAATTTTCTGACGTTCAAATGAGGTTGGTTGAGGCTGCCATGTTAAAACATGCCGCGTCTTCCCTGTTCGAAGACTTGATCGATTCTTTTGAAGCGCTCAAGGCTTTCGACGCTGGTCAGGTTTCATTGATCCTTGAACAGGGAGCGGAGATTGAGCATGCGAACAGCTTAGCGGCCTTTAATAGAAAAGCGGAAAAGCTTCCGTTGGGACGTCAGAACGTCATCAGGCAATGGGTGCAGTTAGGTAACGAAATTGCCAAGCGTAACGGGCTTGCCGGGCAGGCTTACTTTAATTTGGAGTCTGTTCAATCGAACGAGATGCTCGCTTCCTTGCAGGGTCAGGTTTCATTCGAGGATCATAGAAGAACTTTCGATCTGCTTGCAGAGGCGATCAGCGCTAGAAAAGTTGTAGTGGAAAGCATCGACGAGCGTTCTGATGTATTGCCCCGCAACCTGGAAGGGTTGCGCGGAGACGGCGTCGGTCTGGATTTACCGGACAATGATGGGCGGGTGGTGCGATTGCCTAAAACGGTCAATATCTTCGAGGCTGAGGCCGATAACTTTGGGTTTTACAAAGTATCGCTCTTTCATCAGCTCGGTTATGCAGAGTTTGGTTGCTTTGCGCAGATCGAACAAATTAATACGGTGTTGGGCGCTTATCCGGACCGACAGCTGGCAGAGCGCCTGTTTCTGATTGCAGAGGATGCGAGAATCGACTGGCTGCTCGCGAATCGTTATCCCGGCATGCAGAGCCAGTTAACACGTCAAAAAAACCGAGCGGCCCAGGCTAGGCCGGTTAAGGCGCGAACTCGTAAAGCTCAGTTACTGGAGGCGCTTGTGCAGACCAGCCTCGACTCACCTTATGAAAAGCATGTGCGCCAAATCTACTGGCCCGAAGCGGCTCTGCTATGGCAAACACTTGAAAGCTTAAAAAACACAACCTCGGGCATCGATGCAGTGCTGAACGTCGTCGGGCTATGTTACCGGTTACTTGAATCTCCGGGCGAGGTTGTGGCGGGTCAAGAGACGACGAGCGTCAAGACCGAGGAAATGGCGATGCTCCTAGAGGAGCTGCCAGAACCGGTGCCGTACCGGGGACAGCTTGATGTAGAACAAGTGAACTCGACGCTAAGAATAGATGCACTGGTCGAGGAGCTTCAGGCAGAACTAGAGTCTATGCCCGACCAACCTCCAGGTTCAGAAATGCCGGGAAGTGACCAAGATCAGGTCGAGCTGGGAGACTTAAAGAAAGGCGATGTCGGAGAAGGCGTGGCTATGTTACTGACTGAACTTGAGAACGAGCTTGGAAGTGAGCCTGGGGAAATTGATCCAGGAGACAAAGAAGGACTGGCCGAGTTTCTAGGAGGAATATCATCGCGTTCGAGCGATGCGAGTGAGCACCAATATGATGAATGGGACTACCAGATATCAGACTACCGATCCAAGTGGTGTACTTTGTTTGAGCACAGAGAGTTGGACATAGACGAACAGTATGTGAGCGCTGTGCTTCGAGACCACGAGGATCTGTCGAGAAAAATTCGGCAGCAGTTGAACAAGGTAAAACCAGAGATGCTGCGAAAGGTAAAAGGCGTCGAGGAAGGAGAAGAACTCGACCTGGAACGCGCCATTTCTTATTTGGTTGATCGCAAGGCGGGGCTAACGCCCGATGACAATATTTATATCCAACGTCAGAGAAAAGACCGGGATGTCTCTACGTTGTTTCTGTTGGATATGAGCGCGTCCACTGACGACATTATTCCTGACCCGGGTGCCGACGCTCTCGTGCCTCTGGATATTGATGACGACGAATACCTTGTCGACTTCTTTCAAAAAAAGAACGCGCTGGAGGATGTCTCCCGGAGGATCATTGATGTAGAAAAAGAGTCCGTTGTTTTGATGGCAGATGCACTTGAATCTTTGGGAGATGCCTATTCGGTATGCGGTTTCTCCGGGTATGGGCGGGATCAAGTCGATTACTATCTTTGTAAAGATTTTGATGAGCCATTCAACGCGCTGACCAAAGGGCGTATTGGGGGCATCAAGCCCTGCAGAAGTACGCGAATGGGACCACCAATCCGGCATGCCACGCGTCGCCTAATCGAAACTGGCTCCAGGATTAAAGCGCTGATCATCATGTCAGACGGTTATCCGCAAGACCATGATTATGGGGCCGACAGGAATTCGCGAGATTATGGTTTGATGGATACAATGAAAGCTTTATCGGAAGCTAAGCAACAGGGTGTGCTG
>Ga0115564_10001681_pt1 | contig 19870 bp, 23 predicted proteins | sample COGITO_mtgs_1105_7_FD_88680 | JGI IMG/M metagenome (GOLD analysis project Ga0115564, IMG submission 88680) | Pelagic marine microbial communities from North Sea - COGITO_mtgs_110523 | ecosystem: Environmental > Aquatic > Marine > Epipelagic | place: Germany:Helgoland, sampling site Kabeltonne...
CAGATCGTGGCTCACGAAACCGGCGTGACCAATGTGGTCGACCCTCTGGGCGGCGCTCCATTCGTCGAATGGATGACCGACGAGATGGAACGACGAGCCGAAGACATCTTCGCGCACCTGCTTGACATCGGAAACGACTCCATCCTCGAAGGCGCCTACGCCGGCATCGACGACGGTTACTTCGTGGGCGAGATCGCCGATGCGGCCTACCGCTTCGAACGCGAAGTGAACGAGGGCAAACGCATCATTGTGGGCGTCAACGAGTTCACCGAAGGTGACTCGGGCGAACGCAACCTGCTCCGTATCGGCGCCGAAGTCGAGGAGTACCAGCTCAAGCGACTCAACGACGTGAAACAACGCCGCGACAACGACGCCGTAACCCGCGTACTCACGCAGCTCAAGACCGAGGCCGCAGATCCCGAAATCAACTTGATGCCAACCATGATCGAGGCTGTCAAAACATTCGCCACCGAAGGCGAGATCGTGGCTTCGCTCGAAGAAGTCTTCGGCACCTATGTAGAGAAGGTCTTCCTGTGAGCGACGCATCAACCAGTGACCCGCAGATCCGTGTTGTCCTCGCCAAACTTGGCTTCGATGGCCATGACCGCGGCATCAAGATCGTGGCCCGCATCCTGCGCGACGCTGGGATGGAAGTCATCTTTCTTGGGCTCCGCCAGAGCTACAAGAACGTCGTGAACGCCGTCGAGCAGGAGGACGCCGACGCTGTCGGTCTCTCCATGCACAACGCCAGCCATATGACGCTTGCCCCCAAGATGGTCGATGCGCTGGCCGAAGCTGGCCTCGAAGTCCCGGTGATCGTTGGCGGCATCGTGCCCGACGAAGACATCGACCCGCTGATGAAAACGGGTGTAGCTGCGATCTTGGGCCCAGGCGCCTCGGCCGAAGAGGTTGCCCAAACCGTCCGCGACGCGGTGGCTGCAGTTCGCGGCTCGTCGCCCCAGGCGTAGCCGCGTCGTGAGCCTGCGCGGACTTCCCCCAGCAGACATCTTTGACAAAGCGCTTGGTGGCGAACGCCGCGCGCTTGGCCGTCTTATCACATTCGTCGAACGTGACGCGGCCGAGGCTGAAACAGTCGCCGAACTCGCTCATGAGCGAGCAGGAAACGCCCATGTGATCGGCATTACCGGCGCTCCCGGCTCAGGCAAGTCCACGCTGACCGGCCAGCTCGTGAAACTGCTCGGCGAGGCCGGCAAACGAGCCGCTGTGCTTGCGGTTGACCCGTCATCCCCACTCACTGGCGGCGCGATTCTGGGCGACCGCGTTCGTATGGAAGATGTCGCGTCGCCTGACACGTTTATTCGGTCAATGGCAACTCGAGGCCATCAGGGCGGATTGTCACTTGCGGTTCCCGGTGTCGTCCGTTTGCTCGATGCCACGGGTTATGACCCCATCGTGATCGAGACGGTCGGTGTCGGTCAGGTCGAGGTCGACATCGCTGGTACCGCCGACACCACCGTGGTCGTCGCAACGCCGGGCATGGGCGATTCAGTGCAGGCGAACAAGGCTGGGCTGCTTGAACTTGCCGATCTGTTTGTGGTGAACAAGGCCGATCGCCCCGGTGCCAAAGATGTGCGCCGTGACCTAGATCTGATGCTCGATCTGAGCCATGTGTCTGGCCAGGACCAGCGCACTGGTATGCGTCCTGAGATCATCATGACCACGGCTCTTTCTGGCGAAGGTGCACCCGAGATGTGGGACGCCATCGAGCGTCATCGGACTGCGATTACCGCCAATGGACAGCTCGAAGCCAGGCGCGTCAATCGAGACATCGACGAAGTCCGCAACCGGCTTATGGCCGACCTTGAGTCCCGTGTCGATCTCATGCTCGCTGGCCAGAGTCTCGCTGGTGTAGCCGAAGTCCTCGACGCGGTGGCGGCTCGCTCGCTCTCCCCCACCGCTGCTGCGACCCAACTCGCCGCACGTATCAAGGATCTCTAACCAGTCGTCGGAGTACTTCGGGCTTGGCTAACCTCACCAGCTGCTTGTGGCCCAGGCCGAGCAGTCGTGGAGCCAGGTGGCAACAGACCCAGGGCCAGAACTGCGGTTTCGGCCGCTGCCATGTCGACTTCGTCGATCGTGGCACAACCCTGAACCAGTTCGGCGAGAAGCTCCGCCTGCTGGTCGCCACGAGCGAACGCGTCGGCATACGGGATGGCCGAGAACATAACCATGTTGTAGCGAGGTCGGAAGTGATCGGGAAAGCGCTCGGCCAGCATCAGTGAGAGCTCGCGCTTGAGCAGATAGTCGGGGTCGTTCACCTTGTCTCGCATCTCGACATAGTTCTCAAGCGCCATGTCGGCGATGGCGTTGGCGTCGTCACCACGGTCCGCTTCGAAGGCCTCGAAGGCACCAGCGAGATCGTGGGGGTGCGCCTGCAAAATTCTGTCCAACGCTGCTGCCGACTCGAGCGCCAGATTCATACCCTGGCCGTGGAACGGGACAATGCCATGGGCGCTGTCGCCGACCAGCACGACTCGGTCTTCGAAACTCCAACCGACGGTCCGGATCGTGCCAAGCCGCCCCAGTGGCGCATCAATGAACTGTTCGACATAGTCAGGAACCATCGGCGCGAAGTCAGCGAAGTTCTCTTCAAAGAACGCGTTGATCTCGGCAGCTGACTGCATGGCTGCAAAGCTCGGCCCTTCGGCAGCAGCCGCCAAGAAGAGGGTCGAGGTGAAGTCGCCACTCGGATTCGGAAGTGCGATAAGCATGAAATCGTTGTGGGGCCAGATGTGCAAACCGTGCGGCTCCATTTGAAACTCGCCGCCGTCGCCCGCCGGCATTTCAATCTCGACGTAACGGTGGTCGAGCATCTCTTTGCGAACCGAACCGCCGTTGCGTTCAAGCATTTCTGTACGTACGGTCGAACCCACACCGTCGGCACCAAAAATGGTTCCGAATGGCAACTGGTACCAGGTGTCGGCTTGGGTCGAATCGGTAAACGAGACAAGGTTCAGGTCAAAGTCGATCGCCCGGCATCGCTGACTGAATCGAATGTCGACGTTGCCAGTCGCCTCGGCGGCGTCGAGCAACACATTGGTCAGTGCGGTGCGGTCAACCGACCATAAGACCTCGCTCGGCAGGTTTCCATACGGTTGCAGGCCGCTTACGTTGTCATCGTGGATGATACGCCCATGCATAGGCACCACGATTTTTTCAACCCTGTCGACAACGCCGTCGAGCTGACGCAATGCTGCCAAACCTCGTTCGGCGATGGCCAGGTTGATTGATCTCCCACCGGCACCAGCCTCGGAGCGAGGGTCCGGCCTACTATCGAATACCGTGACCTGCTCGCCACGTTGCCCCAGCAGTGCCGCCATGTAGGCGCCAGCGATGCCTCCGCCGATGACCAGCGTCGGCCCGTTCTCGCCCAAAGATGTCATGCCGGGTTTGCTGCGAGTGCTCCGAACAAGATGTCGACGAAGCGGCGGATCTCACCGAATGTGTTGAACAGTGGAGCAGGAGCCACCCGGATCACGTTCGGGTAGCGCCAATCACAGAAAACGCCCGCAGCTTCGATTGCATCGAACACCGCCTTGCCGTCGATGTCATCGGGAAGAATCTCCAGTGACAGCTGGCAGCCTCGCTGGGCCGGGTCACGAGGGGTCAGGGTGCCGACGACCCCCGGCAGCAACTCGTCGAGCAGGTACAACAGGTAGGCGGTCTGCTTCTCGGATTTGGCCCGCATTGCGGCGATCCCGCCGGCCTCGTCGACGATCTCTAGCGAGGCCCGCATGGCCGCGTTGGTCAGTGCCGTGCCGTTACTGATCTGCCACGACTCGGCCGTGGGGATGGGGTCGAACTCATTGACCATTTCGAAACGCGTATCTCGGCGAGTGCCCCACCAGCCCAGAAACTTCGGCAGCGACTGATCATTGACATGGCGTTCATGCACATAGATGCCGCTCACGCCGCCCGGGCTTGCATTCAGGTACTTGTAGGAGCACCAGGTAGCGAAGTCGACATCGTCGTCGTGCATGGACAACTCGATGTTGCCAACCGCGTGTGCAAGATCGATGCCGACCGTTGCGCCAACTCGATGCCCAGCGGCAGCGATGTCGGCCATCGGCAGCACCTGACCGGTGTAGTACTGCACACCTGGCAGAAGCACGGTCGCCAACTCATCGCCACAGGATTCGATTGCATGGATGATGTCTTCGGGATGCAGTAGTTCTTCGCCGTCGCGAGGCGACACGGTGACAAGCGAGGTTGCTGGGTCAAACCCACGTTGGCGAATCTGGCTCTCAACCGCGAAATGGTCCGATGGAAAGGCATGTTCTTCGATCAAGATCTTGTGCCGATCCGGTGTGGGCCGGTAGAAGCTGACGAGCAACAAGTGCAGATTGACGCTGAGCGCGTTCATCACCGTGACTTCATTCGGCTGAGCACCGACAACCCGAGCCATCGAGTCCTCGACCGTACGGTGATAATCGGCCCAACCGGGGTCACCGGTGAAATGACCCTTGACGCCGAGTGTCGACCACCGATCGAGCTCGCCGACCACGTAGTCGCGAGCCTTCTTGGGCATGGGGCCGAGCGAGTTGCCGACGAAGTAAATCGAGTCGGCAGCTCCTTCGGGCGGCGGTGGAAGTTCGAAACGGTTGCGCATCTCCGCAAGCGGATCCGCAGCATCGAGTTCGGCGGCTTGGGCGGGATCGGTAGACCACTCAGACATGAGCCCAGGTTACGCGACCGTCGACCAGCTGCGCCGGTCCGAACCTGCATGTCTATGACCGACCCAATCAGACCCAATCAGATGGGCCGCACGTTGGCGCTGACATAGTTCTGTGGCAATTCACCTCTCGTGTTGCAAACCCGACCCGCATGGTCGACAATGACGACTTCATTTACAACACATATGTGGAGCAACCATGACGCAAGGTTTTGAAACCCGTCAGATACACGCTGGGCAGGTGCCCGACTCAGAAACGGGTGCCCGTACGGTCCCGATCTACCAAACGACCAGTTTTGTTTTCCGAGATGCAGAACACGCAGCAAACCTGTTTGCCCTGGCCGAGATAGGCAATATCTACACCCGGATCATGAACCCGACAACCGGTGTGCTCGAAACACGCTTGTCGGATCTCGAAGGCGGTACCGCAACCGCAGTCGGCATTCCCGGCGCACTTTGTGTGGCTTCGGGCCAGGCTGCGACAACGCTGGCCATAACGAACATCTGTGATGCAGGTGATCACATCGTTACGGCTTCGTCGTTGTACGGAGGCACCTACAACCTGTTCAACTACACACTTCCGAAGATGGGCATTGCCGTCACCTTCGTCAAGGATGCCGACGATCTGGATGAGTGGCGGGCTGCTACCCAACCCAACACCAAGCTGTTCTACGGCGAGACCGTAGGCAACCCGATGAACAACTGCATCGACATCGAAGGAGTCTCGACCGTCGCCCACGACGCTGGTGTTCCCTTGATCTTGGACAACACGGTCCCATCGCCGTACCTGATCAATCCGCTCAAGTGGGGCGCCGACATCCTGATCGAGTCGACCACCAAGTTCATTGGTGGGCATGGCACATCGATCGGTGGCGTGGTCATCGACGGCGGCACGTTCGACTTCGGTGATGCCGAGAAGTTCCCTGGCATGAACAACCCCGACCCCAGTTACAACGGCATGGCGTTCTGGCCAGCACTTGGGGCTGGCTCCTACATCATCAAGGCTCGGGTCCAGGGTCTGCGTGACCTCGGTGCCGCCATGTCACCAACCAACGCGTTCCACTTCATCCAGGGTTGTGAAACTTTGAGTTTGCGTATGGAGCGGCATTGCCAGAACGCTCAGGCTGTCGCCGAGTTCCTCGACGGTCACGACAAAGTCGAATCGGTGCAATACGCCGGTCTACCGTCGAGCCCGTGGCACGAACGTATGGCCAAGTACACCGAGGGCCGCGGCTTCTGCTCGGTGCCTGCATTCATCATCAAGGGTGGACGCGAGGCCGGCGAGAAGTTCGTCAACGCCACCGTGCTCCACAGCCATGTGGCCAACATCGGCGACGTGCGCAGCCTGATCATCCATCCAGGTTCAACCACCCACAGCCAGCTCACTGAAGAGGAGCAGGCAGCAAGTGGTGTCGCCCCAGGACTGATCCGACTGTCGGTCGGCCTCGAGACCATCGACGACATCATCGCCGACCTCGAACTCGGCTTCGCCGCGGTTTAGAACCGCGTTTCACCGCTCCGCTCGGGCCGACGTTCGTCGGACATGGCTGCAGGCGGTTTGGCGTCGGCTCGTCCCTCGCCAACCGCCCGCTCCTCCGTCGCTCCGACCGGGTTTCACCGTGCGGCATCCGGGACCGTCAACCGGCAGAACTCAGACAGCATCCACGAGCGCAGCGAGTGAATGCGAACTACCCCCGCTCGGGCCGACGTTCGCCGGACATGACTGCAGGCGTTTTGGCGTCGGCTCGTCCCTCGCCAACCACTCCGGCTGGATAATCGCTGTTGAAGGCGTCACCTCGGGTGGCGCCTTTGACGTTTTTGCCGAGCGATCGCGGCGTCGTCACACGGGCCACTTAACGTTTTGTTCAATCTTTTGAACGCTGGCCCGACAGACCTACTAGATTCGGCAACGGATGAAACGGCTACTGGGGGTTAGCGTTCCGCTCGGAGCGGCATTAGTTGCATTTGTGCTTGGCTCCCTCATGATCCTTGCCCTGGGCGAGAATCCGATCAGCGGTGCGAGCGCAATTATCGAAGGAGCGTTCGGTTCGGGCGACCGTGTGGCGGTCACCGCAGTACGGGCGACCCCACTCCTCCTGGTCGGCATCGGTATCACTATTGCCTTCCGCGCCAGTGTGATCAACATCGGCGGCGAAGGGCAGATCATCGCCGGTGCATTGCTCTCCACCGCGGTGGCCCTCGCAATTCCTGACACACCCCGCGCTTTGCTACTGCCGATCGTCATGATCGCTGGCATGATCGGTGGCGGCATCTGGGGCGCTATTCCCGGCGCACTCAAGGCGTATGCGTCGGTCAACGAAATCCTGAGCACCGTGATGCTCAACATCGTGGCCGTCCAGCTGATGAACTTCTTGCTGCGCGGCCCAATGATCGACCCCATTGAGAAGACCGGGTCTCGTATCCCTCAGACCGAACGACTGAGCGATAATGCGGCCATGCCGTCGCTGGCCGAAGGGACCCGGCTCCATCTGGGTGTCGTGATTGCTGTGGTCGCTGCGATCGTCGTGTACATCATCTTGTGGCGCACACCCCTTGGATTCCGGCTGCGAGCCGTGGGACACAACCCCGATGCCGCCCGAGCTGCTGGCATCTCGGTCGAAAAGAACATCACCACCGCAATGGCGATGAGCGGAGCTCTCTCGGGACTTGCTGGTGTCATGCTGGTGTTTGGTAGCGAAAGCCTGCGCATGGTCACCGACGGCGGCGCAGCTGGATTCACCGGGTCGGCAGGGTTCAACGGCATCGTCGCCGCTTTGTTCGGTGGGCTTCATCCACTATGGACAGTCCCATCATCGTTCCTCTTCGGCGCACTGCTCACCGGCGCCACCAAGCTGCAACAGGCATTGCAGATCCCGGCTGCGCTTGCGGTAGCGCTCAATGGTCTCATCGTGCTGTTCGTGGTGAGTAGCGATCGGCTACGAAGCTGGCTCGAGCGCCGACTCAACCAAGGGGCATTCGCCACCGAGACCGCCGAACTTCGAGAATCGAACGACGACCGGGTCGATGAGCAGCAGAACTCGACCACCCAGGACACCATCCGATGAGTGAGTTCTTCACCTTGTCGGTGCTGATTGCGACCTTCGCTTCTGCGGTGCGGTTTGCCGTCCCCTACCTTCTGGCAGCGCTTGGTGAAACGATTGGACAGCGCAGCGGCGTGCTCAACCTGGGCGTCGACGGCGTTATGTTGCTCAGCGCATTCGGCGCCTATTACACGGTTGTAGAAACCGGAAGCCACCTGTTCGGGATCGGCGTCGGCTTGCTCATCGGCTTGTTCATGGGTCTCGTGTACGCGGTCGTCACCGTGAATTTGCACGCTCAGCAAGGCATCAGCGGCATCGGAATCTTCTTGTTCGGTCTGGGGTTCAGCGACCTGTTATCGCAAGAACTCGTCGGAGCGATCCAGCCGATCCGCAAGCTGCCTTCGCTGGCCAAACTTCCACTGGTCGGCGGCATCTTCGAACCGCTCGAAGACATCAAATACCTGGGCGAACTGTTGTTCAGCCACAACCTGATGACCTATATCGCCTTCGCACTGGTGCCGCTCGTCACCTGGATGATGAACAACACCACGTTCGGTCTCAACATCAAGGCCGTGGGCGAGAACCCACAAGCCGCTGACAGCCTGGGCGTATCGGTCGAACGCACTCGGTTCTTCGCCATCCTGATCGGCAACACTCTCGCTGGGCTCGCCGGCGCAACCCTGTCGCTCCAGCTCGGTGTGTTCCAACAGAACCTCACCAATGGGCTTGGTTTCATTGCTGTCGCGCTCGTCTACTTCGGAGCGTGGCGGGCCAAGTGGGTTATGGCGGGAGCCATGCTCTACGGCATCGTGACTGCTACTCGGCTGCAATGGCAGGCTCGCGACATCATCCCGAACTCTGCCTCTGACATTGCTGCCATGGCTCCCGCACTCATCACGATTCTGGCACTCGTACTCCTCGCCAAACGAGTACGCGGACCAGCGGCGCTCACGAAACCATTCTCACGACACTGATCACTGAAACACTTTCGAAATAATCGCAAGATAAACACTGCGAGACCCTGGGAGGGGAACTATGAACACCACCAAATCACGCAGGCTGATGACCCTGCTCACCGCGTTACTTGCGCTGTCGATGTTCGCTGCCGCGTGTGGCGGAAGCGACGAGGCCGAGTCCGCGACTGGTACCGCTACCAGCGAGTGCGGCACCGACAACTCGGTGACCAAGGGCGACAAGGTTACTGACCTCTCGGTTGCTGTTGTGGCACCAAGCGACTCACAGGACCTTGCGTTCACACAAAGCATGATCGATTCACTAACTCGCCTGGGCATTGAGCCGCAGGTCACCGATGGCACCTTCCAGGTCGAAGTCGCCGCCGATGCTATTCGAAGTTATGCCGCCGATGGCATCGAAGTCGTGATCGTGCACGGCACCCAGTACGGCGGCTCGCTGGCCGAGATCGCGCCTGACTTCCCCGAGACCTCGTTTATCTGGGGCACCTCAACAAGCACGAACGACATTCCGAACGTCTTCGCCTACTACCCCGAGGCCCAAGAGGGCGGCTACGTCAACGGCTGGATCGCTGGCGAACTCGCCGATGGCGGTTCAATCGGTGTGGTTGGACCGGTCGAAGCTGGCGACGCGGTTGCCTACATCAATGGCTTCAAAGCTGGTGCAGAAGCAAACGGTGCCGGCAACGTAGCCGTGACCTACACCGGTTCGTTCTCTGACGTAGCGCTCGCAACCGAAGCTGCCGAGGCGTTCTTGACCACCGGCGTCGATGTGCTGACCGGCACATCACAGTCAACTGTTGGCGCCGTGAACGTGGCCGCCGAGAACGAGATCCCATGGTTCGGCACCCAGTCAAACCAAGAGTCATGGTCAACCGACCAGGTCGTTGCATCGCAGGTGTACCACTGGGAAGTCATCCTCGACGACATGTTCGAGATGATCGAAGAAGGCACCCTCGGCGGCGAAGCAATGTCGCTGACCCTCGAAAACGGCGGCCTCGTTGTGGAGATCAATGGCTGCTTCGACCTAGACGGCGGAGCCGTGAGCGGTGCTGGCGACATCATCGACCAGATCATCGCTGGCGACATCAACCCACCGGCCTGATTCCAGCAGAGCGAACGTGTATCAGGTACACGTTCGCTCTACGGATCCCCGATAGCTGGCAGCAAGCAGGAAAATTTCATGACGACTCCCCTTCTGGCGATGCACAACATCACCAAGCGTTTTCCCGGTGTGCTCGCGAACGACAATGTGTCGTTCGACGTGCTCCCAGGCGAAGTGCACACATTGTTGGGCGAGAACGGTGCTGGCAAAAGCACACTCATGAAGATCCTGTTCGGGCTGTACCTGCCCGACGAAGGTGAGATCTTGTTGCGGGGCGAAACCGCGGCGATCTCATCACCAACCAGTGCCATCGAACAACATGTGGGGATGGTGCATCAGCACTTCATGCTGGTGCCCACCCTCACCGTTGCCGAAAACGTGGCACTTGGTTTGCCATCGAGCAGAGGAATGCGAACCGACCTCGAAGCGGTCTCGAACCGCATCGTCGAGATTTCGGAGCGATACGGCCTAGCAGTCGACCCAGGCATCGAAATCTGGAAGTTGTCCGTTGGTGAGCGCCAACGGGTCGAGATCATCAAGGCGCTCTATCGCGATGCGGAACTTCTTGTACTCGACGAGCCAACGGCAGTGCTGACACCCCAAGAGGTCGACGATCTCTTTGTGATCCTGCGCAAGATGACGGCCGAAGGCACCGGGATTGTCTTCATCAGCCACAAGCTGCACGAAGTCCTTGAACTCAGCGACCGAATCACGGTGCTGCGCAATGGGCGGGTTACTGGCAACACCACCCCGGCTGAGGCAAACCGGCAACAGCTTGCCGAGATGATGGTCGGACGCGAGGTCAAGCTCGCCCCTGACAAGCCGGCACTGGACCGGGGCGAAGCCCGGCTAAAGCTCACCAACGTTCATGTAATGGGCGACCGCGACACGATGGCAGTAAACGGGGTCGACCTGACTGTGTATGGCGGCGAGATCGTCGGTATCGCCGGTGTCTCTGGCAACGGACAGCGTGAACTTGCCGAAACGATTGCTGGTCTACGGCCCGCCGAGGCTGGTTCCTCGGTCTCGATCGACGAGGTTGATATCACCCGAGCGAACCCAGCAGCCACACGGGGTGCGGGGCTCAGTTACGTGCCCGAAGAACGTATGAAAGATGGCGCTATTGGTGACTTCGATATCACCGAGAATCTGCTGCTCGTAAACCACGGCGAGAAACGTTTTAGTCGTGGTGGACTCTTCAACTTCGAGGCCATCAAGAAACATTGCCAGCGACTCGTTGATGACTTCGCAGTGAAGACGCCGTCGTTGTCGACCCCGACGAGCAGCCTGTCTGGCGGGAACATCCAGAAGGTCATCATGGCCCGAGAGCTCGACAGCAATCCCAAGGTGGTTCTTGCGGCTCAGCCCACCCGTGGCGTAGACATTGGCGCTGCCGAGTACATCCATTCACAACTCATTGCCCAACGCACTGCTGGCTGCGCGATCGTGATGATCTCCGAGGACCTCGACGAGATCCTCGGGCTCGCCGACCGCATCGCGGTGATGTTCGAAGGCAAGATCGTCACCATCATCGACCGGGCCGACGCAACCAAGGAACAACTCGGCCTGGCAATGGCCGGCGCAGGGTAGGACGCGTTTCACCGCTGGCTTTCCGGGACCGTCGACCAGTACGGCTCTGACAGCATTCGCGAGCGCAGCGAGTGAATGCGAACTACCCCCACTCCTATCCAGGTGGTGTGGCGGAACCTGGTTGGACGATGCCGCTTTCGTAGGCCATGACCACGGCCTGGACCCGGTCACGCACGCCAAGTTTGGTAAGTAGTCGACTGACGTGGGTCTTGGCGGTTGCCTCGCCCACGAACATTTCGGCAGCGATCTCGCGGTTGCTCATACCCCGTGCGAGTAGCTGGAGCGCCTCGTGTTCACGGTCGGTGAGTTCAGCTGGCAAGGAAACCAGTCGGTCTGTGGGCTTAGGACTCTTCGCGAACTCTTCGATGAGCCGCTTCGTGACCGACGGCGCCAGCAGCGCATTACCTTCGGCGATAATCCGCACGGCGTCGGCGAGTTCTTTCGCTGGGGTGTCCTTCAGTAAGAAGCCACTCGCCCCGGCGCGCACCGCGGAATAGACGTACTCATCGAGGTCGAAGGTTGTGAGCATCAACACCTTGGTGGTGATCGTCGGGTCCTCACAGATGATCCGGGTTGCCTCGATCCCATCCATCCGTGGCATCCGAACGTCCATAAGGGCGACGTCGGCATTGGTCTTGCGGCAGAGCTCAATGCCGGCCTGGCCATCTTCAGCGTCGCCCACCACGTGCAGGTCTTCTTGCGCGTTCAGGATCATGGTGAAGCCGTCTCGCATCAGAGCTTGGTCATCGATGACTGCGATACTGATGGTCATTGTGCTCGACCCGTCGTTACGGACTCGGCAGACACCGGAGCTGCAGTCCCTGACGCTGCGGAAACAACACGAAGGCGGCTCGAGCTGTTGTCCAATGGGATCACGGCCTTCACTGCATAACCGCCACCCAGCTGTGGACCGGTGGTGAGCTGTCCGTCGTAGAGCTCGACCCGTTCCCTCATGCCGTGTAATCCATTACCGCTCGATGGCTCGCCGAATCCGGCAATCAAACCTCGTCCGGTGTCGGTGACGGTGACGAGAAGTGCCGTGGGCTGATAACTCAACTCAACGGACGCCGTTGCCATCTTCCCACCGTGTTTCAGCACATTGGTGAGGGCTTCTTGCACGATACGGAACACGGTCAGTTCAAGCCCGGCCGACAGTGGGCGCTCGTCGCCGATCACCGCGAACTCCGTCTCAAGCCCCGCCTCTCGACAATGCGCAATCGTGGCTTCGAGGTCGGCGAGCGATGGTTGCGGCGCACGCGAGCGGTGCTCGGTGTTGCTGTCGGCCTGCTCTTTGGGTGGGGCGTGGTGCACGCACTTCCGGACGACTTCGCATCGACCATGGTCATCCCCGTGCAGTCGATCCTCACCCTGGTAGTCGTCGCCGCCTTAGCCGGTGTGGTCGCTGCAGTGCTCCCCGCACGACGAGCCGGGCGCCTCAACGTACTCAACGCCATCTCGCACTAACTACCAATCACCCACTCGAGAGGGCCTGGCCGGCCAGACGTCCGGCCGGGCCGACAACATGGCGCTGCTCCTCTGTTGGAGCGGCGCCAGCGTGTTCATTTTGGACATCTGTTCTCCGCCGTGACGGGAGGTAGTGCATAGGTATGTGCACCGGCACCCATATCGCCGAGTTCTCTCTGGAACGCCACTGTGAGGTCACGGTCTGCGAGATCACGGTCTGCGAGATCACGGTCTGAGAGAAGTGACGACGTTATCTCTCGATGGATCACCGCACTGGATGGCAGTTGTTAGCTCTCAACCCAGCATCTGTGGAGGCTAGGTTTGGCGCCGTGCATGTTTGGCTAAATGGACGACTCGTTAACGGTGATGATGCTCGGCTTCCGATCGATGACCATGGCCTGGTTGTTGGCGATGGAGCATTCGAAACGCTCAAGACCCATGGCGGCCAGGCATTCGCAGTGACACGGCATCTACGCCGGCTTCGACGGACCCTCGAAGCGTTGGCGATCGATGTACCTGACCCAGACATGCTGCGGGCTGCTATCGATGAAACCGTTTCTGCTGGCGGGCATACAGAGTCTCGCATCCGGGTCACCGTTACTGCCGGCAGTGGCTCTCTCGGGTCGGGCATGCCCGGCGGTGAACCATCCGTCGTGGTAGCCGTCACCGAGCTCGGCCCCAAGGTTGTCCCCATGGCGATCACCGTTCCGTGGACCCGTAATGAACGAGGCGCCACCGCTGGACTGAAGACCACGTCGTATGCCGAGAACGTTCGGGCACTGCGGGTAGCTCACGAAGCCGGTGCCTCCGAGGCCCTGCTCGCCAATACCCGCGACGAGCTGTGCGAAGGCACCGGCACCAACGTCTTCGTTGTTGTCGATGGACAGCTCCTCACTCCCCCGCTTTCGTCCGGTTGTCTGGCTGGAGTCAGCCGCGAGCTACTGATCGAGGCGGCCGATGTCACCGAACAGCCGTTGCCGTTCGACATCCTGGGCACAGCAGACGAGATCTTCCTGACATCGACCACTCGAGATGTCCAAGGTTTGACCACGATCGATGATCGAGCCCTTGTGGTCGGGCCAGTCACCAGGAGGATGGAAGCCATCTTCGACGAGATCCTGGAGACGGTTGACCCATGACGACCTATGTTGCGCTGCTTCGCGCAATCAATGTGGGTGGTCGCAACAAGATGCCGATGGCCGAGTTACGTGATCTCCTGGGTGAGATGAAGTTCACCAATGTTGCTTCCTACATCCAAAGCGGCAATGTGGTTTGCACTACTTCGAAGAAACCAGCGTCGGTCGCCTCCTCGATTAAAGCCGGGATTGCCGATCGCTTCGGCCACGACATTGCCGTGGTCGTGCGAACCGCAGCCGAGATCGAGCAGATCATTGCCGACTTCCCCTATCTCGATGCAGATCCCAAGTCGAGCGGTGTGGTCTTCCTGGCCGACACCTACGACGGTGAACTTGATGCCAGCGCCTTTACCCCCGACAAGTGCACGGTCGCTGGTGCAAACGTGCACGTGAACTGTCCGACACGGTTCGCCGCCACGAAACTCACGACGGCCTGGATCGAGAAACAAACCGGCCTGGCTGGCACCCGCCGAAACTGGGCGACCGTGCTTAAGCTGCACCAGATGGCGGCAGCGTAACCATGCATGTCCGACCATTGATGGACAACGAGATAGACACCTATCTGCGGCTACTCCAAGCGGTCAATGCTGAATCTGGCGTCGACGGCCGGGGGCACTCCCATGCCTACCCCAAGGCCGAGCCGTATGACCACGACGCTGCTGTCCAACGCGAGTCCCTCCGATGGACATCACCAACCATTGGCTCGGGTTGGCGCCGGGCCTGGGGTTTGTTCGACCATGCCAAACTCGTGGGCCATTGCCATCTGGTCGGTGGCACGATGAGTACCGAACTGCACCGCGTCAGCATGGGTATGGGCATCCTGCGCACCCACCATCGACAGGGCGGCGGCTCCCGTCTGCTGAAGGCAGCGAGCGACTGGGCACGTGACCAACCAAACATCGACTGGCTCGACCTGGGTGTGTTTGGCGACAACAACGCTGCGCAAGCCTTGTATCTCAAACATGGCTTCGAAGTTGTCGGACGCACGCCTGACCGCTTCCGTGTCGATGGCCAGACGCTCGATGACATCGCCATGACGCTGCACGTCGCGGTAGGTCACTAACGATTGTCAACTGTGGTCAGCCGTCGTTAGATGCGGCCACGATCTGCGCATCGGCGTGAGCGACCTTGGGTAGTTGCCGCAAGACAATCGCCAGGTTGGGTACCGAACCAACGAACCCGAACCAGAACGGCGCCAGCACTCCCCAGATACCAGCGACGACTGCACCGATCGTTCCGCCGACTACGAGGGCGCCGAACAGTGCGACCATGCACGCGCTGCCAACTCGGCCTTGGAAGTTCTCGGGCACGGCCCGCTGACGGACGGCGGTAGCCGTAGAACCCCATATCGAGGTCTGAAAGCCGAATCCAAAGAGCAGTGCCATCGAGATCACGTGCACAGCCGATAAGCCGAGGCCATCGAAAACCGGTGCCCACCCGGGCCGGAGCTACCGCCTCGACCAACCGCCTCATGATTTCTTGAGGCGGATTATGGTCACGCTGAAGCCTTTTCTCTACACAAGACTCCTGACACAGGCCGAAAACGACAAATGACAGCCCGAGGGCTGCCATGGATCGAATCGTTTACGATGAGGTCACCAAGGACCGGTGAACGTTAGAGGAGAAGGGTTACTTCTCTTCCTTGAAGATCACGTGTTTGCGAGCTTTGGGGTCGTACTTCATCAGTTCAATGCGCTCACGGCTGTTGACCTTGTTCTTGGTCGTGACGTACTGGTAACCAGTACCCGCTGTGCTCTTGAGCTTGATGATTGGGCGCTTATCGCTTCCAGCTGGCATCAGACCTTGGCCCCTTTGCGACGCATGTCAGCGAGAACCTTCTCGATTCCATGCTTGTTGATGGTCTTGAGACCTTTGGCAGAGACCTTGAGCTTGACCCAACGCTTTTCGTTGGGTACCCAAAAACGCTGCGTTTGGATGTTGACATCCCAACGGCGGCGGGTCTTTCGTTGTGAGTGAGAGACGTTATTGCCGAAACTCGGCTTGCGTCCAGTCACTTGGCAGATGTTCGACATAGCCAAGCCACGATAGCGGGCGTAACCCTAAAACGGCTACGGCCATGCGCATTCGACACACAACTGTGTGATACGTCATAGCTGTGATCTCGCAACCACAGCGTGTTTGGTACGTCGCCTATGGCTCAAACGTCAATGAACAACGCTTTTTACGCTATCTCCTTGGCGATTCGGACCATGTTGGTGCCCGTGACGCAACACCACCTCGCCGAAGCCTGTGGACAACTGCCCCGCTTCAGCTGCGGTTCGCCGGTGAATCGCAGCGCTGGGGCGGCGGCGTGTGTTTCGTCGACCCTGACCCGTCGGCCACGGCCTATGTCCGGGCTTGGGATATCACCGCCCAACAATTCGAGGATGTCTTCGCCCAGGAAAACCGCCGTGCCATCGGTGAACCGTTCCACTGGCCGACAGTGATGCACAGCGCAACAATGATCGGCACAAGCTGGTACGCCCAGATCCTTCCCGTGCAGCTGCCGTCGATCGCCGACGATCAACCAGCATTGACCTTCACGTGGACCACCCGATTCCCGCTGAATGCACCAGCACCTGCCTATCGAGACACCATTACCTCGGGATTGGCTGATCACCCCGACCTCTCCCCCGTTCACATCGCCGACTACCTGAACGCGTCGATCGAGGCAGAGCATCCCTAGCTACCTGGTTTCGCACATGACTGACCATTCCAGGTGAGAGTCTCGGGGGAATCCATCAGCCGGTAGTCACCACTTGATTTCGATTTCCAGGCTGTTCTCGTCGCCGATCTCGATTTCGACTTCGAGGTCAACCATGTCGGCGACGTCCACGACGTAACGGAGGCCCTCACGGGTGAAGGTCAGGTCGTTATGCCGGGCCAGCGAGTCTGCGATCTCGCGTAGTACCGCAGCGGCGTCTTCACGGCTGAGGTGTTTCTTCTCTTCGTATTCGACGAGGTCCACAATGCTCCGATTGTTTCGTAGTGAGTAGGTACATCGATTATCGCACCTCCATTGCTGCTGGCACTCGTCGACTCAACGGTCGGCGGCATAACGAATAGTTGGGCCGCACCGAGGTGATCCCTGCGATACTCGTGTCATGGACGCCCAGACGGCTCACGCCGTATTCGATAACTTCGTGAACGGGCGGTTACCAAAAGATGCGTGGACCCACGAGGCCCACCTCACTACTTGCTGGGTTGCACTCCAAGATCGCTCACCGGCGGAAACGCTGGCGTTCTTGCGCGAAGCTATCCAGACCCACAACTGCGGTATTGGCATCCGCAACACTGACACGAGCGGGTACCACGAGACGCTCACCGTCTATTACGTGACCGCTGTGTTCCAGGCAAACGCTGCCACCCTTGATGAGCTTTATGCGGTTCCTTCCTGTGGCCGAAAGGCGCCTCTCAATCACTGGTCACGAGATGTCTTGTTCGGCGCCGATGCTCGCCTCGGTTGGATCGAACCCGACCTGGCGCCACTCCGGTGGCAGCCTGACGATCTTGTCCATGCTGTTACAGACGCCCAAGGTGTTGGCTCCTAAAGATGCCCGCCATCTTGGACTCTCTGTTCACGTGATGAGGGTTCGTCCCCATGGTGACGTCGAACGCACTTCGTCGCCCTAATGTCTGCTGATGGTCGATGTCATGATCCCAACCACCGACGGCGAATCGCTCGAGGCCGAGCTCTACCTGCCTGAGGTACCACGTTGCGGCGTGGTGATCACCCACCCCCACCCGCAGATGGGTGGTGACATGTTCACACCGGTTCCTGCTGGTTTCTTCCGAGTGACCGCCGGAACCGATGTGGCGGCCTTGCGGTTCAACTTCCGCGGCACCGGCAGATCGACCGGCACCCATGACAAGGGCGGTGCAGAACGACTCGACGTTGCCGCAGCACTCGATCACCTGGCACAGGCCGCGCCCGGCGTGCCACTGTTCTTTGCTGGCTGGTCGTTCGGAGCCGATGTCGCTCTGACGCTCGACGACGACCGTATTGCTGGCTGGTTCATGGCGGCCCCTCCGCTCAGTGTTGCAGACCCATCAGAGATGGCGGCGCAGTCTGTCGGAGCGCCAAAGGTGCTGGTCATCGGCGAGAACGATCAGTTCAATCCGCCAGCCAAGGCCACCGCAACCACAGCCGGATGGCAGAACACGTCGATAGAGATCATCGAGGGCGCCGACCACTTCTTCGGCGCCCGACTCTCCAACCTGATCGACCGCTTCAGCGCCTTCATCGCGAAACCGACCGGCGAGTAGCGAGTTCGCTCATTTTGTCGATCAAAGGCAAAGAGCCGAGGACCTCACCCGGGTACATTACAAAACACAACAAAACACATTGCCCAAAAACACATTGCCCACGTAGCTCAGTCGGATAGAGCGGGGACCTCCTAAGTCCTAGGCCGTCGGTTCGATTCCGGCCGTGGGCACTACTAGATGCAGGACACAGCATCGTCATGCGCGTGTCGGGACCGTCGATTCGGGTGTGACGAGACGAGCCTCGAAACGCTCGGCTGATATCCACGGCGCACATGCCCGGTTAGCCGCCGATATGGCTCATCTCGACCTTGGTTGCCCGGGTCGTGAGGGAAGTTCGGGTCTCGGAGTACCGGTCGGTCCGGTAGGTCCAGATCTTGTTGACCGTTCGGTCGAGAACCTCGTCGTCGGCACTCGTTCGGAGGACCTCACGCAGGTCGGTGCCACTGGTAGCGAACAGGCATGTGTACAGGGAACCAGCGGCGGAAAGGCGGGCCCGGGTGCAGCCGCCACAGAACGGCTCGGTGACTGAGCTGATGATGCCAATCTCTCCGGTGCCGTCGACATAACGCCAACGGGTCGCGACCTCGCCGGCGTAGCTGCGTGCAACCGGTTCGATGGGGAATGTCCCATTGATGGTCTCGATCAGGGCTTCGGCGGAAATGATGTCGCCTAGTTCCCAGCCGTTCGTGGCGCCGACGTCCATGTACTCGATGAATCGAAGGGTGTGGCCGGTGCCCTTGAAGTGACCCGCCATGTCGACCACCGAGGTGTCGTTCACGCCACGTTTGACGACCATGTTGATTTTGATCGGTCCCATCCCGGCTTCGGCGGCGGCATCAATGCCGTCCAGGACCTTTTGGACGGGAAAGTCGACATCGTTCATTGCCATGAAGGTCGTGTCATCGAGCGAATCAAGACTGACCGTCACTCGGTTCAGGCCGGCGGCGGCCAGGGCCTCTGCTTTGCGCACCAGCAGGGCACCGTTGGTCGTGAGCGCCAGGTCGGTGATCTCGGGTATCGCTGCGAGTCTGGCGACGAGATCCTCGATGCCGCTTCGTAGCAGTGGTTCGCCACCGGTGAGCCGCACCTTGGTGACGCCATGACGGGCAAAGGATTGAGCGACGCGTTCGATTTCTTCGAAGCTGAGTAGCTCGGCCCGTTTCATGTACTGATAGCTGCTGTTGAAGACCTCTTTGGGCATGCAGTAGGTACATCGGAAGTTGCACCGGTCAGTGACCGAGATGCGCAGATCTCGCACCGGGCGGCCCAGCTTGTCGATGGGAGCAGCAGCCGCGGGTGCTCGTTCGGTGTGGTCGGTTGCGGTCATGCGCAGTTGCTCCCTGACTGATTTCTGTAGTTCGTTTCCATTGATTGGACACCCTGCAGTGGGCTGGTGTCGGCGTTGCTGGCCGATGGCTTCGCGTAGAAGGGAGCAGTGCCGGCGGCGTGGTTGGTGATGTCGACGATTTGGGTGAGTTCGGGGGCTACGCGACGGGCCATTGTTTCGAAGCCGTCGCGAAGCGTGGCCGTGGACGAAGCGCACCCTTGGCAACCTCCGCTCATAGCGATGGACAATACCCCGTTCCTCACCTCAACGACAGAGA
>Ga0115564_10001694_pt1 | contig 19754 bp, 9 predicted proteins | sample COGITO_mtgs_1105_7_FD_88680 | JGI IMG/M metagenome (GOLD analysis project Ga0115564, IMG submission 88680) | Pelagic marine microbial communities from North Sea - COGITO_mtgs_110523 | ecosystem: Environmental > Aquatic > Marine > Epipelagic | place: Germany:Helgoland, sampling site Kabeltonne...
TCAAAAATTCTTGGAAAAAGAAACACCAAAGACCACATCCATCCAGAAAACCCAAGGTCCTCCACCAAAACGATCATAAATATTCCCAGAATGGCTGGAAACATTTGATTGGCCAACATACCCAAGCCAAAAGCAATCTTCTGGCCCATTGGGACTTTTTCATGCACTGATGTTTGTTGATTTGACATGGTTTATGGTTTTTAGACTCTGTATATTTATTATTTCATCGTATTCGGAATGATTACAGTTTGGATGGCTTGTCCGTTTATTTGAATAGTAACATTACTTTCACCCAAAGACAAGTTGATATTTTTCGCTTGTTCATTTTCATTGAAAAGTACTACGGCAATACTATTATCAGTATTTTTGGCCGCAGTAACCATTAGATCATTATCAGAGGAATTTTTTCCTATGCGAACAGCACCTGGTCTTATGAATTTACTGAAATGCGCCATTACATAGTAGATTGGTGTGTAATATACCTCATCCTTATTTTTATCAACTATTACAGGCGCAACACACCAGTTTTTAAACCAATTTGGTCCTCCATTTTTGTCCAATACCATATTCCAATCTATCCAACCATCGACCCAATTATTGAGGCATCCAATAATATCTCGGGCATAGCGATTCGCAGGGGCATACTTAGGATGTAAATACTTTTCTTTTTCAGGTGCCCAGTCCCATCCCCAATCTGTTGCTTCTTTTTTCCAATACCAGACATCATCTTTCCATTTTGGGATTTCGGAATCTACACAAGCTTCGGTTTGTATCAAATATTTATCAGGTGCCTTATTATGTGCGTATTGCAAAACCTCAGGAAATACTTCAAAGGTACTAGCATACCAATGAATGGCAGTACCATCAAAATATTTTGCAGATGCTTCATCTTTATACATGTTATCAATCCAGTCTTTTAAATGGTCTCTATTTTGATCGTAACCTAATATCTTAACATCATGTCCATCCGCTTCCAGTTTAGGGCCAAGATGCTTTTGAACAAAACTGGTCATCTCTTCAGCCGTATAATGCATACTTTCCCAATTATTGCCATTTCCTAATGGTTCATTTTCAACTGTAAATCCCCAAATATCTATCCCTTCCGCTTTGTAGGCAGCGAAGTATTTTGAAAAGAACAGCGCCCAAGTTTTGCTATATTCAGGTAACAGATTACCTGCCATCCAATCCTTATTATCTTTCATCCATGGCGGTGCCGTCCATGGCGAGGATATAATTTTGAAACCATCTTTTGATATGGCCATGGCCTCTTTTATCATAGGAATAATATCATCACGATCTTCGTCAATAGAAAAATGTTCCAAATTTATATCTCCCTCAACAGGGGCATACGAATATTGACCCAATGAAAAATCACATGAATTCATATGTGTTCTAGTTAGGGAATAATTTGCTCCGTTTTCTCCAAAATATGCCTCTAAAACCTTATTTCTATTTTCTTTGCTTAATTGATTTAGTAAATATGCAGATGACTCAGTAAAAGATCCACCAAATCCTGTAATGGTCTGGAATTTTTCATTGGGCAATAATTTTATTTCTATGGCATCAAATGCTTCAGTAAAACTATTGATTTGTTTCAATTTGTTTCCGTTAGCTGCTGTTTCATATACTATAATCTCTAATTCTTTTTCCATACAACTCGTTAACATCAGCATCAATAAAATGAATGAAAGCACAATACCTTTCGAAATTATTTGATAGGTTGATTTTCGTGATTCTATATTCTTCATTATTTGATTATTGGTGTTTGTACTTTTTTCATCAACATTTTTTTATCTCCATTATATGTTTTTGAAATAGGTTTTCCATCTCTAGTTAGACCTTCAAATATTCCCTGATCTACTAAATCCCAAATGGCAAATTTGGCTTGGCTTTTTAAATTGATTAAACCAAAATGATTTTCAGAACCTTGTGGATTTTCTGAGTCTTTCCATTGTTCGTCAAATCCTTCAAAATAGAAACATGAAATATTTTCGGTATTGGTCCATTCACGCATGTGTTTATAATATACTCCCTCTTTGTATTCATCGGTAGCTCTTGAGCCGTCAGGTCCGTAAAATTTATTTGAAATGCTTGCCCAACCAGTCTCACCGATATGGATAGGTTTATCAATTTCTAGACTTTGCATATATTCTTTTACACTATTGTACTGAGATATTGCATATTCTTTGGCACGAATCATTGCAGCATCAATTTTTTCAATTTCAGTCAATACTTGTTCATCTTCTCTAATACTCCAAAAAACAGGGTTGTAGTGTGTGTCATGCATTGGATAGGTATGGACAGATAAATAATCAACTGCAGCGATTAATTTATTTAAATCCTCTACATGATATTCATCATGACCACCACCCCAAGAGGCAAAATTATCTGAACTAGTAATCCAAAGGTCTTTTGGGAGCATATCTGCTTTTTTCATCTTTTGAAGATAATCAACCCATTTTAAAATAATACCTGGTTGCACATAATAGCTAGTAGCCCATTTTACCATGGCTTCATTGCCAACAGCAATTACTTTTACTATGTCAGGATATTGATTAGCTAATTTGACTGTTGTTGCAATTTCGATGGCATTACGTTCGCTTTCAACATTATGGTTAGGCTCTTGATCAGTCCATGCGTGTAGACAATCTATCCAAGCGCCTAACATAACATACATTTCAAAATTTGGAATTTCTTTTTTAAGTTCACTGATTGCCTTAAGGAGATTGCTTGCCTGAGGTTTATGTACTTTATAGGTGCGCAAAATTTTGATGCCCATGGCAGATAGTAACTTTATATCCTCTTTGAGTTCATCTTGAGTCGGTTCTATGTCATGGTCGGCATGTCGATACCCTCCATATGACATTGCAAGGTAATTTGAATTTCCTAAAATATCTTCCGCACTCATATTTGACTTTTCTTTCAATGTATAATTTTTACTTTCCGTGGTTGTATTATTCTTACAAGAGTGGATTGATATAATAATGATTAAACAAATTATTGTTCTGATATAATACTTCATGATTTAATTAGGCCGACTATATTGTTTTCGATGTTTAGTAAAGTTTATTATATAATTGGGAGAACTATTAAACTGTTCTATTGAGTAATACTAATATATTTTAGCTTGACTACATCAAATGTTTGTTTTTTATTTCTATCTATATCTACTATACCCCAGTATTCTTCATTAGGCGAACCATCATAGGGCACACCACTACTATTGGGAGCCCACCCCCCAGGGTTTTGCTCAGAAGGGTCTTCTGCTTTCCACCAACCATCTGTAAACGAAAATAGGGTTGCACCAGAACAAATATCTTGGTTGTTGAAAATTGCATCTAGAATATTTGAATTCGCATCTGCCTGAGATTTTTCATTTACTCCTTTTGTATAACCCGCTTTTGAAATGGTCATATAACTATCACTACCTGCTTCAGATAGATACATCGGTTTGCTAGAAATATTTTTCCATTGTCTGAATATTTCTTCAGGATTGTCCCAACGGTATACATTCATACCCCAGATATCAATATTTTGACATGTAGTTAAGATTAGCGAATCTGGTAGTTCACCATGTGCTGTGGTTACAAAGTGTTTTTTGTCTATCTTATGAATTTCGGCTGCTGTCTGGTTCATTGCTGTATACCAGGTTTTTAAAGTACCTCCAAACCATTCTGGATGATAATTGTATTCATTGCCTAATTCCCACATTAGGATCGCTGGATGATCTTTAAAATTATTTACGTAATCAATGCATGTTCCTGATAGAATGTCATAATTTCCATCTTGATTGTAGCCAAAACCTATAATAACTTTTATTCCAGCTTTGTGAATTTCGTCAAGCACATATTTTTCAATAATTGGCGCATAAACTCTAATTGTGTTTATTCCAGCTTCTACCATTAATGCTAGATCTTCCGATAGGTTTTCAAAACTTCTTGTTTCTTTTCCCTTCTGAACTGGATGGTAACAGATTCCTTTAATAATATATGGAACATCATTAACTAAAAATTTACGATTAGAAATTTTAGCATCTTCGGTTATTTCTTTCATTTTGGAAGTCGGATTACAAGACAATAGGGTACCTATTAAAAGAATAACTGTGACATTTCTTAACATTATATATCTATTTTGTTTACTTCTATTCCACTCCTATTTCTAATCTTGCCTCCTCAGTGTTACTTTTTAATGTAAACTGTTATTAAATTTATTTCTCCTGTCCTTTTAAACAACTTATTACTTGTATCGATATCAAGTATTAATGATGATGATTCGAGAATTTCTTGATTGCTAAATTCTACTTTTATACCCGATTTATATGATAGTTTATACATTATAGGTACTTGGCAATATGTGAATGCTAGAGTACCCACTTCTAATTGGATTTCTTTTGCTGCCTTGTTTAGTTCTGTATATTTGAAAGTGGCAGTTTTTTTCAAAAATTCTTCTCTTCGGAGTAAGCGTGGGTTAAATGATAAGCTTCCATTAGTCACAAAAACCCCTAATTCGCCAAACCGACATAAGATATCTTCTTTTACCTGTCCAGTCATTCCAGGTTGTTGTGCTCCTTTTCCTCCAGGTGTATGTGAATATGGGTCAGTTGGGAATGCGCCATACAATAAAGGCGACTTATGAACTCCGATACCTTCATTTATTTCGTAGTAGTGTTCTAAAAGGTTACCAATTAATACCTCATCTGTAGTATTGTTGATAGATTTTAAACAGGTTTCCTGTACACTCAGCAATAATTTTGATACCATATGCCAATAGATAGAACCCAATCCTTCATAACCAAAAAATGTCCCTGATCTTCCAGTAAAGGATTTATGGTCAAAAATATCTTCAAAGATGTCTAATAAAAGTCCTCTGTCTTTTTCAATGAGATTTGCGTAGCGTTCTTTTGGTAATTGAATTAGGGCTTCTTTCAAGCTATCCGAATTGTTGAAAGAACCATTGAAATGGTAGATATCATTTATGTCTTTTACAACTATATTAAGGTTATTATTTTTTAGTAGCTGTTGGACTAGTTGCGATTCCTTTATCTTATTTGTTGGGATATTGTTCTTTAGAGTAAATCGGGGTAAGTCTTTATTCGGATATAGAATATAGCTGTATTGATCTTCTCTAAATAAAGCGCTTGATTTTAAGGCATCTAATACATCCAATGATTCTTTTGATGTTAAATACCCAGAACTCAATACTGACACTTGGCCTTCCAGCATTTCCGGTAAGTACGAAATAGACACCTCAGTATCATTTTTAATAGTCATCAGGTTATAGGCATGGTATAAATTATCTTTTCTTTTATTTACAGAGATTGAATGTTCCAGATACTGATTTGAGACAGACAAAAAATCTATTAAGTCCGTTTTGGAAATGTTTTCCTTTACACTGCTGAATCCATTATCATAAATCTTATTTCGATACTTGCTACCTGCGTTTCCTAAACCATCTAGAATAGTTTTTCTGTCTTTGTCTGACACTCTTTTTTCTAGGATTTTAGTGTTTTCCTTTAGGGTGTCGTGGATGCTATTGAAGAAGTGCATTAATTCTTTGGAAATAGTATACGTTTCATTGTCAGAATTTTTTACTACATCTTCAAAGAAATTCAAAAATCTTCTGAGGTAGTAAAGTGTAACCATTGAGACTCCATTGCCGACCAGTGCATTATTGGCATCATTCCATTCTGGTCTTTGTGTATTCATCCAAATTCCTCCTTCAGGAATAAAATTAGACATCTTTGCCAGCACTGTAGCCAATAATTTTTCAATTAGGTTGACCTTATAAATGATTGAGTTTTTATCCCTAAGTAAAGCACCATCTGCCCCGAGTTCTTTTCTTTTTTGAAAAATACTTTCTTCTGACTCCTTATCTAAAATAATAGTGTCTTTTGGATTCTTTAGAATATCCGAATAACTCTTTATTTTATAGGGTACATTTGCATATACAAAGATGTCTTGATCGAAATATTTGGCCAAGCTCTGAGGTGAGTGCTTTTCAATGAATTCTAAAAATTTTAGCAAATAGATGATTTGATGATCTCCCCAATAGCCAATGTAGGACCAAGGGTCATCTTCTTCTATAGTTTCCCAATCAAAACCATCTTTGGTAACTCGGTATGGGTTATAGCCATCAAAAGTGGTGGCGTTCAAGAATTTATGGATCATATTTTCCATGAATTCAGGATAGGAATGAGCTAGAGCCTCCCAATTCTGGAATATATCTCTCCAGTTACCTTGATAGTCTAATATTTTAGAGCCATCCTCATTTCTTGTATTGATAGCGAACTGATTCCAGGGTCTGCTTGGGTCTCCATGTCTTCGGCTAAACTTTAATGGCAAATATTCAAAGCAAAGCCTCTTAAAATCTTTATCTTCATTCTTAAGACTCTCTATCAATGCTCTTAGGCTCTCTAATGAAAATATTTTCGGCAACTGATCGAGCAGTTTTTTCTTCTCCTTATAGACGATGTTATTAGCAGTTTCTATGTATTTTGAAAAATCTCCTTTTTCAATTTGATAGTTATTGTCAAAAATACCTCCTCGCATGATGTTGAAAAGTGTATTTGCGAAATGTCTGGTATTTCTCAGCTTATCGGCGGTCAATTGAATACCATCGGATGCACAGTTCAATTCCCTTAAATTTTTTGTACCAAGTTCAATGTCTTCTTGAATTACAGTCAACAAGTCATTCTCTGTTTTTATTTTATTCGAAATATCAGCTACATCTACTACTGATTGATTAACATCTGCGATAAACATCCATTGCTCTTCTGAATTTCGATTTAAACTTATGTCAGAGATAATGAAATATGCTCCTTTCTCTGCTCGAATAGCTTCTTCTTGAACGATGTCCTTTCCCTGACTAAATTCATCTAGTTGTAATGAAGACACTAAATATTTAGGGTTCTTCATTCCTAATGACCAAACTGTCGTTGCTTTTAATGCTTCGCTTGGTTCCGCTCTATCGACAATAATTGCGCTTAGAACATAAATACCCATACCCACTTTTTTTTCTAACTCATTTTTCTTGTACGCATCAACTAGGTTACTACCGGTTCCTTGTAAAGCAGTGTCAACACCATAGGGCATTATATTCTGAATTCCATCTAAGATTGTTACTTTGATTTCTTTATTTGAAGTGTTGACTAATGTTGAATTTTTTACAAATCCAAACCGATCACTAGAGCACCATGAATATCTGAATGTTAGACCTAGATCTTCGTTGATTTCTTCAAAAATGACTTTGTTTCCAAAACTGTTTTTATAAAGATTTCTAGCTATCTTGTAAATTCCAGCATACCTATTAGAAAAGGGCTCCCACAATTTAGTTTTGCCATCAGTATGGACTTTTAATATTGTTTTACTTCCAGTAATCGCAGCCGATTCTGTTATTTTATCATCTGTGTAATACGGGAATAGAGCAAAACCTGAGTCTTTTCTTCCTGCAGACAAACCACCATTGCTCGATATGAACATCCAATGATTCGAATCGCTGACAATGCTCATAAAGAAAGGCCTCATAGCATCGCTGTTCGATATTTTGTAATACTTTTCTCCTTTAAAGTTTATTAACTTTCCTTCAATTTCGGGCTTATTAAAATGAGCTTCTTTCTCTCCTAAGTATATTGGATTATTTTTCATTTATTGTTTTCGTTTTATTCTATTTCAAACTTACGGAGTCATATCCACTGTTATTCTTTCTGCGGTAGCTTTTAGAACTTTTTCACTACTTCCTCCTACCATGATATCAAACATCCCATCTTCGACATGGTAGTTTCCTTCGTTATCATAGAAACCTAATTCTTTATCAGTAAGGGTGAACGTTATTATTTTACTTTCATCTGGCTGAAGCATGTTCTTTTCAAATCCCTTCAGCTCTTTTATAGGGCGCGTAATACTAGCTGAGATATCTCTAATGTATAGTTGTGTTATCTCTTCGCCAGCCATATTTCCTGTATTTGTCAGTTGGATAGTGACTATGAATCCACTGCTAGTATTTGATACTTTTAAGTCGTTATATGTAAATGTGGTAAAGCTTTCGCCATGTCCGAAAGGGTAGAGTGCACTATTTTCTTCATCTATATAATGTGACCAGAAAACAACATCCGGATTTTCTTCTTGTGTAGGGCGACCTGTGCTTTTACAATTGTAATATAAAGGCATCTGACCTACAGAACGAGGAAAAGACATCGGCAATTTACCGCTGGGATTATATTCTCCCATAATTATTTCCGCAAGTGCGTTTCCTGATTCTGTGCCTAGTTGCCATGCCTGAACAATAGTTGGTATATGCTCATCGGCCCAGCTGAGATCCAATGGCCGACCACTCATTACAATGAGTATAATATTTGGATTGACAGCATGCACCGCTTCTAATAGTTCTTGCTGTAATCCTGGAAAATTAAGTTTTGTTCTGCTGCGAGCTTCCCCTGATTGGTATCCATGTTCGCCTAGTACCATTATCACTTGATCTACTTCTTTTGCTTTAGCTACTGCTTCCAATATTCCTGTTCTATTGTTTTCATTAATCTTGGTTTCCAATACAAAATGGGTAGGTTCGGTAGTCAATTGAACTCCTTGAAGAAATGTCCAATCGACAGCCTTGTATTTAGATAATCCTTCTTCTACTGAGATGGCTGAGTTGTCTTTTCCTGCTATTCGCCAACTACCAAGCGGACTATTTTTATCTGATACAAGAGGACCTATTACGGCTACACTTTTATTGGCTTTAATAGGTAATCCTCTATTTTTATTTTTTAAAAGAACTACAGATTTCCTTGCCATATTTCTAGTAGCCAATATAATTTCATTTGATCCAATGACTCTAGCTTCTCTTTCTACATCACAGTATTTGTATGGATCTTCGAACAAGCCTAACTCATGTTTGAGATTTAGAATTCTTCGCGCTGCATCATCGATCAGTTCAACGTCTACTTTGCCTTCTTCTACTAGTGTTTTGAGATACTTTTCATAGACATATGATTCCATATCCATGTCACTACCTGCAAGTATAGCTTTCAATCCTGCGTCTTTCTCATTTGCTGCATAGCCATGAACTTTCATTTCACCTATAGATCCCCAATCTGATACGATCATTCCATCATATTCCCAATGCCCTTTGAGTATCTTTCTTTGCAACTTTGCATGGCCAGTTACTGGAATACCATTCATTTGATTGAATCCATTCATAAATGTCGCTACTCCTGCATCTACACAAGCCTTGAATGGTGGTAAGACTATATTGTGTAGTATATCACCACTGATCACAGTAGTGTTGTATTCACGGCCACCTTCTGCAAATCCATAACCTGCAAAGTGCTTAGCACATGCTGCTATTGTTAATGGATCAGATAAATTATCACCTTGAAGTCCTTTCACTCTAGCTTCCGCGATTTTACTCCCTAGATATGGATCTTCACCTGCACCTTCCATTACTCGTCCCCATCGTGCGTCTCTAGATATATCTACCATAGGGGCGAATGTCCAATTAAGTCCGGACGCTGCCGCTTCCATTGCTGCTATCTTTGATGATAGTTTAATGGCATCCATATCCCAAGAAGCACTTTCTGCTAATGGAATTGGAGAGATAGTACTATATCCATGGATGACATCAAAACCAAAAATCAATGGAATCCCTAGTCTAGTTTCTTCGACTGCTATTTTTTGTATTTTTCTTACTTGTTCTACACCTCTTACGTTCAGCATAGATCCTACCAAACCAGATTTTAGATTCTTATACTTTTGGGCAGCATCACCATCTTTTGGAGTGGGTCCCGTTGCATTCCAAAATCCACTGTATTGGTTCATTTGACCAATTTTCTCATCGAGGGTCATTCGCTTTAGTAGTGATTCCACGCCATCGTATTTGATAGGAGATGGCACCAAAACTTTATTTTCGATGATATCAATTTTATTGGCTGTGCCGCAGCTCACAATGCAAGCAATAGCAACAGAGACTAGGATCATTATTTTTCCCATTATTTTTGCGTCATTTCTAGTTAGTGTATTAGTTACATTAAGTATGTGAAAGTATGATTTCGTAGCTGGATTGTCTAATTTTTGAATGGTTTGTTGAGTGTCCTAGTGGTTTCTTTAGTTTGTATATATTTTTCTGGAATCGCACGATCAAGTGACTGTCGATTGGTATTATTAGTTGGATTAGATAGTTTCTCTATTTTTTATTTACTCCTAATCCATTAGATATTTGGATATGCATTTGGCAGATCAAAGTCCGAATTACAGCTGACAGTCTTCCAATAGCTCAGCGTAGTTTCAAGGAGAAAAGAATCTTTTTTCATTGTGCGGTCAAAACACTGTCGATTCAGATTAGCGGCTAAAATTAATATTTCAATTATCTCCATTTAAAATTAACCCAGATAAAACCACTTTTATCTGGGTTAATTATTTTAGTGATTATTGCCTATTATAATTCATGTATTAATCAATCTATTAGTAGATGATTAATTGACTCCTTTTAATTCTATTCCACCTCTTGGTACACCTTAATATAGTCAACTTGCATACGTGACTCAGTAAATCCAGCTTCTATAGCTCCGCCAAGGCTTCCGCCCATAGCTACATTAAAAATCAAAAATTGGTCAGTATTAAATGGCCATGTATCTCCATTTTGTACATTAGGTTGATAAGTATAATACTTACTGCCATCTACAGAAAAACTTACCAAATCTTCTGTCCATTCCATTTCGTAGACGTGAAACTCGTTAGATACACCTGGAACAGTAAGCGATCCTGTGTTGATTGTACCACCAAAACTAGATGGAGTGTGAATAGATGCCTGTACTACATTTTGATTATTTCCAACATGCTCCATGATATCTAGCTCTCCACAAGTTGGCCACCCCACTTCTGGAAAGTTAGCACCTAACATCCATAGTGCTGGCCACGTACCTTTGCCGTTTGGAAGTTTTGCTTTGATTTCTACTTTTCCATAAGTAAATTCAAATTTATCCTGAGTCTTAATTCGGGCAGAAGTAAATTGAGATCCTGAGAAACTTTCTCTTTTTGCAATGATATTAAGGATTCCGTTTTCTATAAATACGTTGTCTGTTCTATCTGTATAGAATTGCTCTTCATTATTACCCCAGCCATTATTTCCAGTACCGAGATCATAGGACCATCTAGAACTACTAGGTGCTCCATTAAATAGAAACTCATCTTCCCATACTAGTTCGTAATCTAGTTCAGGATTTACAACTACGGCATCTGTTGCTCTGAATCTTTGGTACCAAGCAAACTGTGCTCCACCATCATCTTCTTGTATAACTCTCACATATATCACATCATTAGTATAAGACAATATTTCGTAAGTACTAGATCCGAGGTAGTAACTCATAAATGAATTGTTTCCGAGTACGAATCCAACGTCGGTTGTATTTGTAAGTCCAGAAGTTGTTTCAAAAAACCCAAGAGGGACTTTACCTATTTCAGCAAAATCATAGCAAGCATCCACAGATGGATCTCCGGTGCCTAGAGTACTTATTACCTCACCTCGATTGAAATATGTAACGGCATTACTTTTTAATTCATAATCTACATTAGTACCATCCAATGTAAATGTCAGAATATCTTCATACAAACATCCTTCAGATTCTTTTTCAAATGGCTGTGCTGTATACCATATTGGTTCTCCAACTGGAAATCCAGCATCATCAAACATAGGGCCTACTCCTAAGTGCGCAGGCGCTTCTTTTTCCCATTGCCAATCGCGACTATCTCCTCCAGTTAAAATTTGTATGAGATCTGCAGGAGCTTCGTATACAACTTCCACTGATACATCGACAGTAGTATTGGTGGAGATTCCACCCGCACCATATGCGATAACTTTAACAGTGTAGTCTCCGGATGATCTATAAACCGCTTGAAGGTTACCATCACCACTAATCACTGCGTCTTCAGTATCACTAAGACCTAAGAAGTAGTGGTATATAATAGCACCATCTGCATTGGCATCGAAGTTAACTATTCCAGAACCATCAGGGTTTACTGATGTAGATACTGTGAGATTTTTTGGCGCTTCGAGATTACCTATTTCTCTGATCTCTTCCTGACAGCCTAATATTCCTGTAAGAAGAAGGACTGTGAGCGCAAATTGTATTTTATGTATTATGTTCATTTCTTTTGTTATGTTCCAGATTGAAATAATATGGTTTATTTAAATATTAATTATTTTGGGTGATGTCGTCGAAGTAGAAATTGGAATCGTCACCTTCATTTCCAAAATCGAAGAAAACAACTATTCTACCATAGTCTTGCGTCGCATCTAATTCATTAAAGTCAAATGATAAAGTTTCCCATTCATTAGCTAGTGTATTAGTTGCTGCTATTTCTAAAAATATATTTGGATCACTTTTGTTTTCTACTTTTAAAAGTACTTGTATACCTGCTTTGGGTGACCAGGTTTTCATAGTGATAGTTTTTCCAGCTGAGACATCAAGGCTTCCGGTAAGATCGATGAATGATCCAGCCCACACCTCTGATCCTGAGGCTTTATTAAGATTACCAACTTTTGCTGAGATATTTTCTCCACTCATATCAGGATTGTCTAATACGTCTGTTGTAGCATTTCCAAAGTTTTCAAAAACGTAGTTAATGTTTGCTTCGAAGTCGATAGGCATGGAGATTATATTATCCTCTCCGCCGCCACCGCCGCCGTTACCTTCACCGAGTGTAATGTTGTCAAAGTAGTAATCTGAATCATCTCCAGGATTTCCAAAATCCATAAAAACTACTACTTGACTATAATTAGTTGACTGATCGACAGAACTAAAGTCAAAGCTTAGATTTTCCCAAGTATTACTCGTAGAGGTTGTAGCCATCACTTCGACAAAAGTATTTGGATCATTACTATTTTCTATTTTAATCATTACCGTAGCTCCAGATTTTGGACTCCATACATCCATTGTGATATTTGTTTCAGAACTAAAATCTATTGGATTCGGCATTTCAACAAATCCACCAGCCCAAACTTCTGCACCCTCGGCCTTGAAAAATTTCACTACTCTATTCGATGTGTTTCCGTTCATGTCCGGGTTATCTACAATAGATAATTCTGCGTTTCCAAATGAAATAAGTCCGTAATCAATTTCATCACTTTCGAAGTCAATTGGAAAAGATAGTTGTACAGCAGGTAATACAATAGTAACGGTTTCAGTTGCTTCTATTGTAGTTGTTGATCCTGATCTTGCTATTACCCTTACTTCAAAATCTCCAGCTTCTGTGTAACTGTGGTTGGCAGATGAACCTTCCATAATGATAGTTGGGACTTCATCAACTAGATCACCAAAAAAGATGTCATAGCTCATTGCATTAGTTGCACTGGGAGTAACAGTGATTACATTAGTATTTACTTCATCTATTGAGATGTCTAATATTAAATCACTAGGAGGATCAAAAGCAACTGTCAATGTTTGCGTAGCTTGAATAGAATCTCCCATAACGTTAAACGCAGTACCAGTAATAGTGAATGTACCCTCTGCATATTGATGAGTTGCAGCCTGTCCTACATCGATTCTGTCCTCTGTAGAACCGTCGCCAAAGTCTAGTTTAAAGTATGATGCACCTTCAGCTGTAGGGGTGATATTTACTAATCCTACTTGGTCGGCGTCTGGCTGTATGTTCATCTGTAAGTTAGATGGTGCAGTGACAGATATTCCTGTGAAAGGATCGTCTTCGCTACAGGCTATGATCGTTGTGATCGCAAGTAGTATTGATAGTGTTTGTTTTATGTATTTCATATTTATCAATTAGATTGATTTAATTAATGTTCATTGTTTTCTTTAAAGGCCTCTATTATTGAACGGAGTACTAATTATTATATCGTTAAAGATTGAGATCCGAAAAATTTAACAATGTTAAAAGTGCTAGTGGCTTTAATACCCCGGATTTTGTGCCCATATATTTCCTGCAACTTCTATCTCTACTAATGGGATAGGGAAGAGCTCATGAGTGCCAACTATGAAGCCGGGAATCTTTGCCGCAGCTTCACCTCTTCTTACCAGATCAAAAAATCTATGTCCTTCTCCAGCAAGCTCTAGTCTACGTTCTTGCTGTATATCTTGTTCTAAAGATCCTGCTGTAGTTACTAGATCACTTAATCCTGCTCTAGTTCTTACCCGATTTACATACTCTTGCGCTTTCGCATCGTTGCCTGTAGCGTTGTAGGCTTCAGCCGCAAGTAGTAATACATCACTAAATCTAATCGCTCTATAGTTAGTAGAATTAGTCAAGTTAGGGTCTTGAAAAGCTTCTCCTGTTCGTGGAATATATTTATGGTTATAATATCCAGTATGCTCCCAGCCCTCTCCGTATGACACTTGATTTCCCTGTGACTCTTGCTCGCTTTTGTAAGCCTCTATATCCATAATAGTTGCGCGTAACCTATTGTCATTTGGTGTATATTGATCCACTAAATCTTGCACTGGTACGTTGAAGCTAAATCCACTTACATACGTAGGTCCACTGTATCCTCGGATACCAGAAAATCCAACCATTACATTACCTTCACTACATTGTAAACAGCCGAATCCTGCACCCTGTTCATTTGAATATTGTACTTCAAATACTGACTCAATATTATTTTCTGCTACTTGCGTAAAGAGTGTATTGTAATCATCATATAGATCATATACACCTGAATCAATTACATCATCTAATATAATTGTCGCTGCGCCAAATTTCTCTTGGAAAACTAAAACTTTTCCTAGAAGAGCTTGAGCTGCTCCTTTAGTTACACGACCTTTTTGATCCCACGATGTAGGTAATACATTTGAAGCGAATGTTAAGTCAGATTCTATCTGTGCATATACATTAGCTTGCGCTTCTCTGCCATAATCTTGCACAGACCCAAAACTTACTCTCACATCAATAGGCATCGGTATATCACCAAACCATTTTGTCAATTCAAAAAAGTAATATGCTCTTAAGAAAGCTGCTTGACCCATTACTAGATCTTTATTTTCGAAATTAGTTTTATTTTCAAATTCGAAAATGTAATTACATCTATTTACTCCAGCATACATCCAATTCCAAAGATCTTGTAAATTGCTATTTACAGGACCATGTCTCATATCATCTATCTCTTGAAACCCCGGAACATCATTTGCATTTTCTCCTCCACAAAGAGTATTATCAGATGCAAATTCACCCATCATGACATTGATGTAAGATGACTGCAGTAAATCGTATGCTCCTATTAATGCCTGTTGGTAATCGTCTTCAGAGTTGAAAAATGTCTCCGAATTAATTTGGTATAATGGATCTACCTCTAGGAATTCACTACATGACTGACTTACCATTATTATAGCTGCCAGTATCCAAAATTTTATATTAGTTATTTTATTCATAGTCTATAATGTTATTTTGATACCTGCAATAAATGTTCTTGCTTGAGGATAGTATCCGTTATCTATTCCCGAGTCCAGAGGATTTCCAGAGGAAATGTTAGGATCATATCCTTGGTATTTTGTCAATGTAAATGGATTACTTACTGATCCATAGATTCTTATTTTTTCAAATCCGATACTTTGAATTCCATATCGAGGAATAGTGTATCCTAGTTGTAAAGTTTTGATACGTAGGTATGAACCATCTTCAATAAAATAATCAGAGAATAGATTATTGTCGGTAGCTCCGGTAGTTAGTCTTGGTACGTTAGTACTAGTACCCTCACCGTGCCATCTATCAACGCTATAAGCTGTCCTATTAGTGAGTGGAAGGTTACGTGCGTAGTTACGAACTAAATCTCTTCCTACCTGAGCATCCGCAAATGCTGAGAAATCAAATCCATGAATCTCTGCGCTGAAACTCATTCCAAATATGTATTCAGGAATAGGGCTACCAATAAATGTGCGATCTTCTGAATCGATTGCTCCATCATTATTACGATCTACAAATTTTAAATCTCCTGGTAGTGCGTCTGGTTGCGATGCGTGAGATTCTATCTCACTTGCATTTTGGAACACACCATCGGTTTCTAAGCCATAGAAATATCCAATTGGTTGTCCTACTTCCCATCGTGTTGGAGGTAATTGGCCAATTGAGAATCCTCCACCTTGTATAAATGATACACCGTCATTAAGACTTGTAGTTTCGTTCTTTAATTTTGATCCGTTTACTCCGAAATTGAAACTGATATCTTCAGAAAAATCATATCTATAGTTGATCGCTAATTCGATTCCAGTGTTCTTAATCGATCCCGCATTAGCAATTGGAAGTCCTCCACCAGGAGCAGTATATCCGGTAATCCCAGATACAGGGATCGAAAGTAGTAAATCATTACTTTCTTTAATGAAGTAGTCTGCTGTTACGGTTAATGCTTCATCAAAAAGATTTACATCTAATCCTAGATTGAACTGTGTGTTGCGTTCCCAATTGATATCTGGATTGGAAATAGCACCTACTGCTTGCCCAAATACTAAAGTATTACCATCGAAAACATATTCTGATTCACCATTGAGCCCAGCTACATATCGGAAATCTCCAATTTTATCATTACCCGTCTGGCCATAACTCAATCTCAGTTTAGCAAAATCAATAATACTATTATTCTGTAGGAATGACTCTTCGCTCATCACCCAGCCGACAGAAATAGAAGGGAATATTCCGTATCTGTTGTTAGGGCCAAATCTAGTAGTACCATCGCGTCTAATGATACCTGAGATAAGATATTTATAATTATATCCATATTGTATTCTTCCAAACTGAGACATTAATCTGAATGTACCAGCACCAGAGCTAGCGCCTCCAGGTCTGATCTCATTAGCTTGAGATACTGCTGCAAATTCGAAAGAGTTGTTAGGCACTCCAAATCCAGTTGCGTAAACACCTTGAAAGTTTTCTTCATACATAGAAGTTCCTGCTGTAACATCTATTTTGTGAACATTATCGTAAGCATAAGTATAATTTAATACATTATCCCAACCCCATGATGAGTATGTCTGTGTCGATTCGCTTACTGAACTTTCTACAGTATTGAATACTTTTCCCGATCCATAAAATTCGATAGGTGAAAAACCTCTATTCGTAACTAAAGAAAAGTTGAAAGGAAGGCTAGAAGTGAAGGTTAATCCTTCAGCTATATTATAACTTAACCCTGCTGTTCCACTGAATCTATTGACATCTACATTGTTAAATGTATTTGCGATCTGCTGTAGGGGATTGATTACTTCTGCCCCTAATCCCTCAGCTAAAGTGTAATCTCCATCTTCATCAAAAGGCGTAAGTGTAGAAGGCATATTGAGTGCATTGAAAAGAACTGATCCAATTGCATTTTCACTAAGTGTTTTTCTGTTTTGCTTCGCATATGTTACAACAGAATTGAATTTGAGTTTCTCCGAAAGATCCACATCAAGATTTACATTTCCAGTATATCTTTTAAATCCTGCTTTTTCGCCACCTACAATACCTTGTTGATCAAAGTATGATCCACCAATAGCATATCTAGCTCTATCACCACCACCCCGTACATTTAGGAAGTAGTTTCTGATAGGTGCATTTTGGAAAACTTCATCTTGCCAATCAGTACCTTCTCCTAAATCAGAAATAACATTAAATGGAGGCGTTTGTCCACCATTAGCATGGGCTTCATTAGAGAGAATTGCATACTCCGTTGCATTAAGTACTGGAATACGTCGAGCAGAACTCTGGGTGCCAACATATGCATGGAAGTCGATGACTGGCTTATCACTTTTAGTACCTTTTTTGGTGGTGATTAATACTACACCATTGGCGGCTTGTACACCATATATACTAGCTGAAGCATCCTTAAGAATGTTTATACTTTCTATACTATATGGGTCAAGTGCGCTGAGGTCAGCATATCGTACACCGTCTACGAGTATGAGAGGATTATTGTCACCATTTGTTGAGATACCACGAATACGTATGTTGTAACCGCCACCTGGAGATCCAGATTGTGAACTGATCTGTACACCAGCCGATTGTCCTTGTAGTGCTTGCTCTAATCTATTAGGGTTAAGTTTAGCGACCTCTTCAGCTTTCACAATAGATACCGCTCCTGTTATTTCCTTTTTTGTTGATGACCCATATCCGATTACTACTACTTCGTTAAGTAGAGCTGATGAAGAATTAAGTGCAAAATTCATTTTTTCAATTCCAGTTACGGTTGCCTTCGCAGATTCGTAGCCTACATAGCTCATTTCTAAAATGTCACCAACGGAGGCTAATATTTCATAATTTCCGTCCAAATCGGTAACAGTACCAATTGTAGTTGTTAGATTAAAAATATTAGCAAAAGCTAATCCTTCGTCTGTGCTAGCATCCGTAAGCGTACCAGTAATTGTGCCAGTTTGTGCCAATAATCCCATCGGTATTAAATACAGGAATATTAGCCATAGTCTTTGTTTCATATGGTTTGTTGTGTTAGTGCGATTATCTATTAATAATCGGGAAAAGATAAAAGAAATAGACAGAAAGAACATTTCAAAAAGTGTCTTTTGTCTTTTTGACGATCTAATAATTTCGATACTTTAATGAAAACTAAGTAGAAGTATGAGAATACCTGTGTATTCAAAAAAGTTAATAGTTGTAAGCCGAACGCCGCGCTCATGTGGCATTCAGCTTACAATAAAAATTATTTATATTTTTATAAATCTCTGAGTACTTCTGAATGTATCAGTAGTAAGAGACAAAATGTATGTTCCTTGTGGGTAATTGGCTACATTGATTGCATTACCTGTTGTGTTGTTTCCAATTTGGATCGTATTTCTTAATTCACCTTGTAGAGAGATGATCTTTACAATACCATTGTCAAATGATGTGAGTACATCTAAGTACATAAGATCTTGAGCAATAGTAGGGTAGAGGTTTATTAAATTGTTATTCGCTTCTAGATCGGTAGTATTTGTCATACAAGCTTCACAGCTCTCATAACAAACTACGCCTGTCGATGATACAGCTTCAGCTTCTGTAAGGTCTACTAATCTATTAGTGAACATTCCGTCCGGTGTTGTCACAGTACATGAACTACCTTCAATCAAAGATTCTTGGTTTTCACCATCCACCCCGTTTTTGAATTTGTATTCGTAGATGGTTTTGTCCAATTCTATAGTTACTGTCCATACACCATCCCCATCATCGTCAGTCATTGGGATATTACCCCAGTTAGAGAATTGCCCAAAAAGATTAACACCATCTGCACTTACCGTTGCAACTTCATTCATATCTACAGAGAAAGTAGTCATTGTAGGTTCTGCAGCAGGGGCACAGTTAGTATCAGTAGTACACTCAGCGAAGCAAGTGTTTACTTCTGTAGTCCCAGCGTCTAGATATCTGTCATTGAAATTGTCTGGATTTGCACAGTCCTGCCCTGCTATGTTTTCCTTACATGAGAAATCAGGGCAATTGCCATTAGTGAAAGTATAAAACCCTTCCCATCCTACAAGTCTTTCTATAGTAACACTATAAACTCCGTCTCCATCTTCATCGCTCATTTCATAGTTTCCTCCTGGAGCCCCAAATTCAGCACCTCCAGCTAACCAAACTCCCGTATCAGACGGATCATCTACACCTACGTTCCATGTAATATTTGCTGAAGTGCCACACGCATAGCAGCTTGCATAGCATACTGCATCTAAGTTCGTATCGGCAGTGACTGAGACTATTCTATTCGTAAATCCGTCTGTAGTAATTGTACAACTGTTTGTTTTATTTAGATCTTCCGATCCTGTCCAATCATCGAATGAGAATTTGTATTCATGTGATCCAATTGGTAAA
>Ga0115564_10001695_pt1 | contig 19754 bp, 20 predicted proteins | sample COGITO_mtgs_1105_7_FD_88680 | JGI IMG/M metagenome (GOLD analysis project Ga0115564, IMG submission 88680) | Pelagic marine microbial communities from North Sea - COGITO_mtgs_110523 | ecosystem: Environmental > Aquatic > Marine > Epipelagic | place: Germany:Helgoland, sampling site Kabeltonne...
ATAGCCGTTTCTTGTGAACTCGAAGGGGGCCATAGGGTTCATAGAACCAACCAAAGGCTGAGGCTTGAGTCCCCCCTAGGTAACGAAAAACGCCAGTGAAGCGCTTTTCGACCGTCCAAATCGTCGGGGCAATTGCCGTCCTGATAGCGATCTTTTATGTCGCCACCCAGACTCTTAGGGCCGAAGAGTCGCCCTATACCTGGTACAACCTGTCGGGGTATCTCGGGCTGATCGACGATGGCCAGGTCAGCACCGCTGTCATTAGCGACCGCATCCAGGAACTGAGCGGTGTCTTGAGCGACGGCACCCAGTATCGGCTGAAGTTTCCTCGGGAGTTCACCGATGAGCTGACGGTCGAGCTCACGCAAGCTTCACCGCCGATTGATATCACCACCAATTCAGAGACCAGCGGCTTCTGGAGCGAGCTTGTCTTGCGCATGGCACCGATGCTGATCCTGATCGGTCTCATCGTGTTTGTCTTCACCAAGATGCGCGGTGGCGGTGGCATGTTCAGCATGGGTAAGTCGAAGGCTCGGGAGTTCTCGAAAGACTCGCCCCAGATCACTTTTGCCGATGTTGCCGGCGCCGACGAGGCGGTCGAAGAGATCCGAGACTTCCTCAAGGATCCCGCGCGCTTCCATGCTCTCGGCGCCAAGATTCCTAAGGGAGTCCTGCTCTACGGTCCTCCCGGCACGGGTAAGACCTTGCTCGCTCGAGCTGTAGCTGGCGAAGCTGGCGTACCGTTCTTCTCGATCTCTGGTTCTGACTTCGTCGAAATGTTCGTTGGTGTCGGCGCAAGCCGGGTGCGCAACCTGTTCGAACAGGCGAAGGAATCTGCACCTGCCACCATTTTCATTGATGAGATCGACGCGGTTGGTCGCCATCGGGGTGCTGGTATGGGTGGTGGGCACGACGAACGCGAGCAGACGCTTAATCAGATGCTCGTCGAAATGGATGGTTTCGAGGGCAATACTGGCGTCATCTTGATCGCCGCTACGAACCGGCCAGACATTCTCGACCCAGCATTGCTTCGCCCCGGTCGATTCGATCGCCAGATCGCTGTCGATAAACCAGATCTGCCTGGTCGTAAACAAATCTTGCGGGTACATGCTCAGGGCAAACCGTTGGCACCCGGGGTTGACCTGGACACACTGGCTCGTCGCACGCCTGGTTTCACCGGTGCCGACCTGCAAACTTGCTAAACGAGGCGGCCCTGTTGACCGCTCGCGACGGCCAACATGAGATCACCACGACACACGTTGGTGCCGCCATCGATCGTGTTATCGGTGGGCCTGAGCGCAAGAGCCGAGTCATGAGCGATCACGAGCAGCGAGTGATCGCTTATCACGAGTCGGGCCACGCGCTGGTCGGCCACCTCCATGAGCACACCGACCCTGTTCACAAGGTTTCAATCGTGTCTCGCGGTCGTGCACTCGGCTGGACGATGACGCTCCCTGAACGGGACAAGTACTTGAACTCGCGCTCGGAACTGCGCAGCGAACTCGCGATGTTGCTTGGTGGTCGTACCGCCGAAGAGATCGTCTTCGGTGATCCAACTACAGGCGCGACTGACGACATCGCTCGCGTATCCAAACTGGCTCGTCAGATGGTCACCAGGTTCGGCATGAGCGAAAAGCTCGGTCCCCAAGCATTTGGTCGTGAGAACGACGACGTCTTTGTGGGCAAAGAGGTCGGCCAAGGAAGCGGTATGTCCGATGTCGTCGCCGACGTCATCGACGACGAGGTCCGTGATCTGATCGGCGTGGCTCACCGTGAGGCCTACGAGATCTTGAACCATCATCGAGACACCCTCGATGCACTTGCTGCGGCGTTGCTCGAACACGAGACCTTGGACGAGCACCAGCTTTGCGAGATCCTTGGCGAGGCGGGAACATGGGATAGCGACCCGCCCCGTGCGGTGCAATCTTCTTCGCCATTGGCCCGTGAACCGTTCGTGATGGGCGAGTACCGTTCCCAGGAACGTCCCTCAGCCGATAGCTGATCTCGACCCTTGACCGGCTCAAGTTCACTCGTTGGCTGGCAAGAATGAGTAAAGGATTCCGATCGTGGCTGACCCGTCAAACCCTGTAGATCTTGAACGTATTGCTGCTGCAGTGTCAGAAATTCTCGAGGCGATGGGCGAAGACCCGACTCGCGATGGTCTGCACGACACCCCCCAACGGGTTGCACGTATGTACGCCGAGGTCTGTGGCGGTCTACATCAGGATCCACGCGAACATCTTGTGACCCAGTTCGAGGCTGGCCACCAAGAAATGGTCATCGTCAAGGACATCCCCATCTACTCGCTGTGTGAGCACCATCTTGTGCCGTTCTATGGTGTTGCGCACCTGGGCTACATCCCGAACGAACAGGGTCGCATTACCGGTTTGTCGAAGCTGGCACGACTGGTCGACGGTTATGCCCGTCGCCCCCAGGTCCAAGAACGTCTGACATCGCAGTGCGCCGATGCCATCGATGACGTACTCGATCCCAATGGCGCGATTGTTGTCATCGAAGCGGAGCACCTGTGTATGGCCATGCGGGGTATTCGCAAGCCAGGTGCCACGACGATCACGTCTGCGGTGCGCGGTATCTTCCGCGACGACGTAGCCACCCGCATGGAAGCAATGCGTTTCCTCAACCCGTAGTTCGCGACTCTGTTCTGCAGGTAGCCGTCGCTGCTGTCGAACATCCACCGGATTAACAGGGCGAGCAACACGGGTGTTCCGCTGGTCGAGGCAGCACCAACGTCGACCGAGGATCGTCGTGAAGCCTCGGTGGCGTTGGCCGTGTGGGCGTGTGCTCATGGGGTTGATGTGGTGCGAGTGCATGATGTTCTACCCACAACCCAAGCGTTGTGGGCTTTGTAGCCAGGTTTACGGCGATCAAGGTGGTTGCCGGGGTGATCACGGTCTAGGTTGATTCCTCATGGCTGAGATGTCGATTTCGAGCTTGCGGGGCAAGTGGGCACAAGGCATTCAGCCGCGCCACTTCACCTGGATTCTCAAGGACCAAATTGCGGTGTGTGAACGCCTAGGCGGCAAGGGGTCGAACCATCGACCGGTGCGTCGTCAAGAAGAGATCGTGTGGGTGCTGAATAACAACTTCGACCTCACGATCTCGATGATTCCTGGCAATCACAATCTGCAGGCATACAAGGAACTCGGTCTTGCCCACCGCCATTGGCCTGTTGCCGATGATCAGGAGCCAACCTTCCTGATGCCTCGTATCTATGAGCAGATGGGCATCGCGCTCGACAACAACAAACGCATGCTTATGCATCGTTTGTCGCTGGGCGACACGATGATGGGTTTCTTCGGCGGGTTTTTGATCTGGGGCGACTATCTCGAAGCGCCTACCGAAACCTTCGTGATGGTCGAGCGACTGTTCGGCCGCCAGATTGGTCCTCGAGGCCGGTCGATCATTAACACGATTTATGAATCGGACCATCGCAAGGCGAATTTGCCAGTCGACGAACCAGAAGACGAGTCGAGCGACTAAAACAGCGCCATGGAATCCGATGCCATTTTGCTGCGGAGCTTCAGAGTCATGGCCTATTGCGGCGTGCTCGATGAAGAGCAGGCCCGACGTCAACCATTCGAGATCAATGCCGAGGTCACTGCTGACCTACGTGCGGCTGGTCAGTCAGACGATCTGGACGACACGATCAACTACGGAATTCTCGGTGAGAAGATCCAAGAGTTGGTCGAGAACAGCCGGTTCACGCTGCTCGAGTATTTCGCGCAGCAGGTCGCTGATTTGTTGCTGGTTGATGACAAGGCGATCCAGGTGACCGTCGAGATCTTGAAGCTACGGCCGCCGATGGCACAGGATCTTGCCGCATCGGGTGTCCGCATCACTCGCAGTCGCGGCTGACATGACTCGCCGAGCATTTCTCGGGTTAGGTAGCAACCTGGGCGAACGCCTTAGTTATTTGCGGGCTGCCGTCGAAGCCATGCCCGACCTGGTGCAGGTGTCCTCGCTATATGAGACCGACCCGATTGGTGGGCCCGAACAGGGCGCCTTCTTAAATTGTGTTGTCGAGCTCGATACAGATCTGTCTCCTCGTGACCTGCTCGAGTTGTGTCGCACCCTCGAAGCGGAGGCCGAACGGGTCCGGATCGAGCGGTGGGGCCCACGGACCCTTGATGTCGACGTGGTCTATGTCGACGGCGAGACGGTCAATGAACCTGACCTGATTGTGCCCCATCCACGGTGGCGCGATCGCGCCTTCGTGATGATCCCGCTCGGTGAACTTGCTCCCGACTTGCTCGATGGCTGGTCCGATCCAGACGAGGGCGAAGTCCGCAATATTGGATCGCTCTGAGCGTGGCACTCGCCAGCATCCGTATTGTTGGTCCTGGCCGGGCCGGACAGTCGTTCGCTCAGGCATGTGAGGCTGTTGGGTTACAGGTTGATCTGTTGGCGCGTGAAGCCGCGGTCGCGAGCGCTGCGTCCGACGTCGATGTCGTACTCATCGCAACCCCCGACCGGGCGATCGCTCAGGTAGCCCGGGCCATTTCACCCGGTGATGCGGTGGTGCTGCATTGTTCGGGCGCGACCGGCCTTATACCGCTAGCGGGACACCCACGGCACGGATCGATTCATCCGCTCATGGCACTGCCCTCGGCTGAAGTCGGTGCAACGCGGCTTCGCGACCATGGCTGGTTTGCGGTGGCGGGTGATCCGGCCGCAGCTCAGATCGTCGACCTGTTCGGTGGCCAGAGTTTCGTCGTCGACGATGCCAAACGAGCTCTCTATCACGCTACTGCTGCGGTCAGCGCCAATCATCTGGTGGCACTGCTTGGCCAGGTCGAACGGCTTGCCGACCAGGTCGGGGTACCGGTGCAGGCGTTCCTTGACCTGGCTCGAGGCAGCTTCGATGATGTCGTGGCCCATGGCGCTGCTGCGGCGCTTACTGGCCCAGCGGCCCGGGGAGATCACACCACGCTTGATGCGCATCGTGTCGCCCTTCCTCCTTCGGAGCGTGGGTTGTATGACACGCTGGTTGTCGCCGCCCAACACCTTGCCACCGGTCACGCGGGGTCAGACCCTGCGTGCACACCGGCAGAAGAATCGAGAGAGAACGAAGGATGACCGTGCAGGTAACCACAACCCTGGCTGAGACTTGGGAGCTGCTCGACGCTGCTCGGGCCGAAGGCAAGACGGTTGGGCTGGTGCCAACGATGGGTTTCCTGCATGCAGGTCATGCCAGCCTGATCCAGGCTTCGGCCGCAGAGAACGACGTCACACTCACCACGATCTTTGTCAATCCGTTGCAGTTTGGGGCCGACGAAGACCTCAGCGACTATCCGCGTGACCTCGAACGGGATCTCAAGCTCTGCCAAGAAGCCGGTGCCACGGTTGTTCTCACGCCGTCGGTCGACGAGATGTACCCCCAGCCGATCGTCACTACCGTCACGGTCAACGAACTCAGCGAAGCCATGGAGGGAGCCCAACGTCCCACCCATTTTGCAGGTGTGGCCACCGTCGTGGCCAAGTTGTTCCACATTGGCGGGCGGTGCCGGGCGTACTTCGGCGAGAAGGACTATCAGCAGCTAGCGGTCGTGCGCCGCATGGTGTCTGACCTGTCGTTCCAGGTGCAGGTCATCGGCTGCCCGATCGTGCGTGAAGAAAACGGCCTGGCTATGTCCAGCCGTAACACCTACCTCTCCACCGAACAATTTGCCGCCGCAGCTGTGCTCAATCGTTCGCTGCGCTCCGCGGTCGAGTTGGTGCAAGCTGGCGAACACGACGCCGATGTTGTGCGCTCGCACATCATCGACATGATCGCGACCGAGCCACTGGTGTCCGCACCCGATTACGTTGCCATCGTCGGCGCTGACAGCTTGCAGCCACTCACGCAGCTCAGCGGCGATGTCCGTATCATCCTGGCCGCCCAGGTCGGCCGCCCTCGCCTGCTCGACAACATCGGTGTCTCCCTCGATCGATAACGAATCGGTGCCAGGCACGCGTTCGTTATCGATCTGCCGCTCGTGCATCTCGAGAAGTAGCAGCGAGACTGACTGGCCGACCCATGTGCCGGTTAAACCAATCCACCCGCACCGACACCGGCGAGCACCGTCAGGAACCGCTCGTCTTTCAGGCCGTCATACACGTAACGAGTGCCGAGGACCCGGTGTTCCATCGTGGCTATGAAGCCGTGTTCAAGTTCGGGAACCGCGGCTGCGTCCCCCCTGGCTGCTTCGAGAGCCACTGCGCGATGATCTCGGACTCGGACGGCGTGCAGCTGGGGTTACTCGGTGCTACGGGCCAGATCGCAGACGCACACGCGGGGTAACCTAGCGACATGACAGAGACCACGGCCGCGGATTGGTATCCCGATCCCTACGGCCGAGCTGAGTTGCGCTACTGGGATGGCGCAACATGGACCGATCATGTTTCTTCCAACGGCAAGCAGAGTTCTGATCCGGTGAACGCTGCGGTGGTCAAAGAAGTGACCAACATGAGTGGCGAGAAGGTGCAACAGCAGGTCGATCGCCACTTCGATAGTGCCGAGAAACGCGGCGCCATCGTCGATCGCGGTGCTGGCGTCGGCGGTGATCTGCTGAGTCAGCAGCTCTTTGTGGTTAACCAGAAGGCCAAGCTGATCGAAGTCAACAACGAGTACGCGATCTTTGACCGCAACGGTGCGCAAGTCGGCTCTGTCCGCCAGGTTGGCCAAAGCACGGTGAAGAAGGTTCTACGGGTGGTCTCGAGCCTGGACCAGTTCTTCACCCACCATCTGCAGGTTGTCGATTCGCAAAACAATGTGGTGCTCAAGCTGACCCGACCAGCCAAGTTCGTGAAATCTCGAGTGGTCGTCGAAGACGGCGCCGGTAACACCATTGGTGAAATAACCCAGAAGAACGCGTTGGGCAAGATCAAGTTTGGTCTGAACGTCGGTGGCGTCGAGATGGGATCGATCAATGCCGAGAATTGGCGAGCCTGGAACTTCAACATGCAGGACGCAAACGGCACCGAGATCGCCCGCATCACCAAAACATTCGAGGGCGTACTGAAGACCGCGTTCACCACTGCCGACAACTATGTGGTGTCGGTTCATCATCCGCTACCGGACCCTCTTCGTCAGATGGTTGTGGCCGCAGCGTTGTCGATTGACACCGCGCTCAAACAGGACTCGCGAGGCTTCGGCTAATGCCGGGTTATTTCCATCCACCCCACGGCGACGTCGTCGATGTCGTGGCCCGCGCTCTCGCCGAAGATTTGTCACCGCTCGGTGACATGACGTCGGGCATGCTCGACCCGGCGATCACCGCGACTGCCCAAATCAACGCTCGTAAACCCGGCCGGCTTGCTGGCTGCGGGCCTGCCGCCGAGGCGTTCCGCCAGGTCGACGAATCCATCCACCTCACCTGGCATTTTGACGATGGCGACGTACTCGAAGCCGGTTCGGTTATCGCCGATGTGCGCGGATCGCTTGCCTCGATTTTGACTGCCGAGCGCACGGCGCTCAATTTCATGGGCCACCTGTCTGGTATTGCCACTCGAGTAAACGAGTTCGTGCAGATCGTCGATGGCCGGATTGGTGTGTGGGATACCCGCAAGACCACCCCTGGTCTCCGCAGCCTCGAGAAGGCCGCGACCCGAGCTGGCGGCGGACATAACCACCGGGGAAACCTCAGCGGCTGGCTGATGTTTAAGGACAATCACCTGGTTGGTATGTCCATTGCTGAAGCGATCGAACAAGCTCGTGACCGGTGGCCTGGCCGACCACTCCATGTTGAATGTGATCGGCTCGACCAGGTCGAACAAGCCGTTGCCGCTCACGCCGATCTGATCCTGCTCGACAACATGTCGCCAGACACCGTGCGCGAAGCCATGACACTGATCGGGCCCAAACGACCCGATGGTCGTCCAATCGTCGAGGCATCGGGCGGCATCACCATTGAGACCATCGACAGTTATGCCGACACCGGCGTCGATTTCGTGTCGTCGGGCTCGCTGACCAATTCGGCGCCGGTGCTTGACATCGGCCTTGACATCGAGCTCAACGCAGTCGAGCGATAGCTCTAACTCGTGCTGTTGGCCATCGATGTTGGCAACACTCACTGGCGGGAAAGATCGCCCCATACACAAAGGTCGTGGACCACGTCGAACCGTGGCTTACCCTTCACGGGCTGCGACTGATCTGGCAAAAGAACCAATGACTGACACTTCAAGCTCTGACTCCAACAACAGTGAAAACGAAACAGATGCCGCTGTGGCTTCTGTAACGCCCACTGCACACATCATCCCGTACCGCTTCGAGCGTGATACGTCGAACCAGTCGATTATCGACCAGTTCGGCGAGATCGAAGACGGCACCGAAACCGGCACCATCGTGTCCATCGCTGGCCGGCTCATGTTGCGCCGCGAACAAGGCAAGCTGGCCTTCGGGGTGCTCGCCGATTCCACCGGTCGTATGCAGCTGTTTGCGCGTTCGAATCAGACTCCTGACTTCGACGCGTTCACCAGCTTGAGCCTGGGTGACTGGATCGGCGTGACCGGTCAGGTCATGAAGACCCGCCGTGGTGAACTTTCGATCACCGTCGACAGTTGGCAGGTGCTGGCGGAAACCAAACGCCAGTTTCCGGACAAGTGGCATGGCATCAGCGACCCCGACCTGCGTTACCGCCAGCGCTACGTCGACCTGTGGGTGACCGAGGAAGCCCGGGCCACCTTCAAGGCTCGCTCCAATATCATGTCGCTGACTCGGCGTTGGCTCGAAGATCGCGACTACATGGAAGTCGAAACGCCGGTCTTTCATCCCATTCCAGGTGGTGCTGCGGCCCGTCCGTTCACCACACACCACAACGCACTCGACACCGAGCTGTACTTGCGGATCGCTCCTGAGCTGTACCTCAAGCGACTGACCGTCGGCGGCTTCGAACGAGTCTTTGAGATCGCCCGCGTGTTCCGCAACGAGGGCATCTCGACTCGCCACAACCCCGAGTTCTCCATGCTCGAGCTCTATCAGGCCTATGCCGATTATGGCGACATCATGGAGCTCGTCGAACAGCTGGTCGAGCACTTGGCACTCGAACTCCACGGCACTACTGATCTTGAGTGGGACGGCAAGCCGCTGAATCTGGCCGCTCCATGGCGCCGAGCCAGCATGCTTGAGCTGATCGAAGAACACACCGGCCAAGCATTCAGCCTGGAACAGCCCATTGAAGAACTGCGCGCCGCTGCCACTGGCTTCGGCGTCGACGTCAAGTCGTATTGGGGCCCGGGCAAGCTGCTACTCGAGATCTATGAAGAGACGTGTGAGTCAAAGCTGTGGGATCCGGTGTTCGTCACCGACTATCCCAAGGAAGTCTCACCACTGTCTCGAGACCATCGTGACCTCGACGGTTTCGTCGAGCGTTTCGAGGGCATCGTGGCCGGGCGCGAATTGTGTAACGCGTTCAGCGAGTTGTTGGATCCTGTCGAACAGAAGTTGCGCTTCGAGGCCCAAGAGGCCGATGGCGAGGCCGGAGACGAAGAAGCCATGTCCGTCGACCGCGACTACATACGTGCGCTCGAATACGGCCTGCCCCCAACCGGCGGCCTGGGCATTGGCATGGACCGGCTGGTCATGTTGCTGACCAACCAAACCAACATCCGCGACGTTGTCCTCTTCCCAACCCTTCGGCCCGAAGTCTTCGGGTAGGGGTAGTTCGGATCGCTCGCTGCGCTCGCAATCCTGTGAGAGCTGAATACTCGGTGATCCCGGACCGCTTCGCTACCGGAGAATCTTGGGTCGTTCATCCGTGATGCTAGGGCTGCGTTTTTGGCGGTCTGAGGCATACGGATGTGCACGGTGCCTAGATCGGTAGTCTGCTGGTATGAAGCGGCCGCAGTTTTCTGACCTGGCGGTTGGGTTATGGGAGAAGCTGACGGTTCGGGCCGCGATCGTGGCGGGAAGCCGTCGGGCTGATCGCTTCGACACGTTCGGCTCCGGCTCGCTCATCTGTTTTCCGCCAACAGCGTTGTTTGGTGAACGAGCGATCGGTATTGGTGACGACACCATGATCGGGCCACATTGCTCGATCACCGTGGGCATGGTGCCAGGCCAGGAACTGATCGGCGAACGCATGCTGGTCATCGGTGATCGGTGCGTGATCGGCCGGGGGTCGTCCATCGCTGCGCATCTGAGTGTCACCGTCGGCGACGACGTCTACTTCGGCCCCAATGTGTACGTGACCGATCACAATCACAGCAACGACGATCCCAGCCTGCCGGTCGGCCGCCAAGCAGCACCAGAGCGGCCCGTCGTGATCGGCGCCCGCTCGTGGCTCGCGACCGGTGTGGTGGTGACCCCGGGCGTGACCATCGGTAAAGGCGTCAGCGTTGGGGCGAATTCCGTCGTGACACGGGATCTCCCCGACGGCTGTGTTGCTGTTGGCTCACCTGCACGCATACTTTCGCCTAGCTGACACTTGCCACTATCGGGGTCTATGCGACCGTAATGGGGAGAAGGCGACGTTCAGGCCTTCCTGTTACGTGTTATGGCGGTTGAGGTAGTGGGTGAACGTGCGGAACATCGAGGTCGATCGTTGACCTGGCTCGGTAGGGTCGATCTGTGCGAGTTCTTGTTGCAGGCATGGGTTCAGCCATTGGTTCGGGTATTGCTCGCGCGCTGGAACGCAACGACCAGGTCGAGGCGATCGCTGGCTTTGATCTTGAACCGCCACGGCGGTGGATGCGTCGAGCCGATTTCCAGTTTGCTCGACCGACCGACCATGAACGGGTCGCCCGGATCGTCGCTGAATTCCAACCCACGGTCGTGGTCCATGCATGGGTATTTGAGCCTCGTGCCCGGTCGTCCCCAGGCCAGGCCAGAGCCCGCACGGTTGCAGGAACCGAGAGTTTGCTTGGTGCGATCGCCAAGGTCGATTCGGTCGAACACATTACGGTGCGTTCCGGCGTCTCTGTCTACGGAAGTGGCCGGGGCACCCCTGAACGACCGACTATCGACACACTTGCTCGCCCAACCTCAACCTTTGGCGACATGCTTGCTCGGGTCGAAGAACGGTGCGCCCAGAGTGCGACCTCGCTTGGGGCCACCATGACAGCGGTGCGACTGGCGCCCATCATGGCGTCGCACCTTCCGAACCCGCTTGGGCGGTACTTGCGGCTGCCGGTCGTCCCGATTCCGATGACCACCAAACGGTTTGGCGTTGTCCACCTTGTGGATGCTGCCAAGTCGATAGCAGCCGCAGCCAGCACGCAATATCGGGGCACGCTAAACGTAATGGCATCGGACCCCGTCACGCCCATCAAGGCCTTGACCATCGGCCGAAGGATCCCCGTGCCGGTGCTGCCACTCGCGTTCCGGCTCGGACGTTCGCTGGCCGAGATCCCTGGCACACCGCTGCCTGAACACATCGCCGAACTGTTGAGCCGCGGCGCTGTCGTCACATCGTCAGACATGTCTGCCCTGGGTGTGACCATGACTCGCACCACCAAGGATGCACTCGCCGACTTGTACTCGGCTGGCCGGCTCATCGACGTCGACCTGTCTCGATCGAGGCCTCTGGTTGACGAACACACTGCAGAGGTCGACTGATGCCTTCGATACACGCTGACGATGGCACCAGAATCTTCTACGAGACGTTTGGCAAACCCGACGGTGAACCTTTGGTGCTGATCATGGGTTTGGCCGTGGATCGTTGGGGCTGGATTCGCCAACGCGGCATGTTGGCCAAGAACTTCCGCTGCATCTCGATTGACAATCGTGGTGCTGGACTCAGCGACAAACCCCATGGCGATTACGACCTGTTCACCATGGCATCCGACGTCGAGTCGGTCATGGATGCCGAAGGTGTCGAATCGGCACACATCGTTGGGTATTCGCTTGGTGGCGTGTTGTCACAAGTGCTTGCTGTGCAATCGCCGCAACGGGTTCGTTCACTGGTGCTGGCTTCCACTGCGTGCCGCATCAAGGACTGGCGACGCGAGATACTGGGCGACTGGACCCAACTTGTCGAAGCGCGCGGTGCTCGAGCGTTTGGCAAAGAGAACTTGCGATGGGTCGCTGCGGCCCGCCACATGCGTTGGATCGCTCCGCTGGCTCCAGCGTTTGCACCGCTCATGGTCCGGGCTCCTGCCCACGGAATCATCGGCCAGATTCAAGCGATGGCGGCGATCGATGAGCAGGTCCATGAAGAGTTGCGGGGTGTCGATGTCGACACGCTTGTCATCGTTGGTAGCCAGGATATTCTCACGCCGGTTGCGGACAGTGAAGAGATCGCCCACCGAATCGATCGTGCCCGTCTACAGGTGATCTCTGGCGCCGCCCACGGAGCAGTCGTGACCGATGCCACGGTCTTCAATCGTGCGGTCGAATCCTTCCTCAAGGAACAAATCACCGCCCGTGCCTAGAGCGAAAAGTTACCTCCCCAGGGGGACGTAACTTTTCGAGAGGCTGTGGCCTCTTCCCCCACGAGCGAGCGGGCGATGGTGGTCAAGATTTCGCCGTCGGTGTCGGCGTTGGACAGCGTTGCCAGCCAGAGCTTCTACTATCGAGACACCCACACGAGGACACGGAGTTCGTTATGGCTGGTTCGTTTGTTATGACTCGCGAGGAACGGCAAACGTTTCTGGCCGAGGTGCATGTAGGCATCATCTCAATCGCCGAACCGGATCGGGCGCCCCTAGCGGTGCCGGTGTGGTATTCGTATGAGCCGGGCGGCGACGTCCAGGTGCTGATGCAGTCAGACTCTCGCAAGATGGTCGGTATTGAGGCAGCAGGTCGTTTCAGCCTCTGTGTCCAAACTGAGTCCTCGCCCTACAAGTACGTGACCGCCGAGGGTCCCGTCAGCACTGTGCGGCCGTATGACATCGAGACTGACCTGTTGGCAATGGCCACCCGTTATCTCGGCGAAGAAGGTGGACGCGACTACATCGCCACCGCAGGCACCGGTGGCAATGGCGTCATGGTGTCGATGACTCCTGAACACTGGTTGTCTACCGACTACGGCAAACGCTGACTCTCTAGCGTTCGCCGAGCGGGGCCCGGGCTCGTTCGACGAGATGGACGGACGCGGCGCGTAGCGCAGTGGCTCCGGGGGAGTCAGGCAGGCTGCTGATCGCTCCAGCTGCCTTGTCGGCCCAGCCACGGGCAGCGTCGAGTGCGTCGGCGATACCGGGACTCGTGCGCACTATGACCAGCGCTTGGTCACGTGTTTCAGGCGTGAGGCCTGCTTCGATCAGGCTGCGAAGTTGGTCGCCGTTTTCGCTGCGTAACGCTCGCAGTACCGGCAGGGTGAAGTTGCCCTCGAGAATGTCGTTGCCGGCTGGTTTGCCGAGTTGTTCCGACGTGGCAACGACATCGAGGATGTCATCGACGATTTGAAACGCCATGCCGTAACTGTGTCCGAACTCGGTGAGCGCATCGGTGGTGGGTCGGTCGAGTCCACCGGTGATTGCACCAATTCGACAGGAGCAGGCCAGCAGCGAGGCTGTCTTGCCGCTGATTGCTGCGTAATACTCCTCGGCGGTACGTTCGAAGTTGTTGGTGTCTTGCAGTTCGCGAATCTGGCCGTCGGTGAGCTCGGCGATGGTCTCGCCCAACAGCCGGGAAACGTCGGTGCCTAGGTCTGCAGCAATGATTGACGATTGTGCCAGCAAAAAGTCGCCGGTCAAGATGGCAACAACATTGCCCCAATGCTGGTTTGCGGCTGGCACGCCGCGGCGAGTGGTGGCTTCGTCCATGACATCGTCGTGATAGAGCGACCCCAGGTGCACGAGTTCAACCGCAACACCACCCATGAGCACACCAACATCGGCTGGGCGTGCGACATCGTGGCTGGTGGCCGCAGACGCAATAGCAAAACCGGGGCGGACGCGTTTACCGCCGGCCTTGGCCAAATGGGCGGCGGCTTCGGCCAACATCTCGAGATCGGATCGCACCGAGTCGGCAAGAAGGTGCTCGACCCGGGCGAGGTCAGCTTCGAGTGTGGGCAGGACACTGAGCGGGTTGCTCGCAGACATGGAAAGAACGATACGTCAATATGGGCCGGAGACCGAGGTCGAAGCGATGTGACCACGACCACGACTGGTTTTGGGTGCGGGGTGTACATTTCGGGAATGTTTGCTGTTGTGCCACGGTTGCATCGCTGGCACGTAGTTCTCAACTAATTTCCTAGGCGCTTTTAGCCGTTTCCTCCCCCGACCCATTGCCTGTCCGAGGTCGTGGTTACACTCGCCCTACCTTTGACGAAAGGCACGAGAAAGCCTCATGTTCGAAAGATTCACAGACCGAGCCCGCCGAGTTGTTGTGCTTGCACAAGAAGAAGCGCGGCTGCTTAACCACAACTACATCGGTACCGAGCACATCTTGCTCGGTCTGATTCACGAAGGCGAGGGTGTTGCCGCCAAGGCACTCGAATCGCTTGGCATCTCTCTTGAAGCCGTTCGTAATCAGGTCGAAGAGATCATTGGCCAAGGTGGCACATCGCCCAGTGGCCATATCCCCTTCACGCCGCGCGCCAAAAAAGTTCTTGAGCTGTCGTTGCGCGAAGCGCTGCAACTTGGCCACAACTACATCGGTACCGAGCACATCTTGCTTGGTCTGATTCGCGAAGGCGAGGGTGTTGCTGCGCAGGTGCTGGTCAAGCTTGGTGCTGACCTGTCACGGGTGCGCCAGCAAGTCATCCAGCTGCTGTCTGGTTACAGCGGTCCTGGTGGCCAAGCCGGTGGCGATCCTGAAAAGGCTGGGGCGACCAGCGGTGGCGTGGGCGGCGACAGCCCATCAGGTTCGCTCGTGCTCGACCAGTTCGGACGCAACCTCACCCAGCTCGCTCGCGACAAGGAACTCGACCCGGTCATCGGTCGCATGCGCGAGACCGAGCGGGTCATGCAGGTGCTGTCACGTCGTACCAAGAACAACCCTGTGCTGATCGGTGAGCCTGGTGTCGGTAAGACCGCCATCGTCGAAGGTTTGGCTCAGAAGATCGCCAGTGACAATGTTCCTGAGACCATCCGGGGCAAGCAGCTCTACACGCTGGACCTTGGTGCACTTGTTGCTGGTAGTCGTTATCGCGGTGACTTCGAAGAACGCCTCAAGAAGGTCTTGAAAGAAATCAAGACCCGTGGCGACATCATCTTGTTCATCGACGAAATCCACACCCTGGTGGGTGCTGGTGCTGCCGAAGGTGCCATCGATGCTGCTTCGATCCTCAAGCCGATGTTGGCTCGTGGCGAACTGCAGACCATTGGTGCCACGACCACCGAGGAATATCGCAAACACCTCGAGAAGGATGCGGCACTCGAGCGTCGTTTCCAGCCGATCAAGGTCGAGGAACCGACGGTTGCCCACACCATTGAAATCCTCAAGGGTCTGCGCGATCGTTACGAAACCCATCACCGAGTCACGATTACCGATCAGGCACTCGTAGCTGCCGCCAATCTGGCCGACCGTTACATCGCTGACCGTCACCTTCCTGACAAGGCCATCGACCTCATCGACGAGGCTGGCTCACGCCTGCGCATCAAGCGCATGGAAACGCCGCCTGATTACAAAGAGATCGAAGACGCGCTGGCCAAGGTCACTGAAGACAAGAAGGCAGCTGTCGAGTCACAAGACTTCGAACTGGCAGGGTCACTTCGGGATCGCGAAAAAGAACTGCTGGCTGACAAAGAGCAGCTTGAGATCGAGATTAAAGCCAAAGGTGTCGACCTGTTCGACGAGGTCGACGAAGAAGCTGTCGCCGACGTGTTGTCGGTCTGGACTGGTATTCCGGTCTACAAGCTCACGGAACAAGAGACCGCAAAACTGCTGCGGATGGAAGATGAACTGCATAAGCGGGTCATCGGCCAGGAAGACGGCATCAAGGCTGTCAGCCAGGCAATCCGCCGCACCCGTGCCGGTCTCAAGGACCCCAAGCGCCCAAGCGGCTCGTTCATTTTCCTGGGCCCAACCGGCGTTGGCAAGACTGAGCTGGCCAAGACGCTGGCCGAGTTCCTGTTCGGCGACGAAGACTCGCTGATCACACTCGACATGTCTGAGTACCAAGAAAAGCACACCGTCAGCCGTCTGGTGGGTTCACCCCCTGGGTATGTCGGTTACGACGAGGGTGGCCAGCTCACCGAAGCCGTGCGCCGCAAGCCATTCTCGGTAGTGCTGTTCGACGAAGTTGAAAAGGCACACCCCGACGTCTTCAACACATTGCTGCAGATCCTCGAAGAGGGTCGTCTGACCGACAGCCAAGGCCGTTCGGTTGACTTCCGCAACACGGTGTTGATCATGACCTCGAACCTCGGTACTCGTGACCTGCGCAAGGCGAACTTGGGCTTCACCAAGAACGACGAAGCAGTGAGTTACGAGCGGATGAAGGCAAAGGTCAACGAGGCGCTCAAGGATCACTTCCGTCCTGAGTTCCTGAACCGCATCGACGAAACCATCGTGTTCCACGAGCTGACGCAGCCCGAGATCGTACGTATGGTCGACCTGATGATTCGTCGGGTGCGCAAGCAGCTCGAAGAGCAGGGTATGGGCTTGGAGCTCACCGATAGCGCCAAGGTCCATCTGGCCGAGAAGGGTTATGACCCAACCTTGGGTGCACGTCCATTGCGTCGTGCGATCCAGCGGTTGATCGAAGATCCGTTGTCAGAAGAGTTGCTCAACAAGGGCTTCTACGCTGGCCACATGATCATCGCCGACGTGGCTGCTGATCCTGACAATCCTGGTGATAACAAGATTGTGTTCAGCTCGGTTGAAGGTTTCGAGCCACCAGTTCTCGAAGAGGCCACCGCTGAGTTCTAGGGCAGTCTGCGTTTCTCACTACGCTCGAAGCGCTGTGTGAGCTAAGGCATCTACGGTCCCGGCACGTCCGGCGATCGACAACTAACGCAAATGAGGAGCGTGATGTACACATAGTGTGCATCACGCTCCTTTTTTGCGTTTTAGGCGGGGGTGTAGGTGACTAGGGCGGCGGCGATCCAGCTGGGGGCGGGGGCGTCGTAGACGTCGCCAAATTCGCTGGGCACCAGATCCAGGATCTCGCCGTGCATAGGTCCCTTCACATAGGAAAGAAGCTGGCCTGCGTCGCGGTGGTCGCTTTTGTCGGTCACACAATGCTGGTTGTATCCCCAGTAGTCCTGGGCTTTCAGCAGCTCGCATCCTTTCAGGATGCTCTCGGTTGCGAGTTCGAGCCCGCCAGCTTCGGGGGCATAGGAGTCTTCGGGCGGGGTACCGTAGCCGATGCCGTGGTGGAACGAATCGGCCGTTGTCACGACCACGGCGTGTTCGCACAGCTCGGCGAACTCGTCAACACCTGGGAGCTGGCCAGGTTTGCCGCCGGCCAGATACGGGAAACGTTCGATGACTTGTGGGCCGGCGATGCCTCGACGTTTGGTCTCAGCGGCCATCAGCCGGCGGAACGTGGTTGGCGCATGGTCGCGCTGCCAGTCGTCACGGAAATCGATACCGGGTCCTTGGATGCCCCAGATGGGGAAGTTCGACGGATCGTCGCCTTCGGCCACACGGACACGGGCATTCTCCATGTCTTCGCTCGAGGCATGTAACACGCTGACGAACACACATCGATCAGCACCACTGTCGAGCACAGCGTTCACCACCGCCCCGACCTGGTGACCGCAGTCAGCTGGCCGGCCATGAGGAAACAGCAACATGCCGCCCTGGTCGAGCACCGGGGCGAGGTCCCATTGGCGACCCCGATCGAGTAGTTCCAGCTGGCCTGCTTCGCCAAGCGCGTCGTGCTCGGCCCCATACAAGTCAACAAAGGTCTGTATCAACGCACCACGATCCATGGGCTGATCCTAAGCCAATCGTTGTGGGCTCGGCAGGTTGTACAAACAGGCTGCACAGACAGGTTGAGCAGTTCGGCCACCCGCCGGGGTGTGTCCAACCGCTAGATTCTCGGCGTGTCGCGAGTGAGAGTGAGTCGGGTTGTCGTGGCACTGTTGCTGCTCGTGCTCGCTGCGTGTCAGGTGGACGTTGATGTCGACCTCGATGTTGCGGCTGATGGAAGCGGTGTGGTCACGTTGCTGGCCGAGCTTGATGATGCAGCTCAGGACTCGATCGGAGATCTGGCGTCGCAACTGCGCGTCAGTGACCTCGAACGCGCGGGCTGGACGATCACCACCGTGCAGGACGAAGCTGGTACCCAGATCGCTGCGAGGAAGCCGGTTACCGACGCTAGCCAATGGCAGACCGTGCTCGACGAACTCGCAGGACCAGGCGTGTTCACCAACGTCGATATCTCCATCGAAGACAACCGACAAGTGGTGTCTTTTGACCTTGATCTGAGCGATGGTTGGGACTTGTTGTCAGACGACGACGCCACCACCGCTCTTGGAGGTGAGCCGTTTGGAGCGCCACTCGAATCGCTTACCGGCGGTCGCACGATCGATGACATCATCTCGCTCGATCTCGCCGTCCGGGTTCGTAACTTCGACGATCGCGATCCAACAGTGCGCAGTTTCGCGCCCCGCTTCGATCAGGGTGTTGAGCAAGTTCGAGTGCAGGCCACCGCTGAGAACTCGACCGCAGTGCTGATCCGCTGGATCGCCTATGCGCTTTTCTCACTGTTTGCTCTGGCAACGGTGCTGGCGATCACGGGCATGGTGCTGCAGCGCCAAGCCGACAGGTTGCGACCAGCACCCACGCCGGCCCCGCTTGCTTCTCGGGTGCCCGGCGCTGGATTTGCCGTCGCAGGTGTTCGGTCGACGCCTCGCAGCGATGCGGTGCGGCTCGTTGTGGTCGATGCACTGTCGGTCCTGTATCAACAGACGGACGTCTTTGACCAGTACGTGCTGCCGTTTGTTCGAGACCAGGGGGGTGCCGCCCGGGCCGACACGATCGCCGATGGCTTTCAACGTGTGCTTTCGGGTTCGATGGACACCAAAGCGTTCTGGGAGCTGTGCGGATTGAGTCAGGATTCGCGCACCCTCGACGAGGGTCTGGTGCAGCGTCGGTTGTTGCACAGCGGAGTCCCGGGATTCCTGGCCGACATGCAGCGCCGACGAATTCCTGTTGCAGCTACAACCAATGATGCGTCAGCCTGGTCGCACGCGATGCGCGATCGTGATCGATTGAGCGCCGTGTGGCCTTGGCTCGTCTCGTCCGATGTTGGGACCCAAACATCAAATGCTGCGATGTTCGAGGTCTTGCGACGCGAGAGCAGCATTGCTCACGGGCACTGCTTGTACGTGGACACCGATGTGATCGCGCTCGATCGGGCCCGAGAGCTGGGCATGAGGACCGCGTTGTTCGATACCGGTTCACTTGAATTGCCTGCAGTGATCGGGCATCCAGTGGTGCACGACTTCAGGGCGTTGTTCGCTGGCAGGTGAGACTGTCACACCCCCTGGTCATGATGGACGGATGGCTCGATCCAAGATTGTCTATGAATGCTCGACCTGCGGTGAGCAGGTCCCCAAGTGGGTTGGGCGCTGCGGCAGCTGCGGTAACTGGAACACGCTGGTCGAATCAACAATTGGTGGCGAAGCCCCGGGCACACCAGCGGCGCCTGATCTCAAACATGTGGCCAATCATCGGCCAGCGGTGCCGCTGGCTGAGCTCGACGAACGAGCATGTGTGCCACTTCCGACGGGTGTTGTCGAGTTTGATCGGGTGCTTGGTGGTGGCCTGGTCGCTGGGTCCAGCACCCTGGTCGGTGGCGAACCGGGCGTAGGTAAGTCAACCTTGCTCACGCAGGTCACCGCATCGTGGGCCGCGCAGCACTCGCCAGCGCTTTCAGTATCGGCCGAGGAGTCGCCGCAACAGGTGTCGGGGCGTTTTG